>Ga0307515_10003450_pt1 | contig 33264 bp, 34 predicted proteins | sample 17_EM_MG_FD_194513 | JGI IMG/M metagenome (GOLD analysis project Ga0307515, IMG submission 194513) | Populus trichocarpa ectomycorrhiza microbial communities from riparian zone in the Pacific Northwest, United States - 17_EM | ecosystem: Host-associated > Plants > Roots > Unclassified | place... | reverse complement strand
GCCGTCAAGGTGCTCTGTAAGGTGTACTAGTCCCTGGGTCCCCACAACTCAGGTGAGTTATGCCGTTTCGTTAGTCGTTCTCGGCGTGACCTCGCGATCCTCAGAAATCGGTGGGAGAACCAATCAGCGATGGACCTGGAGGTTTTCGCGTGTACGATAGTCGAGACGCAGTTCAATATGGGTTAGGGAAATATTTCAGTATACGCAGTTGGGGGTCTGCAGTTAGTTTTACCTTAGATCGTGGAACACAGTTCGTTCAAGTTAGGCTAGGCGAGGCAATGGTGGTTACCGAGACCTCCCTGAGACTGTGCTTCACTGGTACGTTCTGTTCAACGTGTAAGCATTGACTGACTCGTAGTATGATGGATTGGATCACTTCACCTCTGAGAACTGATCAACGATCGCGAGACGATAAAACCAAGGAACCCTGAGGGCAACATATCATACAAGGCAGTGTCAGAGCCAGCGGTGGTCCGGGTAGGGTCAGTCATTCTCCAGACGAACCAAAATAGGTGGGAGGTGAGAACAGGCGCCATGTGTGTATCGGTTTGGAGGCCCATATGATAACAGCTCGCCTCCAGGGTGGGATAAACGGTTCAGCCGTTCGATAACGTGTGCGCTTCAGAGCCGCGAGGCGTTCTGGTGCCACAGCAGCAACCGTTGGGACCAGTCCATCCCTGTTTCTTTTGCGACTCCCCACCCAAGCTTGCGTTCCGCGTGGAAGAACTAGCCGGTGGTGTAGAACCTATGGAATGTAGCCTTTGCAAAGGTCTTGACGAAACGTTTATATCCGCCACCCGAGATAGATGTTTAGCGGAGCTGAAACACCAGGACAGACATACCAAAGAGGGGAGTCAAAACAGGTGATGTGATAAGAGGCAGTTCAGAATCTGCAGCCGAGGGATAGCCCCCCCGGCGATCCTGTACCACGACGCAGTTCAGGTAAGTGCCCCGGGAAGCGAGCCCCAAGTGTATCGTGACTGGGTGGCTGTCCGTAAGGTTAGAACCATGTACGCACGCATATAAATGAATACCTGGTAACTTCTAAGGAAGGTGCAGATATCCCAACCGCTCCGTCCATGTCACGTCGCGGGCCCTTCTACGATGATTAGATATTTCCTGTCTTAACTCCAAACCGCGTTTCTGGAATTGTTACCAGCGCCATGCTATCCCGCCCGAGAACCAGCTAACCTCCCAAGCTATGGGGTTGGGAAGGTCTGCAACCCTACCTATTTCAACATGGCACCATGCACTAGCACTGGTGGCCCCTCGGCGCCTGATTCACCGGCTCTACCAGCGGACGCGATGTGGAAGTTCTCAGATATAGGACCCTGCTGGGACGAATATACACATTTATGGTGTTACGAACAATCGCATGGTTATTCACTCATGCAATTTCTGCTGTGCATCGTTCCATCCGTTTGTTGGTCGCAGCAGTCTGCAGTGCCCAGGCGGAGCGCTGATCCGGAGGCGATCAAAATACACTTGATCCGCGACCTCGACCATGCCAAAAAGCACGAAAAAGAAGAAAGAGAAAGTTGCCGACTTCTCTGTAATGATTTTCTTCCGCCATTTCGTTCGAAGTACCGCTTACCCTCTGGTGCTCGAACAGAAAGCGAAGTTTAAGCTTGGAAAAGGGAAGAAACAACCGACGAACGCCGTCGACACGTCGTTCAAAGCACGATGTGCGTCATTCGACTTGTCCAGTGACCCTACGTGCACCGCACCGCTGACGCTTTTACCCAGCAATTGCGCTTCCGTCTCAAAGCATAACCAACGATAAGAGCGATGAAGTGCATACGACGAAACGGAAGCAGACTTTTGAGGATCTGATATCCCACTTGAAACACCATAATCCTAACACCCGGAGAGGTCCCACCTTCACGAAGTCGCCTCAAGGATCCCTACGTGCTAATTCCTTTCGCGTTAGATGCGATATTTGGTCTCAGGGAGCTTTTGGATACCTACCCAACACTCATACCCCAACTGTTGACACCTCTTGTCACGGCGACCGTTCGATTGACGAGCGACGAGGTTCGTGATTACCACGCGTTTCTTGTGGAGTGCGTGCAATGATGTCGAATCTAGGACCAAACTGTTCGACAAACACTTCTATCGTTCTACCGATGGCTGATGCCACTCGTACCTAGTGTGAGATATTCCATGCTACGCCACACTCTAGATGTCCCTAAATACTGTGTTCAGGATGATCTCCTCCCTCACGCAGGCTTAATTATACTCTTCACAACGTCCGCCCAAACGCATATCTTCCCGGAGATCCGACTGGACGCGGTTCGTTTCCTGGATGTGCTTCTGGAACGGATCCCACAGGTCGTTGTAACCGGTTGGTCCGATGGGGCGTCCGCGCACGGTGCTCGAGTATTAGATGGATACCTCGGATTGCTGAGTGCCGGGACCAAGTTCGGGGAAGGAGGTGTGTTTCGGGGAATGTGTCAGGTGAAATGACTGACACACTCCGTTACCAGACGATGAAACACCACAAGCCACATCGACCGCCAGCGTCGTACTTTCATCTGCTGTGAGTCTTTCCGTCCCAGTCGGTTTTTTTTTCGGGCGATACTTATTCCCTGTGAAGTCGAGACTTTTAGTACTTAAATCTCTCGCCATTTTCCTCCAACAAGCACTCTCCTTCTCCAGAGATGATTCCTCGAGCTCAAGTTTCAGCTGGTACATGTCCTCCGCGTTCGCCTCCCCCCGTGCACATAGATCATTCGACGCGCTCTTCGAACCTTCCCTCGTGAGTGGACCTTCGAAGGTGGTTTGGGAACCAGAAGCGGTACCCTCCGAAGAACAGTTTGTTGGGACTTTCCCGTTGGCAGATGCAGGATTGGCCAGTGGTTTCTCGTTGCAGGAGTTTGGTTTACATTCTGCCGCTTCAACAGAGTCAGGAAGCTCATCGGCCCGGCTCAAGCATACCTCTGTATGAACCCTTTCGTGCAGTTTGTCTTGGCTTTTCTCATCCATTCACAGCGTCTGGCACATGCTCTGCATCCCATCGTCGTCGCCACCTTCCTTGACTGCGCTCCGGCAGCATTCGGCCTCGGTACGACAAACTCGACGGAAGTCGAACTGATTGCGAGCGTCGCCGATATATCTCGAAGCCTTTATGGTGCAATCCTACAAGAAGAGTCCTTCGTACGATCCGAGTCAAGTTTTTTGGTGTCTAAAGTACTGACCTGTACCGCAGGAGAATTCTAAGAGAGATTTGAACGAGCTGAGTGTTTTTCTTGGTCATATGGCGATCTACTTCCCGTTCACCGCCAACGGGGGCAAGCGGGATATCAAAGTATGTTGGGGTGGAGGTCACCCATGGATCGGCTGACCTTCCCTGGGGCAGATCGAACAAACGGTTCAGGGGCTTAACCTAGCCTTCTGCGAGCTCACCTCCCTTCTGACACTACACCACGCCGAACCTCTGTCATCCAACCCCCGTTCCCGGAACCACCACAAAACAAAACAAAATACTATCCAGAAGTTGAATTCGGTTGCGTCGCTTCCGTTGGACCGAGTGAGCGAGTACGTCTCTCGCTTGTTGGTGGATGGAGCGAGTGCTGCAGACGGGTTGTCGCGGCCGTTGACGCTCGGTGCATATTCTGCGTTGTTGCCAACCCTGTGGTCGTTGGTAAACAACGTTGGCGGGAGTTCTGACGGAGGTGTAGGAGAGGAAGTGGCCAAGGTCGTTGTGGGCCATGCGATGAGGATCGGGTCTACAGGTGCAAGTAAAAGGGCGACGGTGGAGTTTGTCGGGAGGTTGATGCTTGTGAGATAATCTGCATTCCCACCAGTCACCCCGGGCGTTGACACTCCGATTTATAGCTCCGAACCGAGCGGGAGTATACCGGCTCGTTTAGGTCTAACATCAACGAGGAGGTTGAAGACGTATTCGAGGAATGGGTGAAACACCTCCCGAAGGCGTTATGGGAGTTGGGGGAAGGTAATATTGAGACAACCGAGGTATATTCACAATCACCGCTCCTCACCTTGACGTAGAACGAAAAAAAAAGTACTTACTTGGAAACGTTACGCAGGTCATTGCCAGGTTCCTCTCAAGGCTCTTTCAATGCAAAGCATGCCGACCCGAAACTACGAAACTCGTCTGCACGCGCTTGGCACCATACTTCAGCATAACGCATCCGACGCGGGGAGCGTTACCCGGACCATTTTTCAAGCTCCCTCTGACACATAGGAGGCTGATGCTTGACACCGTGGCGATGATATTGTATGATCGGGACGTGAGGGCGTGTGCGGGTAAGCTTTTGGGTGCGGTCGAGAGGAGTTTGGTCGGGCACGAAGAAAAAGGGTATTGGGATGAGATATCTCGGAGGTTGTAAACCCTACTTTCGAGGTATGTGTGACGGCGCTTTTCGGAATGTATTGTGCGGGGCACTTAGTCCCCCACTACTTTGTAGCAGTGGTAAAATTGAACTGGCGAACGTTCCTGGTCACCTGTCCTCCCCTGCCGTCGCTCCGGAGATGAATGCGCCTCCGAGCACATGGAAATCCACGTGTTTTGGGACTTTTCTGGCGGTGTTTGTTTACTAGCGAGTGATGGGCATTGGCCACCCGCCAAAGAACAGTGCGCCTATAATGAAAATTGCCTTAAAATTCTGTCTCACAGATCTCTTCTATGAGTGAAAGGAGGCGATCTGTCAGATTAGATTGTTTACGAGTAGATTGCGTGCAGGTCAACTCTCCATTGAGATCTGTTGTCACAAAGTAACCCGGAGACAATGTGACCCGCACCATCGCTGAGTATTGGCGGGGCGACTTGATAGGCATGCTGTACTATAGAACCAATTATCATGCACAAAATACAGGTCACGGTCATGAACCTCCCCCCCAAATCCTCGATTCGGGCGAACTCGACTTCAATCACAAGTTCGGTCGTTTTCCGACTGAATCGAGCTGGAGATTCCAGGGACACTCGAAAACGCGCGCCCCACTTGAAATGCGATATAAATCAACTCAATTTCAGTCGCTATACTTTTTTTTCACAGTGGCTGAATGAGGGGCGGGCGGGATTCATATAGCACTCAAGTACTCAGGGCCAGCAAAACGTATGCCCTGGCGGTGTTATTACTGACTCGTATTATTACAATGAAAAGGTAAGAGAAAAAGAATAAAATTGCGAATGAATCACTAGAACAGGGACCATGGCCGAGCGAGAGGACGGAACTAAACAGGGCGTGCATACAATGTAGCAGCGTTATCGGCCAATACACCAGTTACTTATATATATGATTCCAATTGCGATGGCCCTCCGACGGGATCCCACGATTCCATATAGCATGCGCAACGGCTCTCGGAATTTCCCATGGCATTGATTTTCTCACGACCGACACATGCGAGGGATGTCTAAAAACCAACTTATTCCTTAAAAGCACCGGTCGTTGTGCCCCGGCTAGACCGAATGGCCCAGTGGCGGTCCAAGGGTGTACACGTACGCATCAGCGATCACCACGAGACAACAAAGTCCGCACGGCCATTCTATGTAGTTTAGTAGAGAGAGGTCGCGGCCAGGGGTTTTTTGAATACAACTTTTTCTCGGACTCGTTGTTTTTAGGGTACTAGATTGTGGTGGAGGTCTTATTTCCACTTTGAAAAAAAGGTAAATTGACGTTCACCGGTGCACCTTCATTACGTTGCAGGGGGTTGCAACGAACCCTTGCATGTTACCCCCTCCCCATCCATTAAAACTGATCTCTCACGCGACAGAGCGCCAACCCGTATCTCCGCACCTCCTCTATTTGAAAGTACACATTTGTGATGCCTGGACCGTCGTTTGACCGTGCCAAGGTGTTGTGTCGAATGAGTGGATGCGGGGGGTGGGGATTCAGTTAGGCATTTGCACGGTTATCTAATCACCACTACTATAGTACGGGTTTGGCCAGCTTGCAGCTTTCAGCGTCGCCGCGTCGGTGTGGTTGGGGGTTCCTAGGTTCCTGGTGAACTGACGCCTTACACAGATACGGGTTTTTGTACCCTCTTCTGGCCGGTTCCCTTTCCCAGTCTCATCATTTTCTTTCTTTCTTGGCGTCGAACGAACCTCGGCACCCCCCTACACCCCCTACTACCCACCCAAAACGGACATCAAATACTGCAAGTGAACAAGCCAAGGAGGTCTTTGACAACGAAACAGAGGTAAGTGCAACTCATTGTTGTACTCTGCAAATTAAATCAAACTCCCACTGCGCCCAAAGACGTCTGGCAACGAGGCGACCACGGGGAGGACGGGCATCGATCGATCACGGGAACCTCCTGCTTCCGTTCACCGTACAACCCTCCCGCCCAGTTTTCCGTCGGGATTCCATGCGATTCCATGCGGAACGGGTCAATTTAGGAATGCAGTGAGAAGTCACGGGGGTGGGTTGGGACCGGTAGGAACAATACGAGACCCCGTAATATTAACGATTGCGCAGCCGTATACTTACTTACAACAATCGCGAGCCTCCTGATCGCAAAGGGACCGGAGGTTTTGTTCATCCCATGGCCGCCCACCGACCTCCCCCTCGCGCCTAATCGCCATTTGGAAATTTTGGGTTGTAGTGTTACGTCAACAGGCACCAAAAGGAGTAAGCTTGAGCGGCTTTGCGCGGTTACCGTTGCGGAAGAAGGCACCCCATAGAAGCTTCCGCAACATATCCGAGAGGAAAGATGACCAGGACCGATAATATTTAAATTTACTTGTGCTTACATACATCCAGAGGGAATCTACCGCCACAGGCGACCCTCACAAATGTACTGACCGTCAATACCGGAAAACAGGAGAGGTTTAACCAGCGCATCTCAACGCATCCAATATGTAAAAGGAAAGGGCAAGAAGGATAAGAAAGTCGTCCCTGGTGGGACGAGGGACACAAACGCCAAATCTAGGCGACAGAGTAATCAGACGTCACACCAGGGACGTCAGGAAAGAGTGAAAGGGGAAGGGAGGGGGGATAGAGGCTAAGGAAAACACCCCTACAGTGTGAAGCGAGGTAGGGGGAGGTATACTAGGTGCTGTGAATTCCGATGGTTGTTCATTCTTCGTAAACGGTTCTAGTTGGGAATGCAGGTTGACGTGTATATGGTGGCAGGTGAATGAAAAGGAAGGGAGCATCCACTTAGTCGACGATTCGCCATGAGATGCCGTCAATGCGGCCCCGATCCGGGGTGGCGATCTGGTTGAAGGCATGGGGCGAGAAGTCGAGATCGCCGTATGCGCATCCCTCGCACCTATCGACCAGCTTGACGCGGACGGTCTTGCCTTCAACTGGAGTTGACAATGATCAGCGAGACCCGAGGAACGGAAAAGAAAGGAAATTCCACGTACAGGTAACCTCGGCGGTCTTTCCACACATGGGGTTATGGTTCGGGTTGCCGTCAGTGTAACCGCTGTGGAACAAAGGGTTACGACTAAACTCATTTGAGAATTGATCGCCCGCGAACTCACGGGAAGGAATCAAAGAACAGGTGAGAGACGGCGGCGATGTCATCTCCGTCGTTGTTGGTAATACCGCAAGCACCGAGACCAGTAGAGTAGAACGTTCCTGAAAAAAAAAAAGAAAACACCTTGCGTTAGATGTGCCTACGAGTGGAGGGGTAACTATGTACCTTGACCGGTGTAAACTTGTCCTCCTCCTCCGCCACTTCCGGAACCAGGAGTGGGGGTGGGGGTAGGAGTCGGTGTGGGCTCAGGCTTATTGGTAGTCGTGGGTGTCGGCTCGGGGTTCTCTTTGGGAGGAGTGCTGGTGGGCTTAATTTCCACCTCAGGGGTCTTAGATGGGGCAGGTTCCGAGGAGGGCACAGGCTCATCCTTGACAGCAGACGAAGGAGTATTGCTGCTGTTATTGGGCTTGCAACGGCCGGTAGAGGCACGCCTTTTGCGGGTGAACCTCTTTGCGGGGACGGCCATATCGCGAGCCTCAACTTCTGGAGCGGGAACGGGCTCTGGCTGGGCGACCCGAGCAGCGATCTCCCTGTGGTGTTGAGGGTTACGAGCCATATTGGAGGGCATAGCTGCCACCGAAATGGCGGCGGTGAACATGACTGCGAGCTTGACCAGAGAAAACATGACGAGCGAAAAGAGAGCGAGGGGCAAAGAAAGAGAGTGGGGGGGGAGGAGGGAGGAGAAGTTAAGGAAAGTAAAAGTGATGGACGTTGGATGGAGTGGAAGAAACTGTCGGAAGAAATACTTGAATGAATCAACCAGAACCTGCCAAGTCATGTGCATGGCGCAGTCAAAAATGTCGCTCGTCGGAGATCTCTCTAACCCCCTTGGGAAGAATGCTGCCGTTAGCTTAGGTAGCCGATTCACAGCAAAAGAGAACAACGGGGACCTGGGTTTCGATTATTATTTTTTCAAATAAATCATTCCCTGATCAGGAACGGAATCCCTGCTCGGCTCAGCTAAGCTTTCGTTCCAGTTTGTTCCGCTTCACACTTTGACTTCCGGTGACCTATAGCAGCCGATAGAGAGAATGCGGAATGAAAATAGTGCATACAGCGAGTTTACACCTCTGAACTAGCCTTTGCTGCGTACATCGTAACCAACCCAGAGCTCGACGCCGACGTCAAACTCTTGGCAAACCCATCAATCTGTCCTAACAACAACATAGAGTCAAGTCTGCTCGGCTCCGGAGGTATCCTGAACAACCGGCTGATGTTCTCTTCTGGAAGAGGTGCAAGACCCTGAGCCGCCCTCGTCGCGTTCTCCTCCCTGCGCCTCGTGAGGTATTGGTCCACCTTGAGCCTCTCTCGAGCGATTTGACGCGAAAGGTACGCAAGGTTACTCTCTTCAACCTTGTAATGATCGACGGCTTCGATCACTTGCTCGAGGTTCCTCGTGAGTCCCATGGAGCCGATGTTGAGCGAACTGTAGGTGGGTGGAATGGCGGATGTAGTCGCTTCCGACGGCAGCGCGTGCGAAAGGGGCGAACGATGCGATTCAGTCAATGTTCCCAGAACAGAATTAAGCAAAGGGTTGATGCGGATTTTGACCGGGATCTCCTCCAATATCTTTGAGAATGTAAGGCGTTGGTGGACCAAACTTGAATTCCTGTCAGTAAATTCCTTGGACCTCAGAGGTTCCGGGAGGTTACCTTGCAGTGCCAAAGTTGCGTCTTCGGTATGCCTCAATGAAGGGTCTCGTAAGGCGGAAAGCACGGAAAGATGCGTTCCCCTGAGACGTAATTGTTGTATCTAGGTTTTGAGTCAGTCCATCATCGCGCTCATGAGGATGCTCGTCAGTGTTTCATACCGTGGACGATCACGACGCCGCCATGGCGCAGTTTTTCTTGATGAATTGCCTGGGCTTCCACAAGCGACAGCTTAAAAAATGCGCCAAGTTTTGCAGCCTGATAGAATCCGACCACGCCGTCGACTGATCCGACCTCATTCAGCGATCGCAACATTTGCGATTGATATCTAACTGTGTACGTGAGCATGAACATCTGCCCCTTAAGAGAGGAGATAAATATACCAACCAACAGATTTTACAGACTTTTCGTCATCGTCGGGCGGTTGGTTCGGCAATGGGAAGCAGTTGGAGATTTCAAGCACCCCATCGAGGTCGAGCCCAAGGACCAACCCGTGGGCATTTGAGCCGGAATCAAGGGTGTCCTTGATAATTTTTGTGGTAACCTGAGGTGAGTTATCATTCAGCGACCAGACTGTTCAACAAGGTTGATCTAAACGCACCAGACCGTCGATCTGTACAGTTGTTATCGGTATTTCTGCCTCTGCATCGACGCTCTTGTTCCACGAAGCTGGCAGAGTCTGTTGCGCGGGCGCAGCGGGGGTTGGTGCTGCCTGGACTGCCGGCAGGGAAGCCGCAATAGCGGCAGCCATGGTGGCCATGGCGTGGATGGGATGATATCTCGGTGGTGGAAGAAAAAGATCGTGTGGCTACAAACCTGGAAACGGAAAATTCTTCCCACGTCTCCAGCTCCATCTGTTAAATTTTGTGCTCAGCCACAGCCCGGGCCTTCCGGTTGGAGTGGCCCGAACTCATCCTCTCTCTCCTACCACCACCACATCCGGCTTAACTTTCTCCCCTCGCATTCCGTCTCTCGATTTACGTGTCGGTCGCAAGCGAAACGCCTTCGAGGCGCAGCCCAAGGCAGACGTTGTCACAGCCACGACACTCTCTGATTACTCATTAGCCACCATCCACTTCCCCGATTTCGCAAACCATGGCCCTGTCGCGCTCGTCCAGAATTATATTTCTCCTTGTCCTTGATGTTGTTTTCTTCTTCGTGGAGCTTATAGTCGGTTCGTAATCTCTCCTCTTTTCACGCGTTCCGCCAGCCTGCTCTGCTTGCGCAATATCAATAATTGCTGACGCGATATATCTATCTCGTATAAATAGGATACGCCGTCGGCTCTTTGGCCCTCGTTGCAGATGCCTTCCACATGCTCAAGTGAATACCAAAACCTTCGCCGCCACCCATATTGCCGACCCGTGATGTACTCACGACTGTTCCCTCTCACCTAGCGATGTAATGAGCCTCATAGTCGCTCTCTATGCCATTCGGGTGCGTTCCCTTCTCTCGGAGCCACGTGTGATTTTATTGACCCCTCCGATGCTTCAGTTATCAGCCAAGTCAGAAACAAACGATAAATACACCTATGGTTGGCATCGGGCCGAAATCCTTGCCGCCTTGGTGAATGGTGTCTTCCTCCTCGCCCTGTGCTTCTCGGTGTCATTGGAGGCCCTGGAACGCTTCTTTTCGGCGCCGGGTGAACTCGTATTTTCAGTTTCCATTGAACTTGCGTTGATGTATCCAATCCCTTGCAGAAATTTCCAACCCAAGACTGGTGGTAATCGTCGGTTCTTTTGGACTTGCTTCAAATGTCATAGGGCTGTTCTTGTTCCACGGTAGGCTATGCGGTTTTATTGCTCCAAGGGTGATCCTGAGTTCGGGCCATAGAACACGGACATGAACATGTGCATGAACATCCCGACCGCAGCGACGACGGTTCCATCAATAAATCCGACAGGTCGAGCGTCGGCAGAGGGTCTGCTACTCAAACCCCAGGCGCAAGTAGCCCCGTCAGGGTTCAAGAGGGCCGGGGGCAACCAAGCGCGACGCGCCGTCGTTCGGAGAGTATACCCGTTAGACAGAGCACAGATTCGTTCATCGAGACCTTCGGACACCCAGCGACGTTCAGGGAGTCCTTCAACATCGCCGCGGACGAGATGAGGAAAGCTAGGAGTCCGTCACCCCCACCTAGGGGTCACGCTCGTACTTTAACTGCCCCTGTGGTTTCGATAACGGAAGAGCCGGAAAGGGGGAGGGATCGAAGCCCCAGATCCGACCAGAGTCTTGCTCCACGCCTCGAGGAGCCCCAAGATGAAATGGGCGAGACCGACCCTCTCATTCACCGTGAAGACGCAGAGGGTGGGGAAGGCCATGACCGTGGCAAATCTCTGGAAGGAGCGCACGATCACGGTCACGGCCATGGGTCGATGAACATGAAAGCTATCTTGTTGCATGTGCTCGGAGATGCTCTGGGAAACGTCGGTGTGATCGCTACTGGTCTTATCATCTGGCAGACGACGTGGTCCTTCAAGTACTACTTCGATCCCGTCATTTCTCTGGTCATTACCATGATCATTTTCTCCTCCGCCATGCCGTTGGGTAAGTCACATTTTCTTCGAGCCACATCTCGAGCTTCGTTTACTGATCTACCGCTTTCATAATCCGTGTTGACTCCATGCGATACTGGTATCACCCATGCGGGATCACCCTCGTACCATGCTGTAGTCCGAAGCACCGCATACATCCTCCTACAAGGCGTTCCTTCCAACATCGCTCTCGGCGAAGTCCGTAAATCGATTCTTCGGGTTAAGGGTGTTCTTGACTTGCATGAGCTCCATGTCTGGCAATTGTCAGAGACCAAAGTTGTTGCTTCAGTGCACATCTCCGCATCGAGGGAGTACGATTTCATGCATGTGGCAGCCCAGATACAAGAAGCGCTGCACCATTGTGGAATCCATTCGACGACGATCCAACCGGAGTACTTGACCCCAGGTGTTGCGCTTGTCAGGAAGGTGCGCCTAAGTTCTTCCTACCCCTTGTGGGTTCGAACGACACTGATGATGTGTGATCCCGTGTAGCCGTCTTCGTTATGTTTGATCAACTGCCCGTCCGACCAAATGTGCAGTGCGGATAATACCTGTTGTCGTGCGTCTTCGTGATTGTCTTCCACTGTAAGTTTGGTGGACTAAACTCCTCTTCACAGCACCCCCACCTGCTACCGTCTGAGTATGGGGGTACGGCACCAAATTCCCTGGACCATCATCCATCTCGATATCCTAACCATCTGCAGCACATCATGTACCACCACCCACCACAGACGCAAAATATCCTCAACGTCTAACTTCCTACCCTCGGTTTCGTCTCCTTTCTATCGGGTTCATAACTCTGTCTATCTTCGTTTCTCTCCCCGTACACAGTTACCTCCTGAAATTCCTTCTACCACTTCACCTCTCATTCCACTTCGCGCTCTGGCTTTCGAGTCTTCAACATGCTAGATAGAGTAGGATAGGTATCATAATCTTGTTTTTGTAAATACCTTACCCGGGATGGGTCTAACAGCGTTCTCGATACTGACCCTCCACTAAAACATCGCTCATTCCAAAAACACTAGTACGAACACAATTTCAGGGGCGACGGAAACTAAACCTCACCCATTACCATAGAATTGAAACCAGGCGCAGCAGACAATCTCTGTCCAACCAACCTACTCGTCTGACTGCTCTTCTTCACCTTCAACTTTTCTGCCAGTCCTCTCGCCATCAACCTACTGCTCTGCCCTAGCAAATACTTCTGTTCACCGCATATTGATCTCCACGCCAATTCCGTGTGGAACGCGGCGAGGAGGGAAGAAGACAAGACCGAAGCAAGGAGTTCGATTTGGACAGTATGTTCGGGGTTTGTGGGAGCGGTGGAACCGTTTAACCCTCCTCCTCCTCCTCCTCCCCCTCCTGGAGTGTTAAGGCCAAGGTTCGCGTGACCTCCAGGAGGCGACCCGTCGGACGAAAACTCCCTATCCATCTTCGCGATCACACTAGGCAAGATCGAATGCAAAAAAACTGGCATCAACGGCGGAACGCACCCTCCTGACGACGACGTCGAAGGAACGATGACCAACACATGCGTGGCGAGCCGTTTGCATTGGTCCATGTTTCCCATGCTCGCTGCTACGCTGAGTTCAGACCAGAAGAGGTGAAGGAATTTCGTTGGGGGCGTGTGGAGGAGGATGGCGTCGATGTCCAGAGAGGCTGGTTTGTCCCTGCGTAGAGCTTCTCGGATCACTTGACGAGTGTGGGGGAGGGGGTTTACCCAGGGCGTTTGTTGGACGAGAGCTGTGGCGGGTTCTACGCGACCGGTCAGCACTCGTATGACTCTAGGGAGGAAAGGGGAACGGGAAGGAGGGTTCATACTTTCTGGCAGACCAAGTCCCTTGTTCACCGTGTTCCAAAGGTTAACCAGTGGCGGAGGTGGTGTTCCCCCATTCCCTCTCGCCCTCGGATCCGAAAACGCTCTCACCAAAGCTTGCGCACACAAACTCATCACCGGCTTCGGGCACAAACTCGACGAGAGCAACGTCGAGATGATCTCCCAAAACGGCCCGGAATGGGAAAACCTACGCTCATCTATCAGTATGGGTTCCAAACACTGATGAGCAACCTAACCCTCTAGCTTGTACATCTCTGACCAATGATTTGATCACTCCCACGAGCGTCCAATTAAGTAAAGGACCAAGGAAGTACGAAACGCCGTTCTTGAGAACATCCGCATCGATCTTTTGTTGGGCCAGGAATTGGATTGCGTGCATGAACAGGGCCGGGGTGAAGGATAAAAGGGTCTTGGGTTTCGTCGACCTGGGTCCTCGTCAGTATACCCCATAAACCGGAATTTCGTGATTGGGTACCTCAGAATCGTGTCCTCGATACCGTCGCTGTTTTGGTCGAACAAAGCCTTAAACCATGCTAAGAATGACGGAACCTCCTCTTGTGGAACTTCGTGCGGCCGAGCAGCCACATTTTTCACGATACCCGGGTCAACAACCTTTTGTTCCCAGGTGAATGAACACCTGTGCAACTACGGAGACAAGACGTATGTTAGAAACGCATGGCCGTGGGCAGAAATAGTGACTTGCCTGGTACGTTGCGATCACCCACTGTAAAAAGAGGACCACGTCTCCGAGGTGCCCTACGGCGGTTTGTGGGTCGCCTTATCATCGCCGTGCGGGGAAGTTTAGTCATAGAACACGCCATCGCGTTATGGGGAATCACCCACCGACGGTTTCGCAGTCATAATCGTCCAAGAACGCCAATCCCGCACTGATAATATCGAACGCCCGAATGTGCAGTGATATCCTGTCGAACAATCCTTCGTGGGTGTATAGAAGCTTACAGAGGTGACTCAAGCCTTCGACATCTTGGTTTCCGACGAGCGAGATAAACCGCTAGATGTCTATGGTTCGCGGCTGGGGCAACAAGATAAAGGAGTCCACACAGACCTTGTGGATAACAATCGCAAGCTGCTCGTGAACTGCGTAGTCGGTCTTCGTCTGCTCGAGAAACTCGAGAACATCTTCGAGTGGTGCGTCGGATGACAACTTGCTATCAAAGTAAGCCTGCGGCCCCAAGGTTCAGTATGACCCGAAATCTGTTCTCAAGCGGCAAAGCACCTCTAGTGGCACTCCAGCCTCCTGGGCGTCCGAAGTCGTTTTTGAATGGATTTCTGTCCCCACCAGCGCATCCAGGGACTGGGCGAAATTTTGATCAATCAGGTTCAGGGATATAAGGCGTTCTAGGAGTTCTTGGAAGATAGATTTGTGGCTACTACCAGGTAAGCAGGTTACGTGTGTGCGAGAAAGTATTCGCGTACGTCTCGATTTCCTCAGTCATAGAATCTCCTGACTTCGTGGGCGGTCGTGTATCGCACCTCACAAGGACATCCACCCGAGTTGCTACGGATGAGAGCGCGGCCTTGATTATCTGTTTCTGGAGAGCCGCACTCAATGAACGAAGAAAGTCGGTCACCGGAGTCGCCTACAAGGTCATTATGAGCAAGGCCCTCAGATTCCAACCCCTTCTCAAGAATTGCCAGCAATCGGGGCAGCTATCAACACAGGTCAGTCACATTCAATAACTGGTTCAAGAGATTTCCACACACGACCAATGATGAAAGCACGCCATAAGAGTGATTTCCGAGCATCAGGCATGAAATTCACGTGCGCGAGGGACGTCAAGCACGAGAGAAGCATCTGTGTGTAGAAAACAGGAGGTGACCAGGCTAACCACCTGAGCAGTGCCACCAGAGTGGCTGCAGGACGAACGCCGTCTCCACTCCCGTAGGGATGGACTCGTTTGAGTATCTAGGAGGGCGCTCAGCTACGTTGGATTCCACGAGAAGACGCAGCGAGACGGACCAGATTATCGAAAAACAGACAGAACGTTGTCGTTTCGAATTCCGATGCTGGTGCCAGTGAATCCGTCTTGTTGCCCAACGACATCTGTATCGAATGCATCATTTGGGCTTCCCGATTTATTTTCGCGTCATCTCCGAGAACAAGGCTGAGGGAGAAAGTGAAGTTATCCAGCACCTGTCGAACGTGTGGCTCCAATGGCATCTGCTGAAGTTCGGTAATGTCGTTCCAGTAGTTCATCGCCTGACCCGTCGTCAGCTGAGAGAAATCCGAAGCGCACGATATCAAGAGGACGAGAAGTTCCGAAGCGGAAGTGGTGAGCTCGTGAAAACTCGAAGCTGGGAAGGTGAACGCGGTTGTAAGCAACACGACCGCGTCGTGGATCGTGGCGAATATGCTGAGAGGAGGCATCTTGGTCGAAAGGATTGAACCGAGAGCGGGAGTGTCTGATGCATCGTGAGCATCTAAAACGACTTTGCACAGGATATCGAGGGTCGCAGGGCTGTGGAAAGTTGCAGAGCGGGCGGCCTGCAAGAAGGTCGTGACGAACGTCGGGATCGAAAGCACTTGTTGCTCAATCGCAATTCGAAGGTACCGACCGAGCGTCGGTTCGCCCGGATACGATCCAAACAGGATCAAAATGGAATCTAGAAGCAAGGAGCAGCGGTAAATATAGTCCGTAAGCCAGAGGCAGCTCGAATATTCACCAGTGAGTTCGCGTTGAACGTCCGCTACATACTGATTGCTGTTGAGGAATACCTTGACCAGTTGGATCCACTGGAGACGCGTCAGTGGGGTCTCGGGTCGTGAGGAAGGAATTAAATATACTTTTGTAGGCGAGATACCACTTTGGAACGAATTCCTGGTGAGGTCCGCCAGAGACATGGTGGTGATCGAGGTCGCACGGTGAACCGACCGCCAATCATGCATACAATATCAGATACAAGGTGACCTTTATTTCAAAGGGATTACTCCCACCCAGAGTCCAAACACGACGGGCAGTAGACCTGCAAAACCAGCTGCACCCGCGCTGGCAAACCACAAATTCACGGCAAGCACCAGGGGGACGATGAAGGATCGCATTGTGAGCAAAGCGTAAGTAATTGGGGTCAGGTGTAAAGTATATATGTATGCAGGTATGCATAAGAACCAATGTTTCTACTTTTCATGAGTGGGGAGTGACAAAGGACGGGGGAGGAGAGCATCAGCAATGGTAAGCAACAACAACTTTTATATCGTGCTCGCACACAAATAACTGGTGGAATTGATCAAGGAGGGGACCAATGGGACGCGGAGGACTTAAGCTCTCTAGAGAAGCTTTGTGACAATACCGGTTCCAACTGAGAGTGTCCGTGAGGATTATAGGTTGGGATGATAGGGTAGAAATGCTTACTGGTCTTACCACCCTCACGAAGGGTGAACCTTGTTCCGACCTCAGCAGCGGCCTCGTGGACGAGATCGCAAACCATCTCGACGTTGTCACCGGGCATGATCATCTTCTCAGCAGCGTCTGGAGTACCCTCTGGCCAGTGGAGGCCAACAGTGATATCGGCCGTGCGCAAGAAGAGCTGAGGGCGGTAGTTGTCCATGAAAGGTGTGTATCGACCACCCTCCTCCTTAGTGAGGATCTAAGAATGCGCAACGTCAGCACTAGAATAACGCCTGACCGCACTCGGGATTGCTCACGTAGATTTGAGCCTGGAACTTGCTGACAGCCTTCATGGATCCGGGGGCAACGAGAACCATTCCTCGTCGGAGCTGCTCCCGCTTCACACCACGCAACAAAGCACCCATGTTATCTCCAGCCTCACCACGCTCGAGCTCCTTGTGGAACATCTCAACACCAGTTAAGGTGGTCTTGACGTTGGCACCAAGACCAACAATCTCGACATCAGAGCCCTTGGTGATGACACCCCGCTCAACACGCCCAGTAGCGACGGTACCACGACCGGAGATGGAGAAGACATCTATGACGAAGGCGATCAGAAGGCCGGTCCAATAACGCCGATCGGATATTTGTATTTTTACCTTCGATGGGCATCAAGAACGGTTTCTCGAGGTCACCTGATCACGCGAAAGGGTATCAAAAATCGCTCGCGAGAAAAACCGCCAAACCTGCACTTACGAGGAGGAAGTTCGAGCCAAGTGTCGCAAGCCTCGACGAGTTCAGCTATCTTATTCTCACCGATCTCGGGATCACGGCCCTCAAGGGCGGCGAGAGCGGAGCCCATGATGATGGGGGTGTTCTCACCATCGAAGTTGTAGGTGGACAGGACGTCCCTCATTTCCATATCGACAAGCTCCAACATCTCCGGGTCAGAGACCATGTCGACCTTGTTAATGAACACAACGAGCTTCTTGATTCCAACCTGACGGGCAAGGAGCAGATGTTCACGGGTCTGGGGCATCTGACCGTCGGTAGCGGAGACGACGATGATACCACCGTCCATTTGAGCAGCACCAGTAATCATGTTCTTAATGTCTACAAATCGTTTGGTCACAATGCCGAAACGAGAAAGACGTGCTTACAATCAGCGTGCCCCGGGCAGTCAATATGGCCATAGTGCCTGTTATCAGTCTCGTATTCGACGTGGGCAGAATTGATTGTAATGCCACGAGCTTTTTCCTCCGGAGCCTTGTCAATTTCGGCGTAACCGGTGAACTTGGCGCCACCCTTGCTGGAAAGGACCTTGGTGATTGCAGCGGTCAAAGTGGTTTTACCGTGATCGACGTGACCTATGTTGAGGGTCAGCCCAAACTTATTACGAACGTATGATTGACACACCAATGGTGCCAATGTTCATATGAGGCTTTGACCGCGTATATTTGGCAGCATCGGCGTAACCCCTGGTTTGGACTTGATGCCTTCCCTGAGTTTTCAGTCCGCGTGAATTGGATGCAATCGCGTACCCCAAGAAAGGTCTGGCCTCCTCAGGGCTGGGAGAGGAACAGCAGCGCGTGGGGCAAACCGGGTGCATGTAAGGAGTGACTGAGGCGCTGTAAGGTGTGAATCGTCCGTTTCGACGCAGTTTCTGAAGGAAAAACGGACCTCTTGAACTGTAGAGCCTGCGGGCAGCAGTCCTGGAAGACCGAGCAAGAAACTGAGGGCGCAGCATGGCGAAGGACGGAAGAAATATCGGACGAGTTGCGGGTGAAGGAGGAAAGGAGTTGACAGCCACGTGCCAGCTCACACTCTCATGGATCGACACGAGCTGGTCAGAAATGCAGTTGCGTTCCTATCCGACCCCTCAGTACGCCTTTGTTTCTGTTTTCTTGTTTCTGTGGTGTCTAACATCTCGCTTCCAGTCGCAGAGCTCATCTCTCGCGCAGAAGATTCAGTTTCTCGAGGCAAAAGGTCTGACATCCACTGAGATCGAGGATGCGCTCCGGCAAGCTTCTCTCAGCAACGCAGCTCGGGCCAATGCGCCGCAATCACAACCAGTCTATGGCCCAATGCCTTACCAACTCGTCCAGCCACCTCCGGGACAGTGGGATTGGCGAGACTACTTCGTATGGCAAACCGGCATTTATACCCCGCATTGCTGTGGCTCATCCCGTAACACCAGATTACCGCTGTAGTTTCTGGGGCAATCACATACGGAGCTGTGTCCCTTTTCAGAGTGAGTTATGTACAAGTGATTCTGCGACCTTATTGACATAGTATAGAAATACGTCTCACCCCACCTCCAACCTCCGAACGCGACTGCGTACGAAGCCGACAAGGACGCGCTAACTGCTCAGTTTGACGCCGCCGAAGCTCTCCTGAAGGAGATTCAGGCTGAAACCGCGGCAGTGAAGGTCGCCGTTGAGGAACAGAAGAGCCATGTTGAGAGGGTGACCCAAGACGTCGAAGCCGCAGTCAAGGAGATGCGTGAAAGCGAGGTGAAGACTCGGGATGAGATGCGGGAGATACGGTCGGAGGTTACAAATATCCATGAGATGCTTCCAAAGGTTCGTTTGGTCAAATACTATGCGTTATCAATGAGCTCATTCGTGGTTCAGATGATTGAGAAGAACAAGGAAGCGCAGTCGCAATCTCTTGGAGAGCTGCAACAAGAGCTGAAGTCGTTAAAAGCACTCTTATTAAGTCGAGGACCTGCGACGCCTTCGACACCGACCATCCCCAGTTTCCCCAGCTACCCCGCTAAACCATCAATACCCGCCTGGCAATTGGCTGCAGGTGACAGTCGATCATCGACTCCCCCTGCTCAAATCCTCTCCCCAAGCCTAAACGGCAAAGGGAAGGAGGTGGACTTGGGTGGCACACCTGATACTCCAGTTCCGTAGTGCTCACCCCTTTCGTTCCTACAATATTTATAAAACCCATCTGATTCTTCACTCTGTAATATGGCCCCTCCGTCTCTGTTCCACGTGGTGGGATATCAGCTCGGCTAAGTATGCACTGGTAGCGCCTTACTTAGCCACACCGCCATACTTGTTTGCATCGGGGCTCCCGTCGCGAAGCATGTTCTCCCAACTCCGGGACGCGGTCGGAAATCTGGCTGCACAGCCAATACGTCGTTCCACCTCTCAAGATGACGATACCTCGAATGTAATGTCGCGCACGAATTCCGACGAGGGCGGGGCCCTGTCTTCAACTCACCTGGCGGACTCTGCGCTTTCGAGCATTCGCAGATCATTACAAGCACAACGCTCATCCAACCCCGCTCTAGCTGGGACCAACGGTACGACTAATGCAGGGGTGCATGACCCTAACAGATCCCGGTCTCGGTTGGAAGAGAGGCTCCGTGCTTCCCTGTCCTTCGGGACTGGTGAAATGTCAAGCCCGTCGACAGAATTCTCGACGAACGTTTACAACACCCCGACACTTACGAAAGGCCCATCGCCCGGGACCGACGCGACACCCCTTTCACCTACGCTGACACCGCTGCCGGAATCCCCGATCTCCCCTACCACAGAGAGCAGAACCCGTAGTTTGTCGTCGCTATTCAGTTTGGGAGACCCAATGGGCGCGGGCTCGGCCGTGTCTTCCACAAGTTCATTATCCCATTCACTTGTTTTCCCGAAAACCGAATCTGAATACCACCCGGGGGCCCCAGTCGTCACCACTTCCAGAACCAACGACGAATTATCCCAACCCAATCCCTCGCATCACGGGTCAAAATCCGTGGACAGTTTGCTTGTGGATAAGCTGGAAAGAGTAGTTGAATTGGACGAGGATGACGAGGAATTCCAAGGCCGGAGATACGCCGAAGCTCAAATGCCACTCCCACCCACGCCACCATCCGAACCTTCCAAGCTCCCCGCAGTCGATTCTCCCACACCCGATCCCCCACAACAACGAGCGGTCGTCGGAGATGCAGGCAAAGACGATATCTCCCCTACCGTGACCGCAGATCCACCCCAGACCGATCCAGATACCAAGGCGGACTCGGGGAACGTCACAATATCCTCCACTGACAACGCCGATGGTGACGCTGTCGTCACAGATGTAGAGGCGTTAAGGCAGCAACTGAAAAGGTTCAAGGAACGGTTCACAGGTAGCGAGACAACAGATATCGGTTGATCCAAGTTGACCAGATGAATTTGCATAGATGTATCTTCCTCGTTCAAGCGACTCCAGGCTGAAAAGCTCGCCGCGGATAAACTATTACAAGAGTTGACACCACTTCAAAGTATTCAGGACACGGATGGGTTGAGAGAGTACATCAAAAATATCAACCTCCAGAGCGAGGTGCGTCTCCGCACGTTACCCCCCGTTGGGCAGAACGAGCGCACCTAATGCTCGCAGATGTCTCACGACGAAATCAAACGGTTAGGCGGCAAACTGATCCGTACGTGTCTGCTCTCTAACGTACCGAAACACAACTGATCGCAATCACTTCGTCCTGTTTCGTGCACAGGTCAAGAAGAACGCATCGAGGAACTCCGCGACACTCATCGTCTTGAATCCAAATCCCAATCCGAGCTAATTGAACGCCTTCACAAACAAGGTGAAGAGACAGAAGCCCTCCTCAAGGCTTCGCACTCCGCCGAAGCAACCAACAAAGAGTCCACCGAGAAATTCCAATCGATAATCGGCAGCCTTCAAGCAGAATTGGAGAAACGCAAGGGTGCGGTGAAGGATGAAGAAGAGAAGAGGACAAAGGCGATTGCGCTGCTGAAGACGGTTCGACAGAGGTTGGTCAAGGCGGAGAAGGAGAGGGACGACGTGGTCAAGGAGGTGGGTGAGCTCAAGGAGAGGGACAAAGCGGACAAGGCGAGAGAGAGGGTAGAGAAGGCCAGGATGCAGAACGAAGTCGAACAGGCTAACCTGGAGAGGGAGAAAGCTGTCGCCGGCCTTCGATCCCAGTTCGACAAAGAGGTCGCCTTGTTGAAGGATAAGCAGGAGAAGGACATCCAGGGGTTGTTGGGACAATTCGAGTCGGAGACAGCTGCGCTCAATGTTCGTGCCCTCTCCAGTTTCGTGCGTTTCCATTGACCGAACTATTACCGTTTAGAACGTGCATGCGCAGGAAGCCAAAACCCTCAATGACAAGATACACTCGTATGAATCGGCGAACCTCAACCTGACCAGGGAGAAAGACAGGTTATTCGACCAGCTGGAGATGCGCCAAGCCCAACTCGAGTCTTCGAATACCCACCTGGAGACTCTTCAAAGCCAAACGACGGAATACCAGTATCAGATCCGCGAACTCAACGACCGCGTTGCGTTGTTGGAGGGTGAGTTAAACGATGCCCAGCGGGAGGCAAACCCTGCGAATGGAACTGGAATGTCCGCCGAGGAAGTTGCTCGCCTCATCTCTGCCGCCGAAGCCAAGTACGAAACCCGCCTGGCCGAGTTACGCGGTCAGTTGGAGATGATCGAGAAGGAGAGAAACGATGCCGATGCAGAGTGGAATTCCAAAGTCGCCGCTAAAGCTCTCGAGGTGGAGGAACTGAGGAGGGTTATCGGAAAGAACCAGAAGAGTGAAGTCGACCACGAAACTGTCGAAGAGAAGTTGAAAGGGGAGATCGCGGCTTTGAAAGAGGATGTAAGGGGGTATCAGAGGCATCAAGCTGAGTTCCAGAGACAAGTTGAAAGAATCAAGGAGTCTGAGGTGAGCCGCGGTCTTTGCGGTGGCATCTTTTGTGTTCACAGAGGGCTCGGCAGGATGCCTTGCAAACGCAACTAGCAGAGTCCTCAGCGAGGGGTGCCGCTCTCGAAGCCCAGATCCAGGAGTTCAAGGACAGAGAAACCCAACTACGGTCTAGCAATAAGGTGAGTGCACAGGTTCCGATTCCCTCTGGGTAGGGACGAAGCTCAGGCTCGTTGCCTAGACCCTCCGCGAGGAACTTCGAAAAGTTCAATCCTCCGCCGCGTTGCTTGAGAAACAGAGGAATCCGGGCGTCGGGTATTGGGCCTCGAAAGATGCCACCGGGACGGAAAGTCGAACGTCGATTTCGTCGAGTACGGATCGACCTTCTGGAGCGGGATCACCCACGAATGAGTCAAAGGCAGAGGAGGAGGTGAACCTTGAATACCTCAGGAACGTCATCCTCCAGTTTTTGGAGCATAAAGAGATGAGGGTAAGCGTTTTTCTTTTCCCTACCGTGATGGAGGAAGCCACGTATATTGATCCTCGGCTTTTTTTCTCCCGCTTACAGCCGAATCTTGTGAGGATCCTGACTACCATTCTGAGATTCACCCCGCAGGAGACTAGGCGGCTCAGTCGCAGCCTATGAACTCAGCGCGCTTTTCTCAACCCTGCGTAGTACTCATTCGTGATGTAACTATTCAAAGCCATTAGCCCTGGTTTTATATATTTGCAGGGTCCTCATCGCGCTTGCGTGTGCACGTCCAGGTTCAAACGTTAATAAATTACTATGGCGATGAGGTGATATATGGTACAACATGAGGGTAGGTCGTGCAGTCTGATATGACGATTGCCGAATGAATATGTGATAAGGGGGTTTTGTGGGTGAAAGTCGAGTCGACGTGAAATAAGTGAATGATGACAAGCCATATGAAGTCGAGACGTGGGGTCGAAGTCAGAACTCGACGCACTCTACAACGGAGGCAAATCGGACTTTTTTGGGCTTTTCTGGGATCATGACACTCCCCCGACTGCCTCGTTGCAAACGTTGGGAATACACCCTTTGCAATGGCTTCTCGACCTCGACTCTAAAACCATCGACCCAACCGTCTTCATCATGAAGCCGCTCGAGCCCACCGAGGTAGGCACCTACTTCGGCGGGGCTGGGGAATCCGAACTGGTATTTACGTTGGAGACGTTGGCTGATGGCGAACTGACGTTCGAGCTCCCCACGCGACTCTGAGTAGGGAGTTTGGGACTCCTGCGTGTGGGCTGTTGTCTGAAGGGAGCCCGCAGGAGCCGTCAGAGGGCTCCCGACGTCGGGGTAGTACCACCCGTTGGGAGCACAGTGGATGGTGGGTTTACGAGTAAGTTTTTTTGGAGCGTTTAGGTAGTTGGCAATCTCCTGAACGGTATAGGGTGGTGGGTGGGGTTCGGAGGTGTGAGGATTGCCAGGCGATTTCACTTCAGATCGTTTCTGAATCCTGATGAGCATCATGGATCACCTTCGTGATAGGTATACTCACGGAAGTAGTCGCCTGGAGCTTGGCAGCGACAACCGCTCTTCTGAGCTTGCGCTGTTCACGACGTTCTTTGGCACGTTCAAAGATGTCATCCTGTTGAAAGTGATTAGCGATCTGTGTCAAGAGAAAACGAAAACGGCGAGCTCACAGGAGTTATCATGCCTCGTGTATCTGTAGCAGAAACCTTCACGGGGCTCTGCTTCCTCAACACACGAGTAGATCCAGCGTGGTATCTCTCATCAGCACTATCATCGTGTGATGGAGTAGGAAGTGGACGTTGAGAGGGGTTGCGAGCAAAACCGAAGAATTCTGCGCAGGCCATGTCGTTTGTATAAATCGATATGAGATAACGGTGGGTTGTGACCTTACCTCGCTGCAAACGACCGTCTTTTGAATCTCCCCCTCTCGCTAACGTGGATTTGTGGTGGCGGAAGCGACGGAAGCGCGTGCGGATGATCGGAGCGGGATTTCGGAATTTCGGAATCTGGGACGTCATTGGCCCACCAGCGCATCAGAAAAGTGCCGAGCGGGTCCTTTATTTTTTTTTCACAACCGTAAAAAACTCGAGCCGGTTTCCATGGACTTGGAAGTGGTTGGGAATTGTGGTACAATTGTTAAAGTGCTTCGAAGCCTTCCGGGATTGATAGTCAGGCCCGCTCAGGCCAAAGCGTATAGACGAAACCTAACCCGCTCGAAGTACTACGTCGAAACGCGACGTTGAACTCACAGAATCACAACCTATTGTCCCCTTTGTTCCGCCCGTACTATGGGGTTGCGCGGTGGGTTACGTGATAAAAAGATAGCCTCAAACGAGAACACCGCCGACGATGCTTTATGGGGACAACATTGATGTGCGCTTCCACGAGTCGAGAAATACAGTGGAAGCGTTTTAATGGTTGGTACGTTTTCGTAAAATTGCTTCAGATTTCGTGGACGTGCTCGGGATGCGTGGCGATTCCACCGAAGCGAATCGATAGCATACAATTGCGCGGAATCCGACCGGATGTATTCCGTCGGTTTGGGACGCATCCGAAGACCTAGAGCCGGAACCAAAGGGATCTCGGAGGCATACCAATGGTGGAACGCGATTTTATCAGTATCCGAGAGACACACGATGGAGGTTTGCGGATGTTGGTGCCATCTGATAATCTGGCCCCTTTTTGAAACGTTGTTCGATCCTCCAAGTCTGCTAACCACAGACTGGATCTCGTACAGCTTACCGTTTTTGCGCAAGCACCAGTCAAACGACCTGTGCTCGTGTATTGTGGTGGCAGTGCCGCGTTTCCTCTTTTGCAGGAATCGTGATCCCGGGATGTATAGTCCGGCACAGGGGCCATAAACGATGATGTGGATGTTTGTACGTGTGCTCATCGTTAGGGGGTCCCGTTCAACGTTCATCGTCGACAGAGGTGCCTCGAGAGACTGGTGCTTCGATTCACCAGCTATTACCCCGGCTCGACGACAAGTGACTTCCGTAGGCTTAAGCTTGTAGATCCCCCCGTATTCGGAAGGTACGTCGTGGGTGTTGGCGCTTGTGTCGCAGCTTCGCTCACGGATCCCCGACCTCGACCCTTTCGTTAACTTTCTAAGGGATCGGTTAAGCGTGTTCGCCCCGGCTGTCACGCCACCTCGCTTTATCTCCCATTGATCTAAACATATAGATGTTGTCGCCGCCGTCGTGTCCGTGCCTTTCATCGCTCCCTTCCGCACGATTCCCATCATGCCCTTCCGTCCGTTTGGTGGTTCATCCGGGGTCTCTAATTTTTACGTGCCTGTGAAACCAGTGCTCGAGGGGACCCGCACGGAGAAGTTCAAGCCAGCCAAAGTCGGTCCTGGAAAGTTCAAACCGGTCAAGGACAAACCTCAGAAGACGCCAACACCGGCACTATCTCAGGTGGAACCCCCGCCACCGACAAGACTCCCCTCTCCGCCTCCAAAATGGGTGTCCGCTCCTGTTCCAGACCCCCCTGCCTATAGCGCCCCCAAATCGCCACTGAGGAACGTCTCGTCATCTTTGTCACTCGCGAAATCGTCAGCGGTCTCCGGCCCGACCGCTCAACCGCCCCCAACCCCGGGTCCCATACCTGGCCCATCTACTCAAAACGAGTTGAAGTCACAGAAATCGGTCCCCACCCTTCTTAGTGCGTACCGATGGTCCTTTGGGTTGAGAACTGAGGCTGATCGAACACTTGTAGATGGTCGCTCTGACGGCAGATCAAGCAGCTTCCTCGCCGCCTCAAAGAGTAATCCGGCTCTCAACAAACAGAACTTGGAACCTCCGAATTTTAGACCGGATTCACCGTCAACAACCCCCACCCAAACACCGAGAGCCCGTACTCATGATTTGTGGCCAGCGCAGCCACATTATTCGTCGCTGTTGAATAACCAGCCGATCCGGCCCCCTTCGGTGAACATTCCTCTGGTTGTAACCGTGATTCTTAACTTACTTTTTGCTCAACAGAAAACTGAGAAGTCGGGATTCTTCGGCAGACTCTTCGGATTTGGCAAGTCTAAACCCAACGAGCCAAAAGTCCGTAGGCCCGCCAATAAGTTAACCAAATCAACAACACCCTCGCGGCCAGTATCTATCGCATCGGTGAGCCCTGCCCCAGAACCCAGTGCTATCCGATATTGAATCCCACGCAGCTGCCCTCCGTTGTAACGTTGAGCTCTACTACACGTCGGCGTGCGGTTCTGATGAAGAAGCCACCTACCATGCATCCAACTAAGCGCAACCGCCCTTCCTCCGCCTTGGCTGGTCCGGGGAGGCCACCATCACGTCAGGTACGACGGGACAATCCGCGACTTTCTCTCCCTGATCCATTGTCCGGCAGAGTCTTGGTCATTCCAGATATTATAGTGACTCGCAAGATACAGCCTCCCTTGCGAGCTTCAATTTGGGTCGTTCAACTTCTGCCAACGCCATAAATTACACTACTCCTCTCAACAACAATACCAATTACACGAACTACAGTCATGCAATCACCGCGACTAGCCCCGTTCATGCTACCGACCAAACTTACGTCGGCGGTAACCACTCATATGGCACTAACCACACCCAAGGCCCGGCAACCACAAATTACCCCCAACATCCCGCCGGTCACACGTATGGAAATTATCCTGGGGCCCAGGACCACGGATACCAATCCCTAGCTACCACTCCGGAGTACACTCTTTGTGTGGTAGGCAGGGTTTATTTCGTATGGGACTTGGCGTTTCTAAGGTGATCGCGAATTGGTAGGTCTGCAAAGCGAACCCTCAATACATCGATCCAAACACTGGAGAAACATCGCCCTACTGCTCCGACTTCTGTCAGACTGTAACTGCAAATGCAACTCCGCAGCCAGAACAAGGCACCGCGTTTCACTTGCACTTCTTGCTGGTTTTGCTTGACACTTTTTACAGCGATATGCAGCTACCCAGGGTGTACGTTTCCCGCAGTCCTGTATTCAGCGGACTACTATTGGAATTATTGTAGCGAGGCACACGAACAGTACGTTCTATAGGTTGACCTCCGGACGTTAACCCACCCAGTGGTTTGTACAGTTTCGCGCGGAAAGGATGCATTTCTTGTCGCCGGGCCGACAAGGGCGATACGCAGCTTTGTGTGGGATGTGATGAAACCTTCAAGCGGCTCACCCCGACCATCATCCCTGTACCAACGGACCATGATGCGTTTTGGAATGGTAGGGCCCAGATGTACACCCAGCATTAACCTAAACTCATTCAACCCACGATTTAGTTGTCGACCGGTTCACTGAGTCGTGGGCCCATCCAACCCATTGCCCAGTAGTCCAAGCGGTTTACAAGATTGCATTGACGCAGCATAGTTTAGACAGGTATCTTGGGTATCGGTTCGTATTCTATGGTCCTCTCCGAATCCAGTGACTGATGACGACTCCATTCGCTAGCGACACTTTAGAGTATTATTGCCAGTTCACTGCTCAAGGAAAACTCAACGGCAACGAGCGTGTCCTCTGGCACGGCACCCGTCGAGGTTGTTATCTGGGCGAAAATGGTCAAACCGATCCTTGCATGCATCCGGAATGTTCTTTGTGCTCCATAATCCGGGGGTCGTTGGATGTGAAAAAACCCGCGACAAATACAGGGAGGTTTGGAAAAGGGATATACTCGTCCACAAAGGCCTCGAAGTATGTCCCCTCGAATCAACTCGCGTCATCATCATGGTGAAACAAGATCATGGTGAAACGAGATCACGGTGAAACGAGTGCTGACTTATCTATAGGGCCAACGACTACTCTAGCAACGACAGGAGCGTCGTGACAACCTGGAAGGCGCTGCTTCTGAACAATGTCGCTGCTGGACACGAATGTGTGATGCGCTACGATGATGCGACGCTAACCGCTCCTCCTTGGGGGTATAATTCTGTGAGCGTTCCAGGCCGGATCTGACCTTTCCACAGGGGGTCTAACCTTTGGACCCCACCTAGGTATATGGAGAGGCTGGGGGTGGTTTGAATTACGACGAGCTCGTGGTGTATACCAACGACGCTGTCAGGCCGGCTTGGCTTGTCTTGTATAAGCGGGATAGGTGACCATTTTGGTTGTAATTTACCTACTCGTGAACCTAGCTGGCGTACGTTTGCTTGATCGTAATCCTAATATACCTACTCTCCGAAAGGCGGAGATGGACAAAGGCAGTGGAAGGAACATTCGGTGGGCTCTGCTTGACATCGAACCACTAACGTTGCTGGGCGTTTTGGTGATGCCCAACACTCCACCCTGCTACGCCACGAGCACAAACGAATCCATTGAGAAGCTCGTCCGTTGCAGCCGCCCACCTGCTCGGATGTGGTCCGCTGCGTTCAATGCTAACGCGGGAACCATTCAAAGTGGGAGTTACCGAGGGCGGAGATTCTTGGAATTGAAATGGTTGGGATCGCAAACAAAAAAAAACATTAGACATTGTTGGACGTGCCCTTCAAGTTTTCTTTGTCCTTGGAAGGCCCAAACAGGAAAGTCCAAACGGTGGTGGCGGGCCTCCATTCCACGAGTCAGAGGGTTCTCTAATCAGGAGCTTTGTCGAAATCGAAGAGGTCTGCCCCCGTGATCGGATCTCGGGCGGCATCGAGCTGCGCAACGCAGCCATCCAACCTCACGTCTTGGGAAACTTGGAACCACCAGCTGACCTTTCACATACACTACGAGGTTGGGGTGTTAGTACTTTAGTCCCCGGTAATCGGAAGGCATGTAAATGCAAGTAAGTTACCAGACCCAAGACAGAAGCCCGAACCGGAGTTAGCCACGAGGCCGATTCTACGGGAATCGGACAGTCTTCGTCAGTACGTCAGCTGAATCGCGTTCCAAGTATCACGGGATACCGGGGTAGGCATGGCGTATGGTTCACTTGTCATGATGACCTTCCCCAGAAGGTCAGGGCCGGTAAGACCCCGGGTATCCCAAGTCCGTTGCGATCCATCTGGAAGTATTGCCAACCAAAGGTGGAACTGCCCCGTGTTGTGTCCGTAAACCGTTGATTGTGGCACAAACAAGTAACTGTGTGGGAATCGTTGCGGTCCATAAACTGAGGCGAGGTGCACTTCGGGCACCTATTTGGTATTCCGGCGATATTGCTGCACGTCCTGTCACAACAATACGTTTAGGTTGAATGGAGATTGGGCTTAGAAATTCATCAAACCCTCGATGGGATGCGGGATCATTACGAAATTAATCAAAGTGCAATATAACCTAGTTCCCCGGGAGGAGGCAGATCATCGTGTTTTCTTTTTGTGGCGTTCGAGGAGAATCGAATGGGATTGTGGAGAGATGGATGTGGTCGTAGGCCGCTGGGGTGAACGGATCACGATCACAATGATCGGACCAGGAAGCACCAGCCACACCCAAGGCAGAGTCGTCGGTCATCGGGCCTCCGTCGCCAGCCGTACTCTTTACACGCGACGCTCCACCTCCGTTCGTCTTCCAGGTCAAACCTCTACACACTACTGTTGCCTCTGAAATGTTTTCCATCGCACGACACGTCACTCTCTCAAACTTGTCCCTGAGGACTGCCGCCAGGCGACCCGCAACTCTTAGCATGCGACTCGCCGGAATGGGGCCCAGTAGGTTTGCTCTACGGACGCTTATCAGTAAGTTTCACTTTCCCGGGGGTCGCCGCAACGCGAGAAGGTGTTCTTTGATGAAGGCGTTTAAGGTGCATCGCTCACTATCTCCTGCGTTACCACAGCCAAGAAGTACACTGAAGACCACGAAGCCGTTGTGTTTGACGACTCTACTGGCATCGGTGTCGTTTCAATCACGGACTACGCTCAGAGTAGCCTCGGAGATGTCGTCTTTGTTGAGCTGCCAGCTTTGGAGACTAAGGTCAAGAAAGGAGGTCAGGAGGTTCTTCGATCCCCTAGTGTGTTCTTGGCGTCTGATTTTGTGATTTTGCCCTCGGTGCTTCTCTTTGCTGCATTGCCTCGTTGATGTTCCATGCTATGCACGGGGTCATAGACCAGATTGGCGCGGTTGAGAGTGTCAAAGCGGCGTCTGATATCGTTGAGTCTCCAACCCCTCAACCTGGTTCTTTTTCTTTTCTAACCGAACAGTCTTAAATTTCTTCCGTGTTTTCACTGAACCGGGGAAACAGTATGCCCCTGTTTCGGGGGCGATTCAGGAGATCAATGAGAACTTAGGCGACCAGCCAGGACTCCTCAATAAATCCCCTGAAGATGAAGGTAGGGCCACGAATCATCACCTCCGAACTTGAATTTGAATTTGCCGTGCTAGGGTGGCTCTGCAAGATCAAGGTCTCGGACCCTGCTGAAGTGAGTCCCCCGCTGGGTTATCCTCCAAATGTCCAGGCCTGACGTCATTCGCCTAGTTCGACTCGCTGATGGATGAGGCTGAGTACAAAGCTCATTGCGAGTCATAGGGCGCATGGGGCGTGTGAATGCCCACACACTGCAGGTAGTTTGCAGTGTCCTTAAAATTTCACACCTCTATACGTGGAAAAAGTTGTTATGTTCACCGACGTGATAGGTATCGATGTTAGCCATCCCACGCGGATAGAGCCGATTTGTTCAATCCCTACTCTTGCGCGACTGTGTCACTCGATAGGCAAGCCCTGTCGCCAAAGGCTAAGAAATTTGCAACCGGTTCAAACATACTATCCGAAAGCCGGTTATTCTCACCAAGAGTCACGATCACGCGTTCAATCATAAAGTGAGCACGTATGATCTTCAATACAAAGGCGATCGCCATCGAATGGGGTCGAGATGGTAAGAAACCAAATATGCCTAGTCCAAGGATGGTGTGGCCAATCGGGGAGGTCTGACGGCCGATATGTCGAACCCGTTCACCAGGTGTTCCATTGTCGACTATCTATCGCGATCAATCACATTCCCTTTCTCACCTCTATTGGTTCTCTGTATTAGTGGAGGATCTTTGCCATGGCGACCCCATTATGTCCAGGATGCTTGGGCCCCCCGGCCGCGAGCGACTATATGGTGATATGGGTCAGGGTTGATGTATGTTTGTATAACATCGCAGGTCGGCCAAATCACCCCGGGAAAGAACTGCGAGACCGGGCTGTACGCAGCTCGGTTCGGATCCATTCCCAGGTGTCCCAGCACTTTAAAAGCCCTTCCCTCGTGCGATGCTTTCCTGTTGTCACGACTATGGCTCACAACAACCGTTCATACCCCCAAGGTTACTCGTTCCCGGGCTCATTCCAGTCATTCACTCTCGAGGACTGGGAAGCGTGGATAGCGCTCTGTGTTTGTGTTATCCACTTTGTATTCATGCGAGCGTATGCGCTGACCGACCTCGTACATCGCAGAACACGCCTCCGATTGAGTCGGGGGGCTCACGTGGGATATGTGCTCCGATACGTTCAACCTCCCCCGTTGGCTACGGTTCACAGGGATCTTTATATACGCCTGCGGGCCAATCGATCCCATTGTGTGTCCCCGGGGGTTGGATGGCTCAGGACGGTCCCCTCCCCAATTCCCCGTCCACATATCACTTTCCCCCGCTTATACCGACCACCTCCAGCTCCGTGACATTACAACCCGTGACCCCAAACAGACTACCGCTTCCGCAACGTCCATACGCATTGACTGTCCATCACTTCACCCCAGCCCATCCGATCTTGTTCAACGTCGACTCCGGGGAACCGGGTATCAGGCTCTCCGCCGCGCTCAACCGGAGGTTTACTCATCTCAGGGACAGAGACGATCTCGTGTTCGAATCGAGTAGAAGTCCGACGATCACGATGAGGCTCGAGGTTTGTGGCTTTTCCGAATCGGGGTGAGCCCTTATTGACGGCGCCTGACAGTGGCCTGGGTATATGTCATGGAGTAGGCAGGTACGTGGCGCAGATATTTCCCCATGCCGGCCACTCAGGAGCGGCGATAACCCTTCGCAACACAGGTCAGGATTCTCGATTCTCGAAGGGTGCGGCAGTCCATAAGCAGGGAAAAGCTTGCTTATGAAGTCGCCAAAACTGTGTTGGCATTCGCCCAGCCTCAGGTGCGACCAACCGCGTTCCCGGCGGTATCGTGCTTCTTGAGCGGAGGCTTACATACAACGTATAGAATGGAAAAAGGGAGTCAGGCGCCGGTGGCACCACAGATCACGACAGAATGTGGGCCATAGGCGAGGGCAACCTTGACCTTTGCGACCTCGTGCTCGTCCGCGTGGAGAACGTCTCAAAGGGTAGCTGGCAACCCCAGTTCTTCGTGGACCGACAGCGCAAAAACTGATACAGCACCCTTGATTCCGGTACGTCCGCGGTCTTCCTTTGCTGGACGACATATGACTAAACATAGACCAAACGTCCAGGCGGTTCCCTGACCTAACCCCTCGTGGCGTCGCCTCGTTTGTCACCATACTTGCGGGTCGGGCACGTCCTGGTTCCGACAATGCCGGATGCACACCTAAGCAAGCGAAGATCCAGTCCGAAAGATAAGGACGGCGCCGATGTGGTGCCGTCACATTCTATCTTCTCATTATGTATGTATTTATGCCTCCCCCCGGGCGCGTGTACCAGGAAGTACAATAATTTAATGGGCCCCCGATGCTACGGACCTCGATAATATCATGTAATCGCATTCTTCATCTACATACCCTCCCCCTTCGTCTTCCCATTCACCGTCTCCGTCATCGACGGGAAGCGAGGCGCCATACCCAGGCGAAGAAGGGTCCAATACGAATCTTCATTGAAAGCATTTCTTCTCAACGACGGTTTCGGAAATAGCCGGGGCAATGAAGGAACGCACCCCATGTTTTCATAAAACA
>Ga0307515_10003449_pt1 | contig 33283 bp, 22 predicted proteins | sample 17_EM_MG_FD_194513 | JGI IMG/M metagenome (GOLD analysis project Ga0307515, IMG submission 194513) | Populus trichocarpa ectomycorrhiza microbial communities from riparian zone in the Pacific Northwest, United States - 17_EM | ecosystem: Host-associated > Plants > Roots > Unclassified | place... | reverse complement strand
CGCAGCCCGGCCACACGTTGACGCTGACAGTGCCCGAGGACCGCGCCTACCTGTTCGATGCGCAGGGCCTGGCCTTCAATCGCCTGACGCCAGCGGGCCGCGCATGAAGCGACGCGGCATTCAGGCGTGCGCCCTGGCCGCGCTCGCCACGCTGGCCGGCTGCGCGCCCCACAGCGCCGACAACGGTACGCCGTTGAAGCTGCTCGTCTGGATCAACGGCGACAAGGGCTACAACGGGCTGCAGAAGGTCGGCGACGCGTTCGCCGCCGCCACGGGCGTGCAGGTCACCGTGCAGCACCCCGAAGGCGCACCGGACAAGTTCCAGGCCGCCGCCGGTGCCGGCAAGGGACCGGACATCTTCTGCTGGCCGCACGACCGCGTCGGCGAATGGGCCAAGTCCGGCCTGATCGTGCCAGTGCACCCGCCCAAGCGCGTGCACGACGAGGTCGAAGATTCGGCTTGGCAAGCCTTCACCTACCAGGGCAAGACCTGGGGCTACCCGCTGGCGATCGAGGCGATCGGCCTGGTCTACAACAAGGCGCTGGTGAAGACGCCGCCCGCCACGTTCGAAGAGTTGATTGCGCTGGACAAACAGCTGCAGAAGAACGGCAAGCACGCGGTGCTCTGGGACTACAACAAGTCCTTCTTCACCTGGCCGATGCTGGCCGGCCCGGGCGGCTTCGTCTTCGGCCGCACACCAAGCGGCGACTACGACCCGAAGGCCGTGGGCGTCAACACCGCCGGCGCATTGAAAGGCGCCGAGATGCTGGACCGCCTGATCAAGGACGGCCACATGCCCAAGGGCGCGCGCTACTCGGAGATGGAAGCCAGCTTCGCCCGCGGCGAGGTCGCGATGATGATCACCGGCCCCTGGGCCTGGGACAACGCGAAGAAGGCCGGCATCGACTACGGTGTCGCGCCGGTGCCTGGCGTGGCCGGGCATCTGGCCAAGCCCTTTGTCGGCGTACTCGGCTGCATGGTCACCGCCCCGAGCCTGTCGAAAGACATCGCGCGCGAGTTCATCGAGAACCACCTGCTCACTGTCGAGAGCCTGAAGACCATCTCGGCCGACGTATCGCTCGGCACCCCGGCCAACAAGGCCTACTTCGCCGAGCTGTCGGGTGATGCCTCGATCCGCACGACGATGGAGAACGCCCGCGCTGGCGAGCCGATCCCGAACATCCCCGAGACACAACGCTTTTTCCCGGCGATGGACGCGGCGCTGGAAGCGATCACCAACGGCCGCCAATCGCCGAAGGACGCACTCGATGGCGCAGCAGCGCGCATGGTGATTCAATGACGCCCCCACGCTCCCTTCCGGTCGCTGCCCCCCAAGGGGGCTCGCGCAGCGGACCGGCAAAGCCGGATCCGCGCACGCCACTCGAAGCGGGCGGCGCTACGCGCGCCCAATGGGTGCTGACCGCCTTGTCGGCGCTTGCCGTGCTGTGGCTGAGCTGGCGCCTCACCGCCACCGGCCAGACGTTGGTTGGCGTGGCGGTGCTCGCGCTCGGCGGCGCTGGCGTCTACGTCTACGCATCGGCGCGCACGCTCGCCTGGCGCTACCTGTTCCCGGGTGTCGCCGGCATGCTGATCTTCGTGGCCTTTCCGCTCGTCTACACGATGCAGATCGGCTTCACGAACTACTCGTCGGCCCACCTGCTGAGCGAGGCGCGCGCCCGCGCTTACCTGCTCGACCAAGCTGATGTCGACGAGGCGCATGCGATGGCCAGCACGCTGGTCGCCGAGGGCTCGGCATTGCGCATCAAGCTGACCAGCGCGGACGGCAGCGAGGTGTTGGTCACGCCGCCCTTGTCGCCGAGCGCCGTGCCGAAAGCACCAGTGGTCATGAGCACCGCCACACAAGAATTCGGTACGCCCCTGTCGCTGCGCGAGGTGCTGGCCCGGCGCGACACCCTGCGCGAGCTGGTGCTGCAGCGCCCCGACGGCACGCAGTTGCACTACACCGGCGTGCGTGAATACGGCCCGCTGAACCCGCTGTGGAAAGCGGGCGACGATGGCGCGCTGGTTCAACAGCCGTCGGGCACCGTCTACAAGCCCAACCGCGACACCGGCTACTTCGAGAACGACCGCGGCGAGCACATCCAGCCCGGCTTCAAGGTCGGCATCGGCTGGGCCAACTACACACGGATGATGTTCGACGCGGACTTCCGCGGCCCGTTCGTCTCGATCTTCGGCTGGACCGTCGTCTTCTCGGCGCTGACTGTGCTGTTCGCCACCATGATTGGCATGACGCTCGCAGTGCTGCTGAACTGGGAGGCACTGAAGTACCGCACGCTCTACCGCACGCTGCTGTTCCTGCCCTATGCGGTGCCGGGCTTCATCTCGATCCTCGTCTTCAAGGGCCTGTTCAACCAGAACTTCGGCGAGATCAACGCCATCCTCGACGCGGTCTTCGGTGTGCGCCCGGCCTGGTTTGCCGACCCGACGCTGGCGCGCGCGATGCTGCTGATCGTCAACACCTGGCTCGGGTATCCGTACGTGATGGTGCTGTGTACCGGGCTGCTGAAAGCCATCCCCGCTGACCTGTACGAAGCCTCGGCGATCGCCGGTGCCGGCCCGCTGACCAACTTCTTCAAGATCACCGCGCCGCTGATCGCACGGCCGCTGACGCCGCTGCTGATCTCGGCCTTTGCCTTCAACTTCAACAACTTCGTGTTGATCGCGCTGCTGACCGACGGCCGGCCCGACTACCTGAACACCAAGCTGCCGGCCGGCACCACCGACATCCTGGTCAGCTACACCTACCGCATCGCCTTCACCGACGCCGGCGCCAACTTCGGCCTCGCGGCCGCAATCTCGACGCTGATCTTTTTCGTCGTCGCGCTGATGTCGCTGGTGAACCTGAAGCTGACGGGCGACGCGAAAGCGGCAAGGAACTGACATGGCCATCGTCACCGGCAAACGTCAACGCTGGCGCATCCTTGCGGCCCACGCGGGCCTGTGGGCGCTGATCGCGGTCACACTGTTCCCGCTGCTCGCAGTCGTCTCGATTTCGCTGCGGCCCGGCAACTTCGCGACCGGCTCGTTGATCCCGACACAGATCAGCCTCGAGCACTGGAAGCTCGCCCTCGGCATTGCGCATGTCGGTGCCGACGGCGTGCGCATCGAGCCGCCGTTCCCGGTGCTGCTGTGGCTGTGGAACTCGATCAAGATCGCGACCATCTCGGCGCTGCTGATCGTCGCGATCTCAACCACCGCGGCCTACGCCTTCGCGCGGCTGAAATTCGCCGGCAAGCGCAGCCTGCTCAACAGCATGCTGCTGCTGCAGATGTTCCCGGTCGCTGTCGCGCTGGTCGCGATCTACGCGATCTTCGAAGGCATCGGCAACCACCTGCCGTGGCTGGGCATCGAGACGCACACCGGCCTGATCGTGGCCTATCTCGGCGGCGTGGCCACCCATGTGTGGACCATCAAGGGCTACTTCGACACCATTCCCGTCGACATCGAAGAGAACGCCAAGGTCGACGGCGCGACGCATTGGCAGGCCTTCCGCCTGGTGCTGCTGCCGATGGCCGTGCCGATCCTGATGGTGGTCTTCGTTCTGGCCTTCATCGGCACCATCATCGAGTACCCGGTCGCCTCGGTGCTGTTGCGCGAAGAACCCAACCTGACGCTGGCGGTCGGCTCCAAGTTCTACCTCTACGACCAGAAGTTCCTGTGGGGCGACTTCGCCGCGGCCGCGGTGCTGAGCGGCCTGCCAATCACGCTGGTGTTCCTGGCCGCGCAGCGCTGGATCGTCTCCGGCCTGACCTCGGGTGGCGTCAAGGGATGACAAGTGCCCTGTCCCGCAAATATCTGGCATTGCGACGGGCCGCAATGGGGATGATCGCGAGACGACGAGCCAGGCAGATACCTCGTGGTATCTGCCTGGCTTGGCGGCGCTGCGAGCGCCCCATTTCGGCCCGCCCTTCGGGTTCGACCAGATGGCGCGCTCGCGCGCCCAGCCATCAGGGCAGATACGCTGGGTATCTGCCCAGCCGTCCGGACGCACGATCATCACCATCGGGTCGAATCTCAATGGCAGATATTTGCGGGACAGGACACTAGGCGTATGAACAAGCGCCTCCTCCTCCCCGCCCTCGCGCTGGCGGCCGCCACTGCCGTCGCCGCCCCCGCCACGCCCAAGACCGCCGCGAAGGCCAATCGCTTCGACACTGCCCTGACAGGCACCTTCGACACGCGCGAGAAAGACTGGCGCAATGGCGCCGTGGTCTACCAAGTGCTGGTCGACCGCTTCGCGCCGAGTGCCAACCTCGACGCCAAGCGCTACCTCTACCCAGCGCCGAAGGTATTGCGCAACTGGGACGAACTGCCGCGCGCCGGCAAATACCTACCCGAGGCCAAGGTGTGGAGCCACGAGATCGACTTCTGGGGTGGTGACCTGCCGAGCCTCATGACCAAGCTGGACCATGTGCAGCAGCTGGGCGCCGATGTGCTGTACCTGAACCCGATCCACCTGGCCTACACCAACCACAAGTACGACGCGCTGGACTACAAGATCGTCTCGCCCGAGTACGGCACGCGCGAAGACGTGAAAGCCCTGGCCGCCAACCTGCACGGTCGCCACATGAAGCTGGTGCTCGACGGCGTGTTCAACCACATGGGCCGCAACTCGCTGGTCTTCAAGCAGGCCGATGCGAGCCTGGACAACCCGTACCGCCAGTGGTTCGTCTTCGGCCCGCAGTACGAAGGCGGCGCGCGCACCTGGGCGCTGGCGCAGAACCTGCCGGAGCTGAACCTAGAAAACCCCGAGGTCCGCGACCACCTCTACGCCAAGCCCGACTCGGTCGTTCGCGGTTACTTGCGTGACGGCATCGATGGCTGGCGGCTCGACGTCGCCTTCGACATCGGCCCTGACTTCCTGAATGAACTGACCCAGGCGGCGCACCGCGAAAAGCCCGGCTCGCTGGTCATCGGCGAAATCGCCAACTATCCGAAAGAATGGTTCCCGGCCGTCGACGGCGTGCTCGGATTCACGCTGCGTCAACTGATCCTGCGCACGGCCAGCGGTCAGCTTGAGCCCACCGCCGCTGCGCGCATGGTCAACCGCATGGTCGAAGAGACCGGCGTCGAGCCGATGCTCAAGAGCTGGCTCTACCTCGGCAACCACGACACCGCGCGCCTGGCCACGGCCCTGCCCGACGAACGCCAGCGCCGCCTCGCGCAGGTGCTGCAGTTCACGCTGCCTGGCTCGCCCAACCTGTACTACGGCGACGAACTCGGCATGCTGGGCGGCGAAGACCCCGAGATGCGCGCACCGATGCGCTGGGACCAGGTCACGCCCGACAACGCAGCGCTGGCGTGGACCAAGCTCTTGGTCAGGATGCACCACGGCGAGCGCGCGCTGAGAGTCGGCAACTTCCGCCTGCTCGAAAGCCAGCGCCTGTTCGCGTTCGAGCGCTACACCGACCGGGCGCGTGACACAGTGCTGGTGCTGGTGAATCCGAGCAACGCCGATGTCACCGACACGGTGCTGATCCCCGACTCGAAGATCATGGACGGCACCCGTCTGATCGACCTGATCGGCGTACCCAAGGACGCAGCCAAACCCGCCGAGCCACTGCGTGTGAACTCGGCGCTGCTGCAGGTCACCGTGCCGGCCGGATCGTTCCTGGTCCTGAAGCCCGAAATCACGCCACCCGGCGGCTACACCAACTACAAGCGGGTGCAATGACGGGAGGCGCGCGGCACCGACTCGTTCACCTCATCGGCGCCACGCTGGAGCTGTTCGCAGCGCAAGCCAACGCCGCCGGCGCTCCCCTTTGTTCGGCCGACCCACTGGCCGGCCGCGCGCTGTACCTGCGCGGCAGCTTCAACGCCTGGGCCGCCGACGAGGCGCATCGCCTGCGTTGGGCCTGCGACCGCTATGTGCTGGTCACCCGCTTGAGCGGTGATCAGCGTTTCAAGATCGGCGACGAACCCTGGTCGCCGGATGCCGACTTCGGCCAGGGCCGCGGCGCCCAGCTGCAACGCCAAGGCCCCGACCTCACGCGCCGTTTCCACGGCACCCACCGCATCACCTTGACGATGAGCACCGATACCCTGGCCACCCCGACCCTGAGCGTTGAAGACTGCCCCAGTGCCGCGCCGCCGTTCGGCGAGACCGTGCTGTACCTGCGCGGCTCGATGAACAACTGGGCTGCGCTCGACGAGTACGCGCTGCAGTACAGCTGCGACGCGTACTACCTGAACACCAAGCTCAAAGGCAAGCACGAGTTCAAGCTGGCCGATGCAGCGTGGACGCCGTCACTGACCTCGGAACCCCAAACGCTGGAGTTCGATGGTGAGCAGACGCTGCGCGCGGTGATCGTCGCCGAGCGGCCGCTGATCAGTCTGGGGCCGAAGAACTTTGCGGACCCGAACGCGCGACCGGTCGAGCACCCGGTGGCACAAAGCCTGAACTTCGACTCGCGCTCGCTTGCGCACAAATCGCCGTTCGGCGCGGTCGTCGAGCACACGCCGGTTGAGTTTTCCGTCAGTGCGCTGCCAGGCGTGACGAAGTTGACGCTGGTCGTCGAACAGCGCCGGCTCGAAGGCAACCAGGAGGTGCTGGAGTACCTGCCGGTGGCGCGCATCCCCATGCAGCGCCAAGCCACGGCTGACGGCCGCGAGCGTTGGTCCGCGCAGCACCCCTTCGGTGCCAAGGCCGTCTACGGCTACTGGTTCGAAGCCGAGATCGACGGCCAGGTGTTCGTGCTGCAGAACAACGCCGAGGCCGTTTTCTGGACGCGCGAGAAAGGCAGCCACGGCGCCGGCGCCGTGGCCACCATGCCCAGCCGCGTGAGCGCGGTCCGACGCTTTCGCCAGACCGTCTACGACGCTGGCTTCAAGGTGCCGGACTACGCACCCGACCTCATCTACTACTACATCTTCCCCGAGCGTTTTCGCAATGGGGACAAGCGCAACGACCCGAAGCTGGGTAAAGACCGCTACCAGGACCAAACGGTCGAGCTGCACAAGAACTGGAACGACAAGCCCTGGAAGCCCGGCACCGGCGACGGCTCCGACGCGGTCTACAACAACGATTTCTTCGGCGGCGACCTGGCCGGCATCATCGACAAGCTCGACTACATCCGCGAGCTCGGTGCCAACGCGATCTACATGACGCCGATCTTCCAGGCGGCGAGCAACCACAAGTACGACACCGCCGACTACCACCGCGTCGACCCGGCCTTCGGCACGAACGACGACTTCGATCGCCTGTGCCGCGAGGCCGCCAAGCGCGGCATCCGCGTGATCCCCGACGCGTCGCTGAACCATGTCGGCAGCGACTCGGTCTACTTCAACCGCTACGGCAACCACGGCGACCAGGGCGCGTTCCAGAACGGGCACATCAACCCGACGTCGCCATATACGAGCTGGTTCACGCTCGACGCGAAACAAACCGACCCCGACAAGCAGTTCAGAGGCTGGGTCGGCGTGCGCGACCTGCCCGAGCTGGACAAAGCCTCGCCCGCGTGGCGCGCCTTTGCTTACGGCGACAACAACTCGGTGATGAAAGCCTGGCTCGACCGCGGCGCGGCCGGCTGGCGCATGGACGTGGCACCCTGGGTGCCCGACGACTTCTGGCGCGAATGGCGCGCCGCGATCAAGGCCCACAAGCCTGACGCGATCACGATCGCCGAAACCTGGTTCGACAGCTCGAAGTACTTCCTCGGCGACAGCTTCGATTCGACGATGAACTACATCTTCCGAAACACGCTGCTCGAATACGCAGGGGGCGGCGATGCGAGCCTGCTCTACCGCAACATCGAGGCGATGCGCGAAGCCTATCCACCGCAGGCCTTCTACGCGTTGATGAACCTGCTGTCGACGCACGATCAAGCGCGCTCGCTGCACGTGCTGGGCTGGACCGACAACGCCTCGCCCGAGGCGATCACGCTGGCCAAGCGCCGCTATCGGATGGCGCTGCTGTTCCAGATGACCTTCCCCGGTTCGCCGGCGGTGTACTACGGCGACGAGGTCGGCGTGACCGGTGGCGACGATCCGTACAACCGCGCTACCTACCCGTGGACCGACGAAGGCGGCAAGCCCGACGAAGCGATGCTGGCCGAGTTCAAGCGACTGATCGCCCTGCGCCACGCCGAGCCGGTGCTGCGCCGCGGTAGCCTCGAGGCGCCGCTGTTTACCGATGCGCACGCGATCGTGCTGGCGCGGCGGCTGGACAAGCGATGGGCGATCACCGCGACCAACAACGCCGATGCGCCACGGACGGTGAGCATCACATTGCCCGCCGGTTCGCCAGCTCGCTGGTCCGATGCTTTGAACACCAGCCACCATCCGGCCGCGATTGCCGAGAACAGGCAGCTGACGCTGCAGTTGCCTGCACTCGGCGGCGTGGTGCTGCTATCTTCAGTTGAATGACCCCTGCCCCGCCGCGCCCGCGGCTGTTCACGCTCGCCTGGCCGCTGTTCGTCGAATTCCTGCTGGGTATCGGGGTCGGCGTGGTCGGCATCGCGCTGGCGGCACGCATGTCCGACGCGGCCGGCGCCGGCTTCGCGCTGTCGAACCAGATCGCGGCGACGCTGTTCATCGTCTTTCGCATCATCGGCGCCGGCATCGGCGTGGTGATCACGCAGAACCTGGGTGGCGGTCAGCACGAGGGCGCTGAACGCGTCGCCCGTGCGGCATTGGGCGCCAGCACCTGGATCGGCGGCGCGACCGCCTTGCTCGCCTTCTTCGGCGCCGCAACGATGCTGCACATGATGAGCGCGCCGGCCGAGGTGATGCCATTGGCGGTGCCCTTCCTGACCACACTCGCGCCGGCGCTGCTGCTCGATGCCTGGAACGCCGCAATGGCCGGCGTGATGCGCGCTCACCTGCGCACGCGCGACACGCTGGCGGTGATCATCGCGATGCACGCCAGCCACCTGGCGCTGGCCATTCCGCTGATGGTCGGCGCGGGTCCGCTGCCCGCGCTGGGCCTGCCCGGCTTTGCGCTCGCGTTGGGCGCAAGCCGCGTGCTCGGCGTCGTCTTGCACCTGTGGCTGTGGCGCCTGCGCCTGGGGCTGGTGCCGCACTGGCGCGACTGGTGGCACGCACCGCGGCGAGAGCTGGCCGCGATGCTGCACATCGGCCTGCCCGGCGCGGCCGAGAACATCGCCTACCGGCTGGCCTTCATGGTCAGCGTCGCGGTCGCGGCGCAACTCGGCGCGCAGGCGCTGGCGACGCAGGCCTATGCCTCGCAGCTGATGTACGGCGTGCTGCTGTTCGGCCTGGCCACCGGCCTGGGCGTCGAGATCCTGGTCGGGCACCTGATCGGCGCGGGTCAATGGCACGAGGCACACAAGCTGGTGCGCCGCGCGATGGCGCGTGGGCTGATGGTCAGCGTTGTGGTCGCCACCGTCGTTGCGCTCACCTCACCGTGGCTGCTGCGCCTGTTCACGCAAGACCCACAGATCATCGCCGCCGGCCAGATGCTGCTGTGGATGACCATCGTGCTGGAGCCCGGCCGCACCTTCAACCTGGTCGTCATCAACGCGCTGCGCGCCGCCGGCGACGCCCGCTACCCGGTAGCCGTCGGCTCGGTCTCGATGCTGATCGTGCTGGCCGGCGGCAGCTGGCTGCTCGGCATCCACTTCGGCTGGGGCCTGCCCGGCCTGTGGGTCGCCTACGCCGCCGACGAATGGATCCGCGGCCTGCTGATGTGGCGCCGCTGGGCGACGCTAGGCTGGCTGCCGCATGCGCGGGCGGTGCGCCGGCGGTTGCGGGCGGCACAGTTGGCTGATGCTGCCGGCGCTCCGTCGACCGGTGGCGATTCAGCAATTGCTGGCAAGCGTTGAGGTCGTGTAGGGTCGCGTGTGCACGTTATCGACACGTTTTGCGTGTGCACATGATTGAGAGCCCGGCCTTTGAGCCTGGGGAGCCACTGCACGGCCAGCGCCGCCGGCCAAGTGCAAATCATCAATATGGAGGAGAGTTCATGAAGTCAATTGCATGCAGAGGCCTTGTCGCCTCTTGCTTGGGCCTGGCCACGCTGGCCTGCTCGCCCGCGGCGACAGCCGGTGGCGCGTCCGACGACGATGTCGCTTTGCAGACCGCCATCACCAGCCACACCGATCGACTCATCGTCAAGTACAAAGCTGGCACGGTCGCCGCCTCCCGGGCCAATAGTCAAGCCATGGCGCGCGCTCATGAGGCTGCCAATCGCGCGGGCGTGCAGATGAGCTACTTGCGCACCAACGCGTTCGGCGCGCACGTGATGAAGTTGGACAGACTGCTTGAGGTTGGCGAGGTGCAGGCGCTGGCCAGCGAGGTCGCTCGTGCGGACCTGGACATCGAGTTCGCCGAACCCGATCACCGGGTGCACGCGATGTACACGCCCAGCGATCCGGGCTACAGCTTGCAATGGCACTACCAGGATCCGGTCGGCGGCATCAATGCGCCCCTGGCGTGGGACAAGACCGTGGGCGGCGGCATGCTGGTGGCGGTGATCGACACCGGCTACCGCCCGCACGCCGACCTCGCGGCCAACATCATCGGCGGCTACGACTTCATCAGCGACACCTTCAACGCGAACGACGGCAACGGCCGCGACTCGAGCCCGCTGGATCCGGGCGACTGGGTCAGTGCCAATGCGTGCGGTGGCACGCACCCCGCGCGCACCTACTCGACTTGGCACGGCACGCACGTGGCGGGCACCGTCGCCGCGGTCACCAACAACGGCCTGGGCGTCGTCGGGGTGGCCTACGGCGCAAAGGTGGTGCCGGTGCGCGTTCTGGGCCGCTGCGGCGGCTACGACTCCGACATCGCCGACGCCATCACCTGGGCGTCGGGCGGCTCGGTCAGCGGCGTGCCCACCAACCCCTATCCGGCGCGAGTACTCAACATGTCGCTGGGCGGCCCGCACAGCTGCAACTCGACGTGGCAGGCCGCCATCAACGGCGCTCGCAGCCGGGGCGCGGTGGTGGTGGTTGCGGCCGGCAACGACAGCACGGACGCCTCCGGCCATGAACCGGCCAACTGTGCTGGCGTGATCGCCGTCGCGGCGACCAACTCCGGCGGCGCGCGCGCCTCCTTTTCAAACTACGGCGCGGTAGTCGACCTGGCGGCTCCTGGAACCAGCGTCTACTCGACGGCCAACAGCGGATCCACCACCCCGGGGGTCGACACCTACGAATACAAGGCGGGCACCTCGATGGCGACGCCCCACGTGGCGGGCGTCGCGGCGTTGATGCTGTCGTGGAACGGAACGCTGACGCCCGACCAGGTGGAGTCGAAGCTGAAATCTTCCGCGCGCGCATTCCCCGGGAGCTGCGTGCAATGCGGGGCGGGCATCGTCGACGCCAACGCGGCGCTCATCGCCGGCGGCTTTGGCGGCGCGGGCAAATTCGCCTTCGTCTCGATGAGCCGGACGTCGCCAGGCAGTTCCGGCGACATCGCGACGATCGTCATCAAGAACACGGGTGGCCAGGCCATCACGTCGATCGGCTACGACTGCAGCGGGCTGTCGTGGCACGGCTATGGCAACGCGCCCTACAGCATCGCACCCGGGGCCAGTTTCGGCTTCCAATGCCAGGCAGCTGCGTCCGGCGCTTACCCGCCGCCGGTCTTCACCGTGCGTGGCAACGCGTCGAACTCACCGTTCACGCCACCGCTGTAACGAACGAAAGCCCGCGCCCCACCGCGTGGGTCCGCGGGCCTTCATGTCGCGGCAGTCCTGCAGCGCAGGAACAGGTTGAGTGTCAGCCGACCATGGGCCGGCTGATCGCTTAGCAGCTCGGGTCGGGTGATGTGGCTGCCGTGGAAGCAGCCGCCGTCATAGACCACCAGTCGGTTCCAGCGCGGCTCGATCACATCGGTCAATTCGAAGTGCCGATTCGACTGTGTCAGGTAGCCCGCCGGCTGGCCGGACTCAGCCCCGAACGCTTCGTCCGACATCACGGCCCAGCGCTGCATGCAAGCGTCAATGGTGGCGATGGGCAGCAAGGGGCGAAAGAAGTTCGTCCCTCCCAGTTCAGAATCCCGAAAAAGGTACAGCACCATGGCCACGGCCTGCTCACCCGCATCGGCGAACAGCCGGTCGCGGTGACAGACGCGTTGAATCGGGCTGAGTTCCGCGGCCGCCTTGGTCACCATCGCCAAGCGACCGTGAGCGTCAAGCACCTCGCCGATGCCCAGTGCCTGGCCTGCATGGTCCACCACCTGCGCCGCGAAGCGTTCAATCACCGACGCAGGCAGTGGCAGTTCAATGCCGGGATACGCGTGGCCCGATTCGCCAAAGGCCCGACGATGCTGCACGGCCAGCGCCACCAGGGCATCCGCGTCGACCAGAAAGTCGTCGATCACCACGCACGGTGATCCGTTGCCCAGTCGACGGGCGCGGCAGACCGGCTGCTGATTGAACACGATCGGCGCGGCGCGCGCTCTGGCGTCGCTCAGGCCGGCACGCTGTCCAAGGGCTGCGTGCGCATCGCACAGTTCGACGCGACGTACTCTGAGTGTGTTGGCATCGCGTCCACACAGCGCTTGATCGTCCCGCGCACGTTGTCGAGGAAATCCATGATCTTCTCGTCCGCCACGGCGTCGACCAGGGGGTGGTAGGCGCGCGGCATCACATGCTGGCCGAGCATCACTTCGACCCAGCTGATCTCCGAGAACAGCTCGGCGTTCTCTCTGAAGATTCGCCCGTGCGCACGAAACAGCTCCATCTTGTGCGCCAGCGTATCTGGCACGGGCATGTTCCTGCAATAGTTCCAGAACGCCGAATCGTCGCGCTGCGTTGCCTTGTAGTGCAGGATGATGAAGTCGCGAATGCGCTCGAACTCGAAGTCGGACTGGCGGTTGAATTCGTCGATATCGACCTGGCAAAACTCGCGCCCCGGGAACAAGGATGCGAGCCTCGACACGGTCGACTGGATCAGGTGGATGCTGGTCGACTCGAGCGGCTCCATGAAGCCGCTGGCCAGACCCACAGCGACGCAGTTCTTGTTCCACAGCTTCTTGCGCTTGCCGGTGACGAACTTGAGCAGCCTCGGCGAAGCCAGCGCCTTGCCGTCCAGCCTCGCCATCAGGATCTCTGCCGCAGCATCTTCCGACATGAAGGGGCTGCTGAACACATGGCCGTTGCCAATGCGGTGCTGCAGCGGAATGCGCCACTGCCAGCCGGCACTATGCGCCGTCGATCGGGTGTAGGGCGTCAGCGGATCGACGGAAGCACAAGGCACCGCGAAGGCACGGTCGCAGGGCAGCCAGTGGCTCCAGTCTTCGTAGCCTGTCTTCAACGTCTGCTCGATGAGCAGGCCGCGAAACCCCGTGCAGTCAATGAACAAATCTCCGCTGACGCGGCGATCGCCATCGAGCTCCAACGCGTCGATGAAACCATCATTGGCGCGGATGGCGACGCGCTCGATCTTGCCTTCCATTCGCTCGACGCCGCGGGCCTCGGCGTAACGCCGCAGGTAAGCGGCGTACAGGCCGGCATCGAAGTGGTAAGCGTGCGCGATCTCGGCCAGCGGCGACGCGCCCATCTGCGGCTGCGCCCGCATGAACTTGTTGGCACGCGAGGCAGCGATGTTGATCGAGTAGTCCTCGATGCTGCCGACTTTGCCGGCTTGGTGCATCTTGAGCCAGTAGTGATGGAACTTGGTCAAGCCCAGGTCAGGGCCCAGCGGCCCGAAACCGTGGATGTAGGAATCACCGATGCGGCCCCAGTTGACGAATTCGATGCCCAGTTTGAACGTGGCATGGGTCTCGCGCATGAACTCGTTCTCGTCGAGTTCGAGCGCGTTGTTGAACACGTTGATGATGGGAATCGTCGCTTCGCCGACACCCACCGTTCCGATTTCGTCAGACTCGATCAGCACGATCTTCCACCGCGGGCCGAGCACTTTGGAAAACGCCGCGGCGGCCATCCAGCCAGCCGTACCGCCACCGGCGATGACGATCTTTTGGACTCGAGGGTTGCCATCCATGAAGCGCTCCGCCTTGGGTGAGATCAAAGGTGAAAAGGCCCCCACCGTTTTATCGGTGGAGGCCGTGGGAGACAAGCCGTTTGCAGCTTAGAACTTGTAGCTGACGCCGAACAGGGTCGTGCGGCCGTACTCGTCGAGCTTGGTGTTCTGGTTCGTGGCACCGTTGTATTCGCGATAGGGCTCGTTCGACACGTTGTTGACCTGCAGCAGGAAGTTCAGGCCCTTGGCAAAGCCTTCCTGGATCTCGTATCCCGCTTGGACATCGGTCAGCGTTTCGCCACGGGCATAGGTGTAGCCGCGGTCGGCGCCGAACCCTTCAACCTCGGCGATGAAGGCCGAACGATCACGCGTCGCCACACGGAACGAGAAGCCGTAGTTTTCGTAGTAGGCCGTGAGGGTCGAGACGCGGCGTGACAGGCCCGGCAGCGGGCGGGTGTCGCCTGTGCCGAAGGGCTTGATCTTGCTGTCGGTATCGGAATAGCTTGCCTGGATGCCAAAACCGTTGAGGTAAGGAGTCAGCAGGTTCAGCGGGACGGACACAGCCAGCTCGATGCCGCTGATCTGGCCGCCCTTGCCATTGACCGGGCTGGTGAATTCACCGGTGCTGGACGACGGCACGCGGCCGGAAAGGTTGGGGAAGCCGCTGAAATCGAAAGAGGTGTCCTTGAAATCAAAGATGTAGGAGTCGAGCTTCTTGTAGAACGCAGCCGCCGACACATAGCCCTTGTTGCCAAAGTACTTCTCGTACGAGACATCGACCGCGGTTGCGCGGAAAGGATCGAGCTTCGGGTTGCCGCTGCTACCAACCCACTTGCTGTCATTGTTGACTTCGGTCCGGAAGAACGCACTGAGCTGGTCCATGCGCGGGCGGGCCATTTGTTTGCCCAGACCGGCTCGAACGAACTGGTTGTTGCTCAGGTCGAACACCAGGTTCATGCTGGGCAGTACGTCGGTGTACGTCTTGCCATCGGTGCGAAGGCTGTACTGCGCGGCCTGCGAATTGTCGAAGACAGGCGCCGTGGACTTTTGGTCGGAGTACACCCCTTGAATGCCCACGTTGCCGCGCAACGGGATGCCGAACAACTCGGTATCCAGATCAGCCTTCACGTAGAGGGTGTTGATCCTCTCGTTGACCGTCCAGCCTTTCTTGAGAATGTCGCCATTCACGTTGGGGACCAGGTTGTAGGAAGACGGATACACATCCGCTGGGTTGAACGAGATGGTCGACAGCCCGCCGGTGCCGGGCAACTCCAGAGCCTTGGTGCCGTCAGGCAATGCGCCGCCCGACGAGGAGCCGCCCGGTAGCCGCAGGAAGCGCTCTTCTGCACTCTTGGTCTTGTCCCGACTACTCACGTTCAAGCCGAAATCGAGCTTGCTGAACAAGCCTTCGAGATCACGCTGGGCAGACAGGCGAACGGCTCTCAGTTTGTCGTCTGTCGTGATGATCTTGTCGTAGCCGTTCTGGCCCCAGGACTCGGGGTCAGTCAGGCGCATTTGACCGATGCTGGTGGCGCGGTCGTACTGAAGCGAAGCAATCTGGTTGTAGTTGGCGATCGTCACGTCCTCCGGCAAGGGCCGGTTGTTGACCGTGTCGTACATGCCTGCTTCCATCTCGACGATCTGCTCCTTCGACTTGGCAGCCGAGTAGTTGATGTCGAGATTGCCCGTCCACTGCGGAGTCATCTTCACCTTGGTGTTCCAGCCCAAGGATCTCAGCTCATCCTGTCGCGGCTCCCAGATGTGGCGCGATAGCGGGTCGACGTTGTGCCAGACACCACTCATGAGCCGACCATCCTGAATGACGGCATTGGTCAAGGTGGGCGCCTGATAGGCCAGGTTGGCACAACAGGCCTTCCAGCTGTCATTGACCTGAATCTCCAGGCCGCGCCGGACAACGTCCTTGTCGAACTTCGAATAGAAGAAGTCGAACGTGCTCGACAGCTCCTTGTTCGGCTTGAACTCGAGAACAGCCATGGCCCCGTCGCGGGTTTCCTTGGTCGAATCGACAAAGTACTTGAAACCCTGGTTGAAGGTGACGTCGGAACCGCCAATCACGGTAACCCCATCGGCGCCAAAACTGAACGTGTCCGAGGTGTTGTACGTCTCGCTGCGCGACTTGGTCACGTCTTGCTTGAGCTGCGCATAGCCCAGCGCCAAGCCCACCGTGCGATCGGCAAATTGATCGACGTACGAAATGCTGAAGCGGCTGCCAGAGCCTTCGAACGGCGTACCTTGCCCGTTTTTCTCGCCGCGCACATTTACCGCAATGGTGCGCTCTGCAAACGACAGTGGACGCACGGTTTGCAAGTTGATGGTGCCGGACAGACCTTGCCCCAACAGGGAGGCATCAGGCGTCTTGTAAACCAGCACTGAAGAGATCAGCTCCGACGGGTACTGGTCGAACTGAACGCTGCGGTTGTTGCCGGTGCTGACCTGTTCGCGCCCATTGAGCAGCGTATTGGCGAAGTCGCCGGACAGGCCACGGATGTTGATTTCGGTCGCGCGGCCATTAACGCGCTGTGCGGTCAAGCCAGGCAGGCGCGCAATGGACTCGGCAATGCTGCTGTCGGGAAGCTTGCCGATGTCTTCGGCTGAGATCGCTTCGACGATCGAGTCGGAGTTCTTCTTGGCGGAGATCGCGCTCTCGATGCCCCTGCGGATACCCGTCACCGTGACGGTCTGGACCTCTTCGGTGGCCTTGTCTTTCTTGTCGGCTTCCTTGGCGGGCTCGGTCTGCGCATAGGCCACGCCGGTCGCAAAGATCAACGCCGAGCAGGCGGCCGCGATTGGGTTGATCTGGAAGGCGCTGCGCGGCGCGTGGCCCACGGGGCTCGCACGGCGCTTCTTGTTGGTCGTTGTCATCGGGGACTCCTCAAGCTCTTGGAACACACACGCACCACAGCCCAACACGACGGTTCTTCCCTCTCAGACAGAAGCGCCGATTTGCAGCTTGTAAGGAATTCTGTACTAAAACTAGATTACCGACCACCTCAGGCAATCCCTTAGTGGTGCGCCGCCGCCCCGTAAAAGATCACGCGCACAGAGGAGAATGCCGTGTCCAGCCCCTCTCCATCGAGGCAAAAATGCCCAAACATAGGGCGTACTTGAGAGTCAGTGCATCTGTAGTGTGACTACATTTCATTCTTTTCACCACAACCAGGGCGCGAGCTTTCCCTGACGAGCGCTTTCAGCGCTTGCCAAGTCGACCCGACAGGGAACAGGGAGTTGGAGCGAAAAGATCAGGCCGGCAGCAGCCAGGCCAGCGCCGGACCCAGGCGAGCCCGCCAAGCGCGTTCGTGGTGATCAGCCCGTGCGAAAGCGAGGCTTTGCAGGTCGACGCTGCGTCGGTAGCCACGTGCAGCAGCCAGCGCATCTACGGCCTGCTGATGCGGCGCATACAGCGCATCGAGGTGACGCTCACCATGATCGAAGTACAGGCGGTGCCGGCCCGCGGGCGGCAGCGCATCGGCCAGCCATGCGCGGCCCGCTTCGGCGATGGGCTGCAGGCGCCGATCACCCCCGCGCCGAAGCAGCAGCGGGTTGATCGACAAGGGCCAATGGGTGGACAGGCAGCCCGCGGCACCAAAGACCTCGGGGCAGGTGACCAGCGCGTTGAGCGACGCGAGGGCACCCATGCTCGAGCCCATCACAGCCGTGTCAGCCAGGCCGGGCCGCGTGCGATAGCGCGCGTCGATGGCCGGCTTCAATTCTTCGACCAGGAAGCGCAGGTAGTCGTCGGAGAGCGACTCAAAGGCCTCTGCGGGTGAATGCCCACCACGCGTCGCCACTTCATACAGCGACGCCGGCAAGCACCGCAATGCCGCCGCCGGCGCGTACTCGGCGTAGCGCCGCTCGGTGCTCCAGATGCCGACCACGATCGTCGGCCGCATCCGGCCTGCGAGCATCTGCGCCGTCACGTGATGGCCAACAGCCCACGGGTGACCGGCCGTCGCCGTGGCCGGGTCGAACAGGTGCTGCCCGTCGTGCATGTAGAGCACCGCGTGCGACCCGCCGTCGGGCTCGTCGTAGCCCGGCGGCAGCCAGACATCAACCCGCCGCGGCGCCACGTGCCGCGAGGGCCAGGCCCCGAAGCATTCGAAGCGACCACTCGCGTCCGGCGCCGCGGTCGACCACGCCGCGAACGGGTCGACGAGACCGACCAGCCGTTCGCACCAGTCGAGCAGACGGTCCTTCAACACAGCCGTTAGGTGTTGCAGCACGGCGCGGCTCGTCAGCCCGACCCGGCCACAAGAACCACGCGGCCGCACCCACCCCGCATCAGCAGCCCGTCTGCTGCTCGATCGCCGCGGCCGCGCCGATCAGCGCCACCAGCGTGTCGGTGATCAGCGCGGTGGGGATGGCTTCGAGGTAAGCACGGAACCGCCCCTTGGCTTCGAAGCGCGCGCGGAATGTCGAGGCGAAGAATCGTTCTTCCATGCGCGGCACGATACCGCCACCGATGTAGATGCCGCCTCGCGCACCAAGCACCAGCGCCACGTTGCCGGCAAAGCCGCCAAGCAGCGAGCAGAACGCATCGAGGCTGCGGCTGGCCGCTTCGTCGCTGCGCGCGAGGCCACGGTCCATGATCTGCTCGGCGGTCCAAGGCTCAACCACCGGTCGGCCCAACACCTCGGCGACCGCGCGGTGCAGCACCGGCAGCCCGATGCCCGACAGCAGCCGCTCGGCCGACACGTGGTCAAACTCTTTGCGCACGACACGCAGGATGTCGGACTCGAAGTCATCGCACGGCGCCAGCGTGCTGTGCCCGCCCTCGCCGGCCAGCGCTTGCCAACCTTGCGGCGTCTGCACCACGCCGCCAACGCCGAGGCCGGTGCCCGGGCCGATCACCGCCAAGGTGCCGTGCGGCTGCGGCAACGCGCCGTGCGGGCGCAACTGGCCAGCCCCGAGGTGCGGCAACGCGAGCGCCAGCGCCTCGAAGTCGTTCAGCACCTGCAAGCCTTGCAAGCCCAGCTCGTCTTGCAGCGCGTGGCGCGAAAACGTCCAGTGGCTGTTGGTGAACGACACGCGGTCACCGACCACGGCCGTGGCCACGGCGATCGCCGCCTGCTGTGGCGGCTGGTAGGCCGAACCCAACTCGGCCGACAGGCCCACCAGGTAGGCGCGCGCCGCGTCGACAGGCGCCGGGTACTCGGGCACCGCCAGCTTCTTCACATGGGCCGCGCGAGACCCTGGTGCGGCCAGCCAGCCGAAGCGGGCGTTGGTGCCACCAATGTCGGCCACCAGCCGCGGGTACGACGACGCAGCGTCAGGCAACGGGGTAGCGGCACTCACCAGCAACCCCCGGCATTTGAAGGAATGGGGGCCAGCGCAGCGACAGAGGGAAAGAGACAGATTTGCACGTGTTGTTATCCAGCCAGGTTGAGCACTTCGCGACCCCACACCCACGGGCAAGGCGGGCCGCGACAGTGCGGTCTCAAAATCGCAAGGTAGCAAAACTACATTGTCATCGCAAGCGAACCAACCCCGTCATACCTATGTAGAAGAAACATCCTCGTAATCCAAGTACAGAGCCATTTTCCTCAAATGTCGGGCAACGGGTAGAACGGCGTCACTTACAAAGCAGCTACCATTCCTGCCATGACCCGTGCCGATCTGATGGGCCGGCTGCTGGCCTTCGTTGCGCGCCTGATCACCGGGGCGCAGGGGCACTGGAAAGGCTGCCCGCCCGAAGCGCTTCAGCGCATCTACTTTGCCAACCACCAGAGCCACCTCGATTGGGTATTGATCTGGGCTGCCTTGCCGAGCGAATTGCGTGCCCACACCCGGCCGATTGCCGCGAAAGACTATTGGACCGCCTCGCCATTCAAGCACTGGCTGACGCGCGAGGTCTTCAACGCGGTCTATGTGAACCGCCAGCGCACCGACGACCAGGACCCGCTGGAGCCTTTGGTGCAGGCGCTGCAGGCCGGCGATTCGCTGGTGATCTTTCCCGAAGGCACACGCAGCCACCGCGGCGAGCCGCAGGCCTTCAAGAGCGGGCTTTATCACTTGGCACAGCAGTTTCCGCAGGTGCAGTTGGTACCCGCGTGGATCGACAACGTGCAGCGGGTGATGCCCAAGGGCGAGGTGGTGCCGGTGCCGATCCTGTGCACGGTCACGTTCGGTGCGCCGCTGGCGCTGAAGCCGGACGAAGACAAGCGCGAATTCCTGGCCCGCGCCCGCGACGCGGTGGTCGCGCTGCGGCCCTTGGTGCTGTGAGCCGAGCATGCTGAAGACCCTGCGCAACCTCAGCAGCGAACAACAGGTCGGCCTGCTGTTCATCATCTTGTTCGGCGTGCTGCTGGCGGTCACCGTCGGTGCGCTGCTGGTCAGCCTGCAAGACCGGCCCTCGGTCTGGATCAAACGCCACGAGCGCTTCAGACGCGACCTGCGCGCGGTGTGGGTCGGCGCGGTGGTGTTCTGGCTCGCGTGGATCTCGGGGCCGGTCGGCGCGACGCTGTTGTTCGGCGTCTTCTCTTTCCTGGCGCTGCGCGAGTTCATCACCTTGAGCCCGACCCGGCGCAGCGACCACCGCAGCCTGCTGCTGGCCTTCTTCATCGTGCTGCCGGTGCAGTACGTGCTGGTCGGCAACCAAAATTTTGACCTGTTCTCGGTCTTCATCCCGGTCTATGTGTTTCTCGCGATTCCCGTGATCAGCGCGCTGGCCGGCGACCCCGAGCGGTTCCTGGAGCGCAACGCGACGATCCAATGGGGCATCATGGTTTGCGTCTACGGCCTGTCGCATGCGCCGGCGCTGCTGCTGTTGAACTTCCCGCATGTCGAAGCCGGCAGCGGCGCCTTCCTGGTCTTCTTTCTGGTGATGGTGGCTGCGATCGCGCAGATCACGCAGGAAGCCTTCAGCCGCTGGTTGCGATACCGGCCGCTGGCGCGCCAGATCAGCCGTTCGTTCTCGGCCCGCGCCTGGGCCATGGGCACGGTCACCAGTGGACTGGCCGGTGGCCTGTTGTTCTGGATCACGCCGTTCAAGCTGCCGCAGGCGATTGCGATGGCGCTGATCGCCGGCGGCGCCGGCACACTGGGCGAGTTCGTGATGAAGGCGCTGAAGAAGGATGCCGGCGTGGCCTACTGGGGCAACCAGGCGGCGGTGACCGGCGCTGTCGGCCTGCTGGACCGGGTTGCACCACTGGCCTTTGCAGCGCCGGTGTTCTTCCACTCGGTGCGCTGGTACTTCAGGCTGTCGCCATGACCCGTGTATTGGGTATCGACCCTGGCCTGCAATGCACCGGCTTCGGCGTGATCGAGCAAGAGGGCAACAAGCTGCATTACGTGGCCAGCGGCACGATTCGCACCACGGGCGCCGGCATCGCGCAAGGCGACCTGCCGGCCCGACTGAAGATCATCTTCGACGGCGTGCGCGAGGTCGCCGAGCGCTACCAGCCCACCAACGCATCGGTCGAGATCGTGTTCGTCAACGTCAACCCGCAGAGCACGCTGCTGCTCGGCCAGGCGCGCGGCGCCGCGTTGACCGCGCTGGTGACCGCCGGCCTGCCGGTGGCCGAGTACACCGCGCTGCAGATGAAGAAGTCGGTCGTTGGGCACGGCCATGCGGCCAAATCGCAGATCCAGGAGATGGTGATGCGGCTGCTGAACCTGCCTGGCTTGCCAGGCAAGGACGCGGCCGATGCGCTGGGTCTGGCGATCACCCACGCCCATGCGGGCGGCTCGTTCGCGGCGATGGCCCAGGCCACGGCCTTGAACCGCCGCACCCATGCGCAGTTCCGCAAGGGAAGAACCTATTGAACTGTGGCCCCCACGCTCCCTTCCGGTCGCTGCTCCCAAGGGGGCTCGCGCAGCGGCCCGGCCGAGCCGGATCCGCGCACGCCACTTGAGGGGCGGCGACTCCTGCGGAGCGCCACGAACAGCAAGGACATCACCATGAACAATCCGCCCGTGACCACCCGATGGGTCGACGTGAACAGCAGCGATGGCAGCTTCGGCGCCTACCTCGCGCTGCCGCCGGCCGGGCGTGGCCCGGGCCTGCTGCTGTTGCAGGAAATCTTCGGCGTCAACGCGCACATCCGCGGCGTGGCCGAGCAGTACGCGCTGGCCGGGTTCGTCGTGATCGCACCAGACCTGTTCTGGCGCCAGGGCGAACGCATCGAGCTGGGCTACGAAGGCGACGACCGCCAGCGCGCCAACCAGCTGCTGGCCACGATCCAGAACGAAGCGGTCGTGCGCGACATGCAAGCTACGTTGGCCACGCTGCGTGCGCGGCCCGAGTGCAGTGGCAAGGCCGGCGCGATCGGCTACTGCATGGGGGGCCGGCTGGCCTACACCGCGGCGGCGCTGTGCGGCGTCGATGCGGCGGTCGCCTACTACGGCGGCCGCATCCAGAACCAGCTCGACCTGGCCGAGCAGATCAACTGCCCGATCCAGTTCCACTATGGCGACAACGACGACCACATCCCGCCCAGCGCGATCGAATCGGTGCGCGAAGCCGTCGTCGACAAGGACGCCGAGATCCACGTCTACCCCGGCGCGCAGCACGGCTTCAACTGCTGGGCCCGGGCCAGCTACAGCCCGGCCAGCGCCGCATTGGCGCATGGCCGCAGCCTCGCCTTTCTGGCGCAGCAGCTGTTCTGATCTAACCCGTTAGCGTGTGGGCGCCTCGGTCTGCGCCTGACCGTGCGCCTGCGCCATCACCGGCTGCGGCGCCAGCTCGCCTTGCCACAGCTCCAGGTGCAACGAGCGTCCGGGCGACTGCGGCACATCGGCCACCGCCAGACGCTGCGGCGGACCGTCCAGCACTGCGCGCAGCGCGGTATCGGGCGGGCCTTCGCTGACGATCAGCAGCGGCACGGGGCGATCGGCTGCCTGCACCGGCGCCGTCAGCTGGAAGTGGTTGTGCGCGGGCTCGCCGGCATCACGCCACGCCAGCCAATGCGGCGGCCGCTTGCGCCAGGCGTAGCTGCCGTTGGCCAGCACCGCGCGGTCGCTGCCCAACACCACAGGCGTCGCGTCCTCCGCCCCGGCCTCTGCCTGCAACTGTTGCCAGAAGCTTTCGGCCGCCGGACGCAGCTGGTTGAAAGCCTCGTCCCAACCGCGCATGCGGGCCCAGACGTCCAGCTGCCGCGGCAGCGGCCGGTGCAGCATGTGCGCCAGGTCGTTGGCCAAGGTGACGAGCCCGATCAACCCCACCTGCAAAGCCAGCGCGACATACCACCCACGCAGGCGCCGCTGCGGCTGCTCGGCCCGCAGCCACAGCGCCACCGCCAACACCGCGCCGATCAGCACCGGCGCGGTCCAGTTCAATTGGGCCCGGGCATGCAACGACTGCACCGCACCGATCAACAGCAGCGGCCCGCTCAACCAGGCGGCGGCCAGCCAGGCGTCGCGCCGGGTGGCGCCGCTGCGGCTGGGCCGCACCGGGCCGACGCCTACCTGTTGGCGCGTCTGCGCCTTGCCCCAGCGCCAAGCCAGCGACCACGGTGCGACGACAGGGCCCAGCAGCAGCGTCAAGCCGCCCAGGTACAGCCCCAACGTCGACCACATCGGCGTCGACCGGGCGCCAACGGTGATCTCGGCGGTGTGGCGCAGCGTCGGCCAGTCGTGCGCGGCGTTCCAGGCCAGGTTCGGTGCAACACACAGCAGCGCGATGGCCACCGCCAACGTCAGCCCGCGCGCCGTCGCCATCTGACGCGGCGCCGTGCGTGGCACGGTCCACAGCAGCCCCAGCGCTGAGACGGCGAACGCGGCCATCGTGTACTTGGACATCAGGCCCAGCCCGACCCACAGGCCCAACGACAACCAATCGCGCGCGCGCCCATCTCGCCACGCGCGCCACAGCGCCATGGACGCCAGTGCCCAGGCCAGCAACAACGGCGCATCGGTCGTCGCGGCCATGCCCAGCAAGCCCGCCACCGGCGACGCGATGAACAGCAGCGCCGCCAGACGGCCACCACGCTCGGGCGTGGCGCAGGCCTGCGTCGACACATCGGTCAGCACCTCGCTGACCCAGCGGAACAGCACCCAGGCCGTCAGCGGGTAGCACAACATCGCCAGTGCCTTGACGCCCAGCAGGCCATCGCCGAGCAACGCCGTCGACAGCGCAATCAGCGCGGCGATCATCGGCGGCTTGGAGTAGTAGCCCCAATCCAGCGCCTTGGACCAGGCCCAGTACTGCGCCTCGTCGACATGCAGGCCGGCGTTCACATGCACCACCACCCAGGCGCGGGCGACAGTGATGCCGATCAAGGCCAGCACCAGGCCGATCAACAGTGCATGCTCTTGGCCCCAGGCATCCAGCCAGGTGGGCGGTTGGTGGTTGGCCCGGCCCGGGCACCGGCCGGCCGTTCCGCAGCGTGAACCCATCTCGTCTTTCCCTTTCTTCTTCTCCCTGCGCGTGCTCCGTCAGGACGCCGCACGCTCCTCGCCGCCGAGCGCCTTGTAGAGCGCCAAGCGGTTCAGCAATTCACCCAGACGCCCCAACACCAGCGCCTGGTCAGCCGCGGCCAGCGAACGTTCGCTGTCAAGCAGCTCGATCAGGTTTGCGGCCCCGCCTTCGTAGCGCATGCGCGTCAGCCGCAGCCGCTCGCGCTCGCCGTCGCGCAGCGTCTGCTGTGCGGTCACCTGGTCACGCCAGGTCGCCTGTGCCACCAGCGCATCCGAGGTCTCGCGGAAGGCCGACTGGATCGCCTTCTCGTACTGCGCGACGGCGATGTCGCGGTTGACCTCGCTGACCTTCACGTTGGCCTGGTTGCGGCCGGCATCGAAGATCGAGAAGGCGCCGTTCACGCCCAGCGTCCAGGCGAACGTGCCGGACTCGATCAGGCCGCGCAGCGTGTCGCTGATGACGCCCGCGCTGCCGCTCAGCGTGATGCGCGGGAACATCGCGGCGCGCGCCGCACCGATGTTCGCGTTCGCGGCGATCAACGTCTGCTCGGCCTGGATGACGTCGGGCCGGCGCAGCAGCAGGTCCGACGAAGCGCCCGCCGGCACCGCGGCCAGGGCTTCGCTGTTCAGCGGCGCGTCGGCGGTCGGCAGCGCGTCCGTCGCGACCGGCTGGCCGACCAGCAAGGCCAGCGCGTTCGCATCGAGCGCCGCCTGCCGCGTCAGGGCCGCGACGCTGGCCTGGGCTTGCGCGAGCAGGCCGCGCGTGCCGTGCAATTCGACATCCGACGCCGCACCGACATTGACGCGCAGCTCGGTCAACTTCAGCGTCTGTTCGCGGCCGGCCAGCGTCTGCCTGGCCAGCGCCAGCTGCTCCTGGTCCGCCGCCAGTGTGAACCAGGTGGACACGACCTGCGTGACCAGCGCCAGGCGAGCCGTGCGACTCGCAGCCTCGGAGGCCAGGTAGCTGGCCGCCGCCGCATCGCTGAGATTTCGGATGCGGTCGAACAGGTCGATCTCGAAGCCGCTCACCTGCAACCCGAGCTGGAAGGTGTTGGCCTGCTCGCCCGTTGCGGCACTCGGCGCACGGCCGGCGCTGAAGGCGGGCGAGACTATCGGCCAGCGGCTGGCATCGGCCAGACGGACCTGGCTGCGCGCACGCTCGACGTTGAGCAGTGCGACGCGCAGGTCGCGGTTGTTCGCCAGGGCTTGCTGCACCACCCGGCGCAATCGGTCGTCGCGCAACAGCTCATTGACGGCGGGCAGCGCAGCATCTGCAGCTTGGGCTCCGGCCGGCAGAGCGGACGGCACCGGCAGCGCCGGCCGCTGATAGTCGGGTGCCAGGTTGATGCAGCCAGCCAACAAGGCGGCCGACAACAGCAGCGGGCCGGCCTGAGCCGCGCGGGGAACGGTCATCTTGCGGCTCATCAGTGGCCCTCCAGCTTCTTCTTCAGCTCTGCCTCGTCCGCAGCATTGGCGGCGGAGGAGATGGCCGTGTTGTGGTGGACCTCACGCCCGCCCGGGAACAGGCGCCGGATCACGACGAAGAACACCGGCACCAGCAGCACCGCCAGGAAGGTGGCGGTCACCATGCCGCCCATCACACCAGTGCCAATCGCACGCTGGCTGGCCGAGCCGGCGCCCGACGCGATCGCCAGCGGCAGCACGCCGAGGATGAACGCGAACGAGGTCATCAGGATCGGCCGGAAGCGCAGGTGGCAGGCCTCCAGCGTCGCCAGCAACAGGCTCTTGCCTTCGGCCTGCAGGTCTTTCGCGAACTCGATGATCAGGATCGCGTTCTTCGCCGACAGGCCAATGATCGTGATCAGGCCGACCTTGAAGTACACGTCGTTCGGCATGTCACGCATCCACACGCCGGCCAGCGAGCCGACCACGCCGAGCGGCACGACCAGCAGCACGGCCACCGGGATGCTCCAGCTCTCGTACAGCGCCGATAGGCACAGGAACACCGCCAGCATCGAGAACGCGAGCAGGATCGTCGCCTGCGCACCGGAGAGCTTTTCTTCGCGCGACTGGCCGGTCCATTCGAAGCCGAAGCCGGGTGGCAGCTGGGCCGCCATCTTTTCCATCTCGGCCATCGCCTCGCCGGTCGACACCCCTTGCGCCACGTCACCCGCGATCTTCATCGCCGGGTAGCCGTTGTAGCGCACGGTCTGCAGCGGGCCTTCGACCCAACGCGTCGACGCGAACGCCGACAGCGGCACCTGCTGACCCTTGTTGTTAGGCGCATAGAGCTTCAGGATGTCTTCCGGCTGCATCCGCGTCGACGCTTCAGCCTGCACGATCACGCGTTGCAGGCGGCCGGCGTTCGGGAAGTCGTTGACGTAGGTCGAGCCCAGCGCGGTGCCGAGCACCGAGCCGATCGTGTCGAAGCCGACACCCAACGCCGCAGCCTTCTCGCGGTCGATGTCCAGCTGCAGTTGCGGCGCGTCTTCCAGCCCGTCGGGCCGCACGCCTTGCAGCAGCTTGCTCTGCGAGGCCATGCCCAGCATCTGGTTGCGCGCGGCCAGCAGCGCCGCATGGCCCATGCCACCGCGGTCTTGCAATCGGAAGTTGAAGCCGGTCGCGGTGCCCAGCTCGGGGATCGGTGGCGGCGACAGCGGGAAGATGAACGCATCACGGATGCCCATCAGCGCACCGAAGGCCTTGCCGGCCAGCGTCTGCGCGCTGTGCTCTTTGCCTTTGCGCTCTTCCCAGGGTTTGAGCGGCACGAAGGCCAGGCCCGCGTTCTGGCCGGAGCCCGAGAACGAGAAGCCGAGCACGCCGACGACCTTGTCGACCTCGGGCTGCGCGAGGAAGAACTTCTCGACCTGGCTCATCACCGCTTCGGTGCGGGTCTGCGAAGCGCCCGGCGGCAGCTGCACGTTGACGATCAGGTAGCCCTGGTCTTCATTCGGCAGGAACGAGGTCGGCAGGCGGTTGTACATCAGCACGACCGCCGCGATGATCACGCCGTACAGGCCGAGGAACCAGGCCGCGCGCGGCAGGATGCGCGCCACCACCGACTCGTAGCCCTTGGCGGTGCGCTTGAAGCTGCGGTTGAACCAGCCGAAGAAGCCGCGCTTCTCGTGGTGGTCGGCCGGCACGGGTTTCAGCAGCGTGGCGCACAGCGCCGGCGTCAGCGACAGCGCCATGAAGGCCGACAGCAGCATCGACGACACCATCGCCAGCGAGAACTGGCGGTAGATGTTGCCGACCGAGCCGCTGAAGAAGGCCATCGGCACGAACACCGACACCAGCACCACGGTGATGCCGATGATCGCGCCGGTGATCTGGCCCATCGCCTTGATCGTGGCGTCGCGTGGGCTCAGGCCCTCTTCGGCCATCAGGCGCTCGACGTTCTCGACCACGACGATCGCATCGTCGACCAGGATACCGATCGCCAGCACCATGCCGAACAGCGTCAGCACGTTGATCGAGAAGCCCAGCGCCAGCATCACCGCGAAGGTGCCTGTCAGCGCGACCGGCACGACGATGGTTGGGATCAGCGTGTAGCGGATGTTCTGCAGGAACACCAGCATCACGACGAACACCAGCGCAATCGCCTCGACCAGCGTCTTGACCACTTCTTCGATCGAGATGCGGACGAACTTCGAGCTGTCGTACGGGATGTCGTAGCTCATGCCCTCGGGCATGTAGGCCTGCAGCTCGGCCATGCGCTTCTTGATCGCGGTGGCGGTCGCCAACGCGTTGCCGGTGGGTGCCAGCTGCACGCCGATACCGTTGGCGGTCACGCCGTTCAGGCGCGCCGAGCTCGTGTAGGCCTGGCCGCCCAACTCGATGCGGGCGACGTCTTTCAGCCGCACCGTAGAGCCGTCGGTGTTGCTGCGCACGATGATGTTGCCGAACTGCTCGATGCTGTTGAGCTGGCCGTTGACGGTGATCGTCGCGTACATCGTCTGGCCGACGGCGGCCGGCAGGCCGCCGATCGTGCCGGCCGAGACCTGAAGGTTTTGCGCTCGGATCGCGGCATTGACGTCGGCCGTCGACAGGCCGTAGCCGACCAGCTTGGCCGGGTCGACCCAGATCCGCATCGCCCGCTCGGTACCGAACAGGATGGCCTGGCCGACGCCGGGTACGCGCAGCAGCTCGGGCACGAGGTTGCGGGCCGAGTAGTCGCCCAACGCCACAGGGTCGTGCGTCGGGTTGGTCGAGCTCACCATCACGAACAGCAGGAAGTTCGCACGCGCCTTGTCGATGCGCACGCCCTGCTGCACCACGGCGGCCGGTAGCCGTGGCGATGCACGTGACAGCCGGTTCTGCACCTCGATCTGCGCGATCGCGACGTCGGTGCCAGGTTCGAACGTGGCGGTGATGGTGCCGACACCGGTCGCGTCGGCGCTCGACTCCATGTAGATCAGGCCCGGTGCGCCGTTGAGCTCTTGCTCGATGATCGACAGCACCGAGTCCTCCAGCACCTTGGCCGAAGCACCGGGGTAGGCGGTGGTGATGACGATGGCCGGCGGTGCGACGCTGGGGTACTGCGCGACCGGCAGCCGCGTGATCGCCGCCGCACCGATGACGACGATGAACAGCGCGATGACCCAGGCAAAGATGGGCCGATCGATGAAGAAACGTGAATTCATGGACGGCTTACCTCGGCATCAGCGGCTGGCCGCCGAAGCGGGGGCGGGGGCAGCGGCCTGGGCCGGGGCAGAAGCCGGAGCGGCCGCGGCGCCCGAAGCAGCCCCCGGCGGCGTCCAAGGTACCGGCGCCACCGGCGCCTTCGGCCGGATCTTCTGGAAGCCGTCGACGACCACCTGCTCGCCGGACTTCAGGCCACTCAGCACCACCCATTGCGTGCCCTGCGTGCCACCGAGCTGGACCGTGCGCGGCGAAACCTGGTGGTCGGCACCGACGACCATCACCGTGTCGCCACCGGCGCCACGTGTGACGGCCTGCTGCGGCAACAGCATCGCGCCGTTGCTCTGGGCTTGGTCGACCTTGACCTTCACGTACAGGCCGGGCAGCAGCTCACCCTTGGGGTTAGGTACTTCAGCCCGCAGCGTCACCTGCCCGCTGGTCGGATCGACGGTCAGGTCGGCAAACAGCAGCTTGGCAGGCAACGAGTATTCGCTGCCATCGTCCATCACCAGATGCGCCTGGGCGGTCTTGGCCGACTGCAGCTTGCCGGACTCGAAGGCCCGCTTCAGCCGCAGCGCCTCGGTCGCCGACTGCGTGATGTTGACGTAGAGCTTGTCGGTCTGTTGGATCGTGGCCAACAGCGTCGCCTCGGCCTGGCTGACCAGCGCCCCCTCGGTGACGAGCGCGCGGCCGATGCGGCCGGCGATCGGCGCCTGCACCGCGGCGTAGTCGACGTTCAGCCGCGCTTGCGTGACCAAGGCCTTGGCGGCGGCCGTGTCAGCCTGCGCCTGCTTGTGCGTCGCCTGCGTGGCGACCCAGTCTTGCTGGCTGATTGCACGGGCCTCGGCCAGCGGACGGTTGCGCTCCAGCTGCGCACTGGCCTGGGCGAGGCCGGCTTCAGCCTTGGCCTGGGTGGCCAAGGCGCTGTCCAACGCGGCGCGGTAGGCCGAGTCGTCGATATGGAACAGGCTCTGGCCTTGCTTGACCACGCTGCCCTCTTCGAACAGGCGCTGCTTGACCACGCCGGTGACCCGCGCGCGAACCTGCGCGGTGCGCCAGGCTTCGAGCCGGCCCGGCAACTCGGTCGCGATGGTCACGCCGGCCGGTTGCACGGTGACGACGCCCACCTGCGTCGGCGGCATCTGGCCACCACCCGGGCCGCCCTGCCCACCGGCATTGCCACACGCGGCGAGGAACGCCGCCGAGGCGACGGCCAGTGCAGCCGGCAAGCGTCCAGAGGTGGCTGAGAGAACGAACTGCTTGGCGAGGTCCATGAGATTCCTTGGGCGACTTTGGCCGGGATGGTGTGTTCTTGGGGGACGACGATCAGGGCGCACCGGGTTCGACAGCCCCGCTGCAAACAGGGCGCGGCCGGCTTCCGGCATTGCCCGCGACATCAACAGGGGCGCGGGCAACTACCCGGCCGCGAGGCGGCGCAGTATACATACAATCACGAATGTATGTTGATACTCCAGCACCCCGTTCCCGCGACAATGTGACCCAACAGCCTGCGCCGACCGCGAAATATGCCTAGGCAATCAATTTCCTCGCTTGCCTAGGGCCTTTCCCTTTAACTCCATGGTTCGCCGTACCAAGGCCGATGCACTGGCCACCCGCCACCAGATCCTCGATGCCGCCGAAGCCGAGTTCCTGGCCCGCGGTGTGGCCCACACACGCCTGCAAGACGTGGCGGCCGCGGCCGGCGTGACGCGCGGCGCGATCTACTGGCACTTCCAGGACAAGGCCGAGCTGTTCAACGCGATGATGGAGCGCGCCTTCCTGCCCTGCGAGGGCGCTGCCGAACGCGCGCTGACGGTGGCAGGCGACAACCCGCTGGCGCAGCTGCATGAAATGGCCGTGGCGCCGCTTCGCGTCCTGGCCGAGAGCGAGCAGGTGCAACGCGTCTTTCGCATCGCGATGCACCAGACCGAATACACCGCCGAGCTGGCCCCGGTGCAAGAGCGCTACCTCGAGGGCAGCGGCGACTTCCAGCAGCAACTGGCCGATGCGCTGCAGCGCGCAGAAGCGCTGGGCTGGCTGCGGCCCGGGCTGTCGATCAAGGCCGTCGCACTGGGGCTGTTTGCACTGGTCGACGGGCTGATGCACCACTGGACGCTGCGGCCCGGCGGCTTCGACCTGGTGTCCTGCGGCGAGGCCGCGGTGCGCACCTATGTCGACGGGCTGCGCGCCGCCCTGCCCCAAGCGGCCGCGGAAGCGTCTTCTGGCGTTACAGCAGCAGCGTCAGCCGCTCCAGCACCAGCACCGCCAGCGCCCCAATCCCAGCCAACACCGTCCACTTGACGGTCATGGGGCCCCCACGCCCCTCCCGGGGCTGCCCCCCCGAGGGGGCTCGCGCAGCGGACCGGCAAAGCCGGTCCGCGCACGCCACTTGAAAAGGGCGGCGCTGCGCGCGCCCGGCAATCACCACGCCGGCGCTAGTTCGGCGAACCCGGCGGGCGCGCGGTCCTCGTCCTCGAAGGTGATGTATTCGTAGGCGCTGGCATCGGCCAGCAGCTTGCGCAGCAGCTTGTTGTTCAGCGCATGGCCGCCGCGGAACGAGGTGTAGGCCGCCAGCAGCGGCGCACCGGCGATGTAGAGGTCGCCGATCGCGTCGAGGATCTTGTGCTTCGCGATCTCGTCGTCGTAGCGCAGGCCGTCGCTGTTGAGGACGCGGTAGTCGTCGATGACGATCGCGTTGTCCATGCTGCCACCCAGCGTCAGGCCGCGCGAGCGCATCGCCTCGACGTCCTTCGTGAAGCCAAAGGTGCGGGCACGGGCAATCTCTTGCTTGTAGCGGCCCGAGCCCATGTCGAAGGTGACCTCTTGGCCGGTCGCGTCGACGGCAGGGTGGTTGAAGTCGATCTGGAAGGTCAGCTTGAAGCCGTGGTACGGCTCCAGCTTGGCCCACAGCAGCTTCGGCCCCTCGCCTTCACGCACCTCGACGGGCTTCTTGACCTTGAGGAAACGCTTGGGCGCGTTCTGCAACTCGATGCCGGCGCTTTGCAGCAGGAACACGAAGCTGGCCGACGAGCCGTCGAGGATCGGGACTTCGTCGGCGGTGATGTCGACGTACAGGTTGTCCAGCCCCAGGCCGGCGCAGGCCGACATCAGGTGTTCGATCGTCTGCACCTTGGGCCCGCCGGGCTGACCGCCGGGCGAGATGGTCGAGGCCATGCGGGTTTCGCTGACCGAGTCGAAGCGCACCGGGATGTCGACCGGCGACGGCAGGTCGATGCGGCGAAAAACGATGCCGGTGTTCGGCGCCGCCGGGCGCAGCGTCATCTCGACCTTTTGGCCGCTGTGCAGCCCCACGCCAACGGCGCGGGTCAGGGATTTGAGGGTGCGTTGCTTGAGCATGGACAGGCAGGTGTGCCGCCTCATGCAGGTTCTGAAACGGGCCCTCGATTGTCCGTCAGGGCCGGGTTCCCCGCTGTAAAGGAAGGTCAAGCGTCACGCGCGTGCCACGCCCGGCGACGCTGTCGATGCTCAGGCGCCCATCCAGGCGAGCCGCGCGCTGCACCAGGTGGCGCAGGCCCCGACCTTGGTCGACCAGCGCGACGTCGAAGCCGCAGCCGTCGTCTTCGACCAGCACCTGCACTTGGTCTTCTCCGGCCAGGCGCGTTGCGACGCGCACCGTGCGCGCGGCAGCGTGCTTCAAGACATTGGTCAGCACCTCTTGCACGATGCGCAGCACCTGCAACGCATCTGGCGGGTTCAGCCAATGCAGCGGCGGCAGGTCGACGACCTCCCACTTCATGTGCAAGCCGGCTGCCTCCAGGCGCCGGCCGAGCCGGTGGCGCAGCGAGGCGAGCAGCGTGACCAGGTCGTGCTCGATCGGCTCCAGCGAATCGATCACCAGCCGCAGGTCGTCGACGCATTCGCGCAGCAGCGCAGCGACCGCGCCCTGCTCCAGGTTGCCCTGCTCGGCCAGCACCAGTGTCGACATCAGCGTCGAGCCCAGGCCGTCGTGCATGTCGCGCATCAGCCGCTGGCGTTCGATCAGCAGCGCCTGCTCGCGCTCGACCAGGCGCAGCCGCTCGTGGTTGGCGCGCAACTCGGCGTCGCGCACCTCGAGCCGAGCCTCCAGCCCGGCATTGACCCGCTCGGCCTGGTCGATCGCCGCGGCGTAGCGCGTCTGCACCGCGAACAGGAACGACAGCAGCACCAGGATGGTGGCAAACGGCAGCATGTAGACCGATTCGATCGACACCTGGCCGGCGATCAGCAGCAGGTCGTGCGCACCGAGCACCTCGGACAACCACAGCGTGACGACGATGACCCGAAACTCGATTCGCCCGCCGCGCCAGGCGACGATCGTCAGCCAGGTGGTCACCATGAACGCGACGATCGCGTTGACCAGGTGCTGCTGCACCAGCGACGACAACGGCGACCAT
>Ga0307515_10003448_pt1 | contig 33289 bp, 39 predicted proteins | sample 17_EM_MG_FD_194513 | JGI IMG/M metagenome (GOLD analysis project Ga0307515, IMG submission 194513) | Populus trichocarpa ectomycorrhiza microbial communities from riparian zone in the Pacific Northwest, United States - 17_EM | ecosystem: Host-associated > Plants > Roots > Unclassified | place... | reverse complement strand
TAGATCTCTAGCGATAATCTTACCTATACACCTATATTTACTATTACTCGAGTCCACGTTTGCAACCGTATACCATAATTACCATACGTATGCCTATAAGGCCGAACGCTGGTGTACGTGCCCTTACAGTTTGGGGGGCTTCAAAGAGTGTAGGCTTGAAGCGAAATATTGCTAGCAATGTTTCTAGAGATGCACCTTCGTGGTAATTGAAATTACAGTGCGGAATTGAGGAGACCTGCTGCTCTGGCCACATATGTATCGATTGTCATCAAGTTCTTCACCATCCATCCGAACATGGGACCAGCTTAATGGGGAAACACCTGTTGGCAAAAGTGCACATGGCAATGTTAAATGATTTAACAGAGTTGGAAGTGACTGAATCGACCAGTTCGAAGGTTGATGAAACAGCTTTGGCCATACTCAAGAGGCAAGGAAGTCGAGGGATTAAAATTGTGAGGTCGCCAAAGAAATTCACATTTGACAGTGAGATCATGTCTATAGTAACTGAACTGATACACAAAACACTCCATACTGACAGCGAAGGACTTTCAAACTGCGGCATTTCACCAAGCCACCTGGAATCGCTACCTCCTGTTAGGAATTGTCTCCGCTCATATTCCATGGAACGCAATACCAAATCTAGAGCTAGGATAGTCATATAATTGATTACTGAGCGAGTTGGTGCTACCGTCCACCAAGACGCTAAGCAACATTTGCCAGAGGTAATACGCACTGACAGTGGTTGAAATTGAGAAGCCATTGCCATAAAGAAACATATTTAGTTTAGCTTTAGACGGGTAGATGTCGACAATCAACTTGGCCATAGCATTAGTCATTGCTTACAGTAGGGATCGATAGTGGGCATAGCGAGCAGTACAACTCGCATTCGATGAGGTTGATGGCCTGCACTTCTGCTATTTCAAATGGTAATTAGGGATAATATGTCAAGAGTCAACACACTGGAGCGCAGCTACCCCTACATTTGAAGGAAGTTGTGCATTTTGAGCTTGCTGACACGTGTTGACTTGGAATTACGACTGATCACGCATCCTCAAATTACTCGATGACTCGCGAATTACAATTAACCCTTCAGGCCTCTGGAATTCAGTGGCCTGCATTGAGTAACGACATACCATGTATGGTGCACGTCATTCAGCTTGCTTTTGGTGCATTCATGAGCAGTCTGGGTGCAACAGGCCCAACCAAGTCTTGGGCAGCCCATGAGTGCAATCAGCAATTTGGAGAGAACGAAGGCATAGACAATGGGAAGAGTCAACGACTCCGTGAAGAGGGCAATGCTAGAATCAACAAGGTGTCTGCCATGAGACCAGGTTTGGCAAATATAATTGAGAAAGTACGTATTTCAAGATGTTTTGAAAATCCGGAAACTAACAGTCATATCACAGCGAATGCTTGCTGTATCGATTACACTGACAACTGGTCATTGAAACGAGTTCATTGACTGTCAAAACGCTAATGTGCGAATTACAGCACTACCTGTTATGGACGTGAAGACACGGTGGAATTTGACATTGAAGTAACTTGAGTGAGCCTGCCAATTAGGAGAATCCACCCACCACTGGCTCAAGCATCCCAAATACAGTGATTACCATCCTCTCTTCACAAGATAGGATTAATGGACCATCGTTAAGTATGTCATGGAAGTTTTAAGGCGATTCCGGTACTGGATCCAGTGGATGTCGAAACGGCATATGGTTATTTTGCATCACATTATCACTGTCTAGAATGACATGTTTGATCATATGGATGGCATTATATGAGTTTTGGCTAAGAAGAAGACTCAATAGAAGGAAGACTTATCCTTCGCCATTGAAGTTTGCCCAACAAAAGCTGTCCAATTATCATGGTGAAGTTACTCCAACGACGGGTTTGCTTCTCATTTCAGCACACATCCCTGATGCTTTCCGGAAGTTGCAATCGGTTAGGAAGTGGGACATGGGAATGCATAAAAATCCTGAGAACGAGACCTCCTCTACTACCCGATACCAGGAGGAGTTTCCCAAGCATGTGGTGAATAAATAATATGCCAATCATTGACGTTTGCCGGTCATTGAACATGAAAGCGTACCAAACAACAACCTCTACTCCTCTGCAATCGCTTCCAGATCTGGTCAATCGTCTTGGGATCCATCTGATTGGTCCAGCGATGATGAAGAATACTTAATGGCTGACGATGTGGCCGAAACGATGCCCGGATGAAGCGATCTTGCTGCACGATCATTGACTGCTGCAAGACTCTATTAGATATCACAGTGTGAATCACCACAGAACTGGGGGCTTATTAATCCGAATCTTAATGATTACCACTACGACCCTATGGAGATTAGCAGTACATTTTGCATACCAGATATCGCCGACTGGTGGTGTCAGCAAGAGGAAACGCACACAAAGTACACCGATCTCTCCTATGTGGCGCGCGACGTATTCATAATAATAGCACATGGTGTTAGAGTGGAGGCCTGTGTTTCCCTTGGGCGAGATGGTATCGGCAGCAGGCAGTCAAAAACCACAGGAGAGACCCTTTCCAAACAAGTCGTTGTAAGGCAGTTTGCTTGAGCAAATCACGGGATATTGGCAGGTGATGACCTAGTCTTGGATACCATGAACACTGAAAACGACTCGGAAACGAAGTGGGAGGTGGAGGAACGGAAACTGCACAGAATGGCAATGGTCCATGACATTGTGGAATTGTGGCAGGGCAGCCAGAACCTCCATGCTACACAGAGGGAATATCATGCTCAATACTAACAAATGACAGCCGTATGATAACTTTCAGATACTGAAGAGATCATCAACGCCTCCTGGTCAAATTTTCAACATGATGGTGCGGTTGCATTTAAATTGTTTGAAAGATCACCTTTGCCACCAGCTTTGTCTGCAAAGGACCTCCCTGCAGGATGAACTGAAATATCAAATGTCTGCAGAATCAGAAGAATTCACTGATGTCCAGCCGAAATTGATGAAGGTTGTGCACCTGAAAGCATTTCGGACACCGAAAGTTGGCTTGACTTGAATGGCGAATAGGATAACCCAAATGACATTGATGATGACTAGGAGGCCAACAATGAATCTGAACTAGTGCTAGACAATGGAGTGGATGATCCAGAAACCCCAGAGCGGCGGGATGTCAATGCCACTGCGAATATTGCCAGATCCATTCGGCTAACCCGGAGGTCAAAAAAATATTCTGAAATGGTGACGATGACAGTCAGTACAATGCAAACGAGCAGAATTAAGGGGATACAGAACACGTAGGACAGAATGTGTCAATGTATGTTCACCAGGTTGTTTATGTTGTTTGACCGAGAATTTCATCTAGAGAAATATCATGGGGGAATATTGGGCAGTTTCATGTGAATATATGTTAATAAACAGAAGTATAGTGGGTGAAATGAGTAATTTGGCAAGATGTATAAATTTCAATAGACTTGGAGCGACCAGTGCATGAATATTACTGGGCTAGGCTTTGCCTAAGGGCCGAGTCTCGATCAGGCAGAAAGGCAACCAATAAGTTCGAATCATTATCATCGCAATCACCGATCGCAGCAGATATTAAATGAACAGTACATCAAAATGCCCCTCAACAGAGCATCAACGATCAATGGTCTTGTAAGTACGGTCATTGAAAAGTGATTTGGTCGCTGTTATATATAACCTACATATTGGCAGCCTCTATATGCAAAACAGACAGCGACATGGTCAATGCCCTGTTCTCAAAATGAGCAACAACCGAGCGGGAAATGATTTTGGCTGTCCATCTTGGGTTACCTAAGTGGCGATTGGTTGAAAACATCCATAAATGAAGTATTTGCTGCCTTCTGTGGCAAAAACAATGGCGACACACTCCCTGCGCCATCCTGAAAATGAGGGTCAATGGAGCGTCAATGATTTTTGATGTTGCATCTTGGTAATCTAACTAGTGATTGGTAGCACACATCCATAAATCAGGGAGTGCCTGCCGTTAGAGGCAAAAACAATAGCGACATGCTCCCTACCCCATCCTGAAATTGTGAATCAAAGGAGTGTCAAAGATTTTTGGTCTTGCATTTTGGGTAACCTAACCAGGGATTGGTTTTAAACATCAATAAATGACGTATTGGCCACGTTTAGTGGCAAAAATAATAGCAACACACACCCTGCCCCATCCTGAAAATGAGCGTCAATGGAGCGTGAAAGATTTTTGGTTTTGCATCTTGGCTAATCAATGTTTCGCTTTGTGGCAATGATTGATATACTACGGAATGGTGGCCTTTCCAACCGAAACAGTGCATGACATGTACATTCCCCCATCTTGCAACTGAGCACTAAATGAGTGTCAACAATTTGTCATCTTGTTTATGGGGTAGTCAAGGCATTGCCCGGATATATGTGCTTGTATCGGAACTATTGACTCCATTTAAAGGCAAAAATACGATATATAGCTGGAATAGCACAGATTCCAAAATAATCAATATTGCAATCTGCAAAATATGCAAAAAGAGATTATTGGCTGCTGAATACGTGATTTTGGTAAAATAATATTATCATACTGCAAAAGCAAGCGCTTTATATGAATCTACAGATGGACCCACTGGGAGACCCGCTGACAACCCACCCAGTTCAGACGGGTTGGGAGCTTTGCATAGAACTGTACCCGGATTGATGGTTCGGGTGGATTGACAACCCAGATCGCCAATTTGGCAACGGTTTGGGATTGACCCGGACCTGGACCCGAAGGAACGGTATGGAATTGTTGCTAACAATCTGCCACAGGGGATTGTTACCCAGATCCGGATCATTATACAGGACATCTGATTGTTGGTTCTCTGTCATTTCAACATCTGGAGAATTACTACAACATCAGCATGGCACCCAGGCCACATTATGCAAGGTTACCATTGGGCAGGATGAGTACTTGGCTGCAGGGGATGAGGTTTCAGTATACTCCTCTACACTTCTGGAAGTAATGATTTGTCCCTCTCCCCGGATATCTTCCGTTTTCTTGAGCAGATTTGCAATCTTCTGCTGGCATTGTAGTTTACCTCAGCAATGCTCCTATGTGACCGAGGGTTGCTTATTGCCAGTTCGAAGCTGATGGATAATGCATATTATATCAATACCAAACGATGTAGGAAGATGAAGGGTGAGTGTCATGAGGTGTATGTTTGTTATAGAATGCCAACCTAGTTGGGGTCTGGACTTTCTCCCGCTGGCAGTGATACTTCAAGGTTTGAATTCCGCAGAAGGAGGATTTTGAGCCTGATAGGTAAAATCTAACTTCTGCTGGGCAAACAATGATATCTCTGTAACCATAATCCTGCTGGACTGAATGTTTGGTCCAGATCTCTATATCCTGCATGCTGATCAGTGAACTGTTTAATCACTGTAACCAGATTCCTGCTGGATGATGATTTGAGGTGAATAATAATTACCTAAATCCTACTAAGTAAACACTGAGATCTCAGTAACATTTTGTCTGCTCGACATAGACTTTAATCTTCATTGCGGTAACCAAAATTCTGCCAAAGTAATCTATTGTACATCTTTGTACCAGTATTTCCACCAGAGGAACATCAAAGTTAATGGGTATTGATGTACTAACAATTGGCTGACAATAGAATTCAACTGATATCGAAGAAATACATCATGCAGGTATGGGAACGAACTGCACATGACAATATCGAAATCACCAACATCAACAATACTTAACGAAGCTGCCTACTAAACATCATTTAAATGCTAATGAACAACCCCGTCATACCTGACCAGCAAGAAATCCATATATATATTCATGAATTAGTTTCCAAATGGCAGGAACAGTGGAAAACCTAACTTAAACCCACTTGATAGAACATCCAAAGTTGAATATACCAGTTCACAAGCCCACCATCTATACCACTAGCCTGATGAGCTGCTTCAGGAGGGTGAATGCTGTTGAGTACTGTCAGCACAGATCCAACCAAATCATTGCCGAAGCCTACTATCATTTGGAACAGGTACTCCTGTGCAGCAACACATGCATAACCAGATTCATGATATCTTCATCCCAGGTACAGTTGAGCTGAAGTGGTGACATTCCCTCCACACTTGAGAAAGACCATTCTCTGCCAAGGCCAGAACCTTCGAAGCATACTGGACCAATATTTTAGCCTGATGTACCTTGTACCATGCCTGCCCAATAGACTTACATCCTGCAATGGTAGCCACCTGATTCTTCCATGTAACTGCCGGAAATCCAGAATCAGGATAGCATTGTTAGTATCATCATGTCATCTGTCTCAGTCAGTCACATCCATTGGGCAGCAGTGCCGGATAGGCCAACTTTGTGCCATGCATGTTGCCAGTGGGTTGTGATTATCCTAACCCAGCAACCCAACACCAAACCATGCACCCAGGGTGTCTGCCACAGGCGAGGACGAATCTGAAAAGGGCAAAACTACTTAGGGTAAAGTGGAACAGGGTGAACTGGAGAAGAGCGAACTGGAGGAGATGAAATTATGGGGAACCCTAGGTGTGAGATCAGCCTTGGAAGTAGGAACAACTGTGAGAGTAGAATCAATAGCGGCAGTAGCGCTGCTTGCCAGAGTGCAAATGGAAATGCCAGAAGTGTTTGGTTTCATTTGTCCAGAAGATCCCAGGTGTCCAGAGGGTTGCACTTGTCCAGAGGGTCGCTGTTGTCCAGAGGGCCCTGGCTGTTCAGAGGGTCCATGTTGTCTGGCAGGTCAGAGTTCAAAGCATGGTCCCGGCTGTCTAGAGAGTCCTGGATATTTCAACTGTCATGCTTGTTCTGAGGTTTGCCGTTAGCTGGAGGGTTTTGGCTGTAATGACAGTCTCAGTTGTCCAGAGTGTTTGGGTTGTCCAGTTCGTCCAGAGCTCATTGGCTTCTAAGGGGTTGGCCCTGGAATGTCATTGGTCCTGGTTCTATTCCAGTTGCCCTATTTGGCACACTTTTTGAAACTGTTCATCAGTGCACACCAGACAGCAACCTTCCCATATTGACCATCCAAACTATCCCTACTCTGTCTGTTGGCTGTAAATTTCCACATACCACGGAACTGGGCATATTTGACAAGTCCAAAGACAACCTTGTCAGTTACTGTCCAGATATCTGCTGACCTCAAGGGGTTCTCAGGCTGTGTCCTTCCAACAGTCCTGGATTCAAACACTTGAAACCTGTTTTGGCTGGCCTCCAGGACGCATCCCATGGTGCCGTCACAGCTACAGGCAGGCTCTGGACGATTATCCATGATTATGTGACTATCATGATCAGAAGTGTTGATTATGATGTGGTCTAGTCGGCCAGTGTCATTACATTTGATAGATCCTGCATCGCGAACTCACAGATTCCATTGCCAACCGCATTCCAGAGCACCTTGGCAATCTGTCAAATATGCTGGTGTCATCATCCTTGAATGCATTGATGTTATCCTTGGTGTGTTGATCTGCCCAAACAGATTCCTTTCATTTACTGGTGTTGACTCACTTGATGTGCCCACCGCTAATCAAATTCCCATTGCTGACATCATTATCATCATGATTGGAACAGTCATCATTCCAATGTGTCATTTGTCATTTTATAATTTCAGCCACCAGTGACCCAGTCTCTGCACCACCCACAGGATGAGATCCTCTCCACTCATATGTCAGACATTATCATTGAGGATGTCCCATGTAGCTACTCAACTGTAGATCTCTGCAATGGCACCAAGTTGGAAACTATGTCAGAAGGCAGTATTGAGAGTCTTTCATCACACCAGCATGGAACCATTTAGTGTCTTCAGCAGTGGCGACCATTATGTTTGGCCTTGGATTGTATGATATTTCTTGGATGAGCACATGGCAGGTAGTCAACAATACTGTATCGACTGGAAGGATAGCTTCTGTGGTAACAGGCACCATGTGTTACATGCTGCCTCTCTGGAGAGACTGGAATCCCTTTACTACTGTCAGGTACAATCTACTAGATGCCCAGCGATGCTTCCAAGGTTGCCATCAATGGTCTCTTGGTTGTTGAAAGGGATATAATTATCATTGTTGTTGTCATTGGCCTTGGAGGCATTATCCGTATCATGTTCATCCTTGTACTGTCCATTTCCATACTTGTAATTCTCATTCTAGTCTGTCTGCACCACCAGCTGTTTGTTCTTTGGCTGCTGCTTCAACTCTTGCTTCTGTTTTTTGTGGCTCTCCTTATAATTGAAAATGGGAATTACCTTCAACACTTTTGATATCTGGCTATATGTCGAGCCACTTGTTTGACCATTGCTAATTCTGGCTTGCCCTTTGAAGGGTAGTCAGTGTCTTTATTCTCATGGTTCCTCTTTAGCTGGTTGCCTCCACTTTGCTTGAGGTTGCATTGCTCAGGTATATCAGTCGGTAACACTGCAGTATACAGGCTGTATCAAAGTAACATGCGTTGGTAACAACTGTTCTGATTGGGACCACAATTCAGTGGCAAGTATGATTGTATCGACAGGGTGGGTTCGATACTTGTAGGATCAGAGGTCTCGGGACACGCTGGGGAGATGATCTGACCATGACCGCATTGGTGCCATTGTTACATTGTTTCTAGGGGGTGCCAATGTGAAGCTGGATAAGTTTATGGATGATGGATCAAATTAGTGTCAGTGCTAGAGATAGTCTCCAGATATACTACTTATCATTTACCACCATGGGCAGATGGATATTTAACTCGATCAAGGAGAATTTACTATAATGCTTCAAACTTCTGTTGGTGTACCAATCAAATATTGCCAGTAGACCAAAGAACTCTGCTAGAACTGGCATCACTGTAGGATATGTTCTTGCGAAGGGGCACTTGATTGGTTTCCGTGCCCCCAGTATATCAGGGCAGGCATTTGGTAATCCTTGAGACTGGTGACTCTAGATGGTTGTCAACATTCTCTTAACAGAGGGAGACTTCGCAAACTAGCTGACGGCAGTCTGGCTTGCACATACACCCACACCCAGATCTGCTACTATTACATAATTCTAACCAAAGCAAACAGTTGGCATTTTCCACCCACTGGACCTGTCTTATCCACCCAGCTGCAGACTATTGTCACATTTTATATTTTGAAACATTAAATGCATTGTCAAATATTCCATGCATGGTCAAATTTTATATCCATTTTCAAACCTTGCATAAACACAGGATAAAACAATTGACAAGATGGCTCTTCTTTGTTCAAGCATTGTTTTACTCAACACACTCTCTGACCTTGTGACAGAGCTCATGTATACTTGCCATAATGAGGTTACCAAATGCACTATCATTGAGACATTTCTAGGGCTGTCTTTGTATAGGAACAGGTGACTTGGTAAGTGATTTCATCCAATGGAATGCAAACACCTTCTAACTATTTAGCAGACCCCGAGCTATGCCACCTGCATGCTGACTCTAGATAAGCACCCTAGATGCAATCAAATGCTGACAGTATGACTCCATGAGTATCTCAGCTTGGCAGGGAAACCACAAATGCCATCTGGGAAACTGCATTTAGCATTAACAATTACCACCCACCCAGCCATCGACATAGCTATTGACTACATCAATGACACTACTCACTGCATTGGCAGAGTGCAACCAAAAACGCTGAACAGGACAGTAGTATCCTGTTCGCTACATTCCATGTCACTCCAGGGCCCATTCACTTGAAAGATAATATCCTCCACTGACCTGTACTGCAACCCCGGGTTCCGGCAAAGTATTCTGTAACACGGGAGACTAATGTTGATGAAACCCCACCACACAAGAAATGTCTGGAAATTGACATACATCCCAGGGCTGGGAGAACCATTGTTGACAACTCCAAGTAGAATTAATTCTGAGATCTCCTCTATAACCCTGAACAACCATGCTGTTGATCAGAAGAGTTCAACCAGGCGATCAAATTTGTTGAAGCCTTCTGTCCCATGACACAGCTTGAATGCCACTTCCCAGAAGGCAGATGCTTTGTTCCTCGTGATTTAACTAACACCGCCTAATCAATGATGTACAATTCAATCGATGTAAAGGATAACATGTGGCCACAGTTGATAGTAGGCTCAATCTCTACACAAAAATGTCTGAAACTGGTCTTTTTCGGCACCTGGTACCATGTGTGCAGTACTTCCTTTACCAAGGCCAATATAACAACAAACTGGTCTACTGTCTAATACAGAAAGTGGATGTGGAAAGCCATTCGGTGTTTACCATGATCTATTGCAAATATACACTCTGAGAAACCCAGAACAGACATCCCCCTGGTGTCACAATTATTCCACTGATCAGTGGATTGGTCAAGATACAGCTCACTAACTACTCCAGAAACATGATGTTCTGGCTGATTGGTCTGACAATTGGGAACTCCCATTCCACTATATGGAACAAGTATGGCTATGATGTGCACATTATGCTTGCATTTCTCGTGGTGCTGCCCATATTTCAATTTGATTCTACATCTACTGACCGATCTCAATGGGATACATTCCATGAGGTGCTGTGTCAGATAGCACAGAGAGTGTTAAAGCTGCTCACGTAGTATCTCACAGAAGGAGACAGTATTTTCTAGTGCTCTGAGGATATATTTCGATTGCAACATGTGCCATTGCTCGCAAGTTTGCAAGTCATCCGGAGTAGCGAATCACATGCCACATGCCAACTGAATGGGTGTCATGTACAATGCTTGACATGGTGTTGAACTCCGAAGTACAAACTGGGAATGTTGATTCTTTGGCTGAACATGGAATCCCACCGGTGGTAGTCAGTGGTCTTCCAGTTGAAATGGTTGGTCACTCCATGATGCCTAACCCAGTGGTCACTGTCGGAATATGAAGATCACAATGGTCTAGTTCTAGTTGGTCAGTGCAAGGCCATTACTATGGATCATTTGTGCTCTTCACCATGTTGTAGTCTAATACCGCCACAGGCCAGATATCATGTATCATATTGATATGGGAATGCTAAATCACCTTATGACATGGATTGAGGACTTTCAACACCACCACAGCAAAGCCATAGTATTTGGTCGGATCTTGGACGGCACTTCTCTATTCCCCAACTTCATTGACGATGGTATAGCCTACCAGGAGTATTTGCAGTGGAGTCGTAAAGAGATATGACATTTCGGTCGAATAATCCACCTGGTACAGGTCGAGGTATTGCACAGCCCACCACCCCTGCAGAGAGCTGTCTCCTGGAGAGCATCGACCTGTGTGTGGGTACCAGTCTACAGGAATCCTGTGGTATGTAACTCAACCCACCCAAACAAGACTCTTAAACATATTCCAGACTGTAAAGAGGATTTGAGATTGACTAATCACATTGTTACTCCCTACCAATCATTAAGGCTGAGTCACTCTATCTATCACTACTGTATTCATGAATAACTGAAAGGTGCTACTGCAAGCCAACAATGCTATCCAGAATGGAAAAAGGGCCAAATGTGGGGAAGCTCTTTGCCACGACCAATAGGACCACTGCAAAGCAGATGACACAATACACCTACAAGAAGTGTACAACTCCACATCACACAGCCATACCATTTTCAACTACATCAAAATTCACCTCATACTTGACTATTAGGATTTCATTCAGCACTTTGAGCACATACTCAACAACAGCATCTACCTGCAGGAAGTAAACCATCTCAACATGTGTATGGATCGATAACCACAGCTGAAGTGCAACTTTCGGTAGGAACAACAGTATTGCAATCCTTTCCTGCACATCCATGTCCTCCGAATATGGGGCCTTCACCTCTGGCAGCTAGCTATCAAAGGCCAATGGACCCCAGAAATCCAGGTGGCACTTCATCTTTATCAATACGACAGTGAAATTGTTGACAAAAAATTAAAGCATGATCAAGTGCCGATCCTTGGGAACTTACCCCTCTGCATTTATCAGAATCAGAGATACATTCCAGTCTGTGGGCTGTGATCACCCAGACAATATGGAGTCTTTGGCATGAACCAGTGTCTGCTGATATTCAACTTTCCTCTTTTAGAACATGTATATCGATACTACAGATATGATACTACTTTACACACCATTGACAGGAGTGGCATCTGTGGGAGGTGTACCACCTGATCCAACCAACGAACCCTTCCAGACACTAACTTTCAGTCTTTTGGGGATTATGAATACACTGTCCACCTGCACCGCTGCATGCATAAACAATTCTTTTACAAAACTGTGGATCAGAATGACCATGGGTGGTTGTGAGTAGATGAGACTGCAAAAAAAAATCTAGGTGACTTAGCACTGTCACAGCATGTGAGTATTGTATTGCTACAGAACGGACAATGGATAAGAAGAGTTGTTCTTTGGTACAAGCTGCAGCATTAAAGCAAAAGCAATTGAATGCATTCCAGTATGCTGCTTAGAGTCTCCAACAATCGTTTCCATCAAACCTGGGCCAACAATGTTGTAGTAACTATCAAGTGTATATGCACAGTTGGGCACCAAATCCGAATCTCAGGTAGTATGCACCACTATTACAATGATACTATCGACGGTGTCTGGTGCAATTGATTCTGTCCCTTCCAACCAGATGCTGATGGTGACATGTTGACTCAAGATGATAATGGTAGGCCAGAGAAATACTGCAGGAACCCTAAATTCCAATGTTGTTGTTAACCTATACAACAGGACACAGAAGTGGAAGAGGAGGAGGAGGAAAAGGAGAACAACAAGGAGGATGATGATAATGAGTAGTTGAAGGTACAATTTCTTCATGCTGTCAGGTATTCTATTACTCCAACTTGTCTGGCTCATATGGCTGAATCAGTATGAAATCTCCCCGAGGAAACAGTCTTCTGACTCATCTGTAATCTATAGCTTAATAAGTAGACACTACTTGCCTGGAGGACTCAGTCCTGGCAGTTCCGCAATCTATAGTTCCAGCAGTAGACATTTCTTGAGCAGCAGCATTAGTGCAGGCTTTCCTTCAATCCATACCACAATATGTACAATATATTCGACCAGAGGCATTATTTCTCTGGCCTTGCTATGTTCCATAGCATTACATGTCACAACAAACTTACCCTGGGCATCAGGCCTGTAGCTCTCCCAGGTCTCATGCAATCCAGTTCAATTTCTTCTCATAATGTCAAATTGATAACATCATGAATTCATCCAGATGCAGGTCCATAACAGGTCATACAGTTTCATAATACGATGGGTTCATTATGCTATGAAGTACTGCCCAAAACCTGCTGCAGCATGAGTTACACACAATTTAAGGTTATGTTCCCTGGTGTAGTTGTTGAAGAGATATCTTCTAGCCAAGTATAGAAATGTTATTCAAAATCAGGAAAATGTTGGAAACATAATAGTATTGAAGAAATGCTGACATAGATGAAAGGAAGGGTATACTCTTATCAACTGATAATCGATGTAATGAATCTGGATGATTTCATGATAATTTCATATCATGATTCCACTGTGGTTGATTTGACTCTACTTTTATATGATGTTAATCATGAGATAGTATACCAGCTGGAACAAACTAGCAGGCCTGTTGGTCCATTGATGACAATGTCTGGAAACATTTCTCAATAAGCAGATACAAAGTTTAACAATATCAAGAATATAGTCTTAGAGATATACATTTTACAACAGCAATTGTGTTTTGTATCAGCTAGTTCTTCTATACAAAGCTATCAAAACATTTCCTATTTGTTATAAGAAGTTAACCTGGCTGACTTACTACTAGTATATATAATTAGAGCAGTCTACAATAAGTTACATGTCGTGAAATTGGTGTTCATAATAGTAACTGATAGTGATTATGGACAGAGACTATACCAGAATGCTATAAGATTGAAGGCAGCATACATCAGAAACATTACCACTCTACTCTGGTATTCTATACTGGATATACTGAAATGTTTGACCTTCTTCTCAGATATTGATTCAAGAACAAAATATTGTAGAACGTTGACACATATGCCTAGAACTGTTTCATATGCTTGTATATATAAATTTCAAAATATTTAAGACTGACAGTTCTCTGATCATTTCCTCACCTGAAATTTGGTTGAATAAGATATAAATACATTTTGATGTGTAACTTCTGTAGTACATTAGTTTATATTGTATTTGGACAGTTGTCAACAGATTATCAAAGATGTAATACTTTCTGTCTTACAATATTAGACATGGCCAAAATGTATTTTAGCCACTGGGAGCCTCCAGGAGGGTGTAACAGAAGACAGAGTGTAAACTTAGAAGTGTCAGATCTAACAATAGTTTGATGAGCTGTTACCTAGCTGTGAATCATAATTGGGTCACAAAGGCAATTTGATAAGATATTCGGATGAAAACAGGAAGCAGCAACCATGAACAGAGGAGTGCAAGATTGGGAGTGCTTGGGTGGAAAATTGGAGTACACAGAAAGTGATGGAGGAGCGAAGACTGAAATAGACGAGTGCCAATCCTGGCTGAGGAGAACCAACTTGGATGGAGCAGCACTTGTCTCAGAGGCGGAGCAGCCAAACTAGCTGAGAAGTGCAGAAAGGGGGGTATGGAGGGCATAATGAAACAGAGGATGGCCAATCTAGGCTGAGATGTACTGATGGGGATTGAGGAGAGCCTATCCCTGCTGAGGAGTGTAGATGAGGGAGGGTAAGGAGCATGAGTGAAATGTTGAAGTGAAAATCCAGACTGAGAAGCACTGGTAGGGATTCAGGTATACCCGTCCCAGCAGAGGAGTATGGACAGGGGGGGGAGAAGATGTGGGGAGGTAAATGAAACAGATGAGCCCCAATCCAGACAGCGGGGATTGATGAGTACCTAACACAATGGAAGAGTGCATTAACAGGAGTAATTGAGTGTGAAATCTAATACAGCAGTACAGGGCTGAGGAGTACCAACAGAGATTATGCAGTGCCTATACTGGTGGAGTTGTGCTGAAGGGGGGGGTAGGGGAATATGGCGGCACACTAATGTGTGCATAATGAATGCAGTAGCTTCCAGAGTAAAATTTATGATGGGGGAAGGGCAAAATGCACCTAGATATTCATTGTGGGGAAACTTGGATGTAGCCTTGTTGGGCAAGGAATATTCAGATGACACATAAGGGATTGCTTTGTCTGCTACCAATGAAGTCGGTAGAGTGAGAGGTTTCAAGATGCTGTATATAGTTGGCTGGAGCCCCCAGTTATTGGCAGTGAGGAAGTGTTGATGGTAAATTAAATCCTGGAGTTCAATTTGAGTGAACAATGATATAGTATCTTCCATGACCTTTGAGAGAGAAACATGATCATACAGAAGCTCCTTAACCTCGATTCAATGTGTAGTTTCCAAGTCCAAATCAGTCTCCTACCTGCAGACAACAGTCTGACATTTCCCATTTGCTGACAGTTCTGAAACAGTACAAATGTTCTGTTTAAACTTTGTATATGATGTCACCTAGTCAATATTTTAAGTTTGATAGTACAGCATTCAACTCAATTCAGCACTTACAGCTTCTTCTGTTTGCTGATCTATATTAAGAAATATACCACTAGGCAGTTGACACAAAACTGATGTACTAACAGAAGCACCTGCTAATGCCTGCGGATGATTCTGAGCTTCAATGGCTAGCTCTTAAGCTTCTTAAACGATTAAATACTATATATTCAGTCATACTGACTATGGAGTCTTTGTGGCTCTAATTGCCTCCATGTACATTTTCACTACCCCAAAACTATCATGATGGAGTTGTGGAATGTTGTGATCTCTACTTGCCTTCAGTGGCAGAATGTTGTGAACTGTACTTGCCTTCAGTTGTGGAACATTTGAGTCTCCACTGGGCCTCACTTGCAGGAGTTCCTTGGTGGGTGGTGCACAGTCAGACATGCATAGTGTATTGAAAGGGGTAGATGATCTGCACTTGAGCAATGCTGGTGCCATTGCCCCAGCTGGATGTTGGGAAGTGGGAAGTAGAGGGCATGCAATGACAGTATTGGCACAGCTCTGGTGCTTTAAGTAAGGAACTTTTGTAGTGTGTAATTAATTGTCCCAGTGCACCTGGCAGCAATATTGAACCTACTGTTAGTGGTGTACATTATCTTCTACAATGTTGGTTGACAAGATGACCTCTCTTGTGTCCACACTTGAGTCATTGCTGATCTCCTGATCAGTGTTGCCATCCACCTTTATTCATGAATTGGGGACATAAGTCATCTGCAATACAATGCAAAATGGCACAGAGTTGGATAGTCTGACATTTGATGGTCAATAATGATTGCCAGTTGTCTTGAAGACCTGTGCACGAGCTTTGTCATGAGGTGTTTCTCGATTCATCTGTGAATTGTAATTCCTTACCGGGCTAGGTGTATGTTCGATTGGGTGACATAATGATAGAGAGTTGGGGAATGGAAGAGCAAAGTGTTTTGGTGTTAAATACAAGTCTAAGTATGATAGAATACCAAAGGAAATGGTTTAAGAGGTTACATAGGATTGTGGAGAATGCAATTCAAGGCTCCATTTGAATGGGCTTGGAAGAGATTACTTCAATGTTTCATATTTAAATCAAGGATGGTAGTCTCACATTGCAATATTGAATGTGACAGGGGCAACAGAAATGATGGATTCCAAATTTGCAATCCAGATTGTTATCACCCCCATGAACAAGATGATATAAGGATGCAAGAATTTGAGGTTGGTTAATGCTAACATGCATTGAAATGGACCAGACACACCTTAACCTGACCCACCTGAAGAACACTTGCAACATTGGCATGGTGTGTAATGTTAATTGACCCTTGGTGCTGGCCAAGTGGAGTACAGAGAATCTGAGTAAGAATAGGTGGTCTGACATATAACTCCTCCAAGATTGATAGTATGGGAGAAAGTTCAAGCATTTGAAGCGACCACATGGCATAGAATTATTGCAGTATTGAGAATCTACACAAGACTGTTGATTTGAGACCCTGCAAGTGATGGTTGTGTGAACAGAGTTCATACAAAGTTTGTTCTGAATAGGGAAGAGATATGCATTTATATGTGGCATAAGAAGCAGAACAGAAATGATTTCGTGATATTGTATGGTATTAGAATACTGCAAGCTTTGTTAGCAGTCAGGAAGGGAATAGTGTAAGTATCAATTCCCTTGTCATGTTGTCATCTGTGCTGTGTCAGCTGAATACTTTTACAACAATATTAAAGTAAATGAAGAAGGGAGAGAATTTGGGTACACAAAGGTGAGATACAAGTGTAGAGTAAGAATGGTATGGTATGATAATGATTTAGGGGTAATGTGATTGATTCATGCACTCATCAATGCTAAGATTGTTAACAAATGAGTCATACATTCTCACTTACATTTAGATTTAGCTCCTATATTGCAAATATGGTCTACCTCCCTGCCAGATGACTTCCGCTGGGCCGATGTGTAATCACCCTAAGATGACAATCATTCCAGACTGAGCTAGAGAATCCAGACTCAGCTGGTAATGCCAGAGAACTGTGCAAGCCTGTATAAAGGGCATACTGTGAAGCCTGTATATAACATCACTAATGAACCGATACTTGAGAATACAAACTTCTAGCGACCAGTACTTTCAGCAGTTAAGTCGCCCCGTCATCTCTACTATATGAATATCTCACAATCTTTTCTATGATATCTTTCATGACCTCCAACAGAGTCTCAAGTACCCTGAACCTTATCGCTGCAGCAACCGCCAAATTAATAGCACTTACTCCCAAATACATGAAAATAATACAAAGATATCTTCCTGAATATCTCCCTCTGAAACTGCCTCCAACAACACCAGATTGTGGGATATTGCTATGCTCACTTATACTAACTGTGACAAATGGCCAGACAACAAGATACTTGTCCTATCTGCCAAGTGAACATATGCAATCATCACTGGAGATAATCCTAAACCCCAGCCTTTTGATTTTGACTATGATGACTATGATGATGATTGGAAGGTGAAGACAGCCAAGGCTGGACCGATAATTAGACCTTTCTGTTCCCCTGAAGTACAGCACACCATCAAAGGTATAAGAAATCCTCACAAGTTGTGGAACAGACTTGCAACCAGTCTGGACAGCGCTGGATCCAGCATTGGCAGACAAGACATTCTTTGCCTGTTGCACACTTGCCAGCCCAAGGAGGACACACTACTCCATGCGTACTTCACCAAGTATAGCAACCGCCACATACAACTGGACCAGCCAGACGATGCAATCAACAATCATGATTGCTGAATTCGAATATTCACATCACTGCCATCATAGTGTGGAATGATATTAATGGTCGTGAAGCAGACACTGGGGAACAGGAACTTCAGCAATGCTTAACTCATTAATAAGCTGTTTCTGAAATGGCATTCCATTGCATATATGCAATGTGACACTATGAACACCCATGGACCTGGGCATTGACTGGATTACTATGATATGCATGCGATTATCTGTACGTGATACTTTACATCATATTACATTTTGCAACACTCCATAATTTGCATCCTGTCACACACACTGAGCCGGGAAAATGCATTTGTCACCCCCACTGCAACTCAGCTTGGCAGAGGACCGAGCGATGGCTGGTGCACGGTGATGCAGGGATAATGAAAACGGACTGGGCAATGGGGTCATACGGGGATACAGGGGAAACGGAGATAGCCTGAGTGACAGGAAGTATATATTTGGGAACCCCTGGGGTAGATAGCCACCATCTCATCTTCTGATACACTGAATTACACACTGTATATTTCACAGCTGTTGCTCTCACTGGCACTTTCTGAGATTGCGTATATCCATACACTTGGGGTGAATCGTCATGGCCGGGTAGTATCACATCTTCTCACCCTCATTCTATGATTCTCGAGCCAGAACTGCTCTTTCTCAGAACAATCTTTTGGATGCTGCGAGTGGTGCGGCGGACTGTTGATAAAGAGGTCTCTGCTTTCTAGCTCTGTCGTTTCACCACAATGCAATTAAGCTCTGAAGACGCTCTTGACCACACTCCTGAGCACCCTCTCACGCTCATTTCCAACTGCACTAGACGATACACTTGCAGCTTAATTGACCAAATGCTCCTAAGTCAGCTCTCAAGACGCTCACAAGCATGCTCCCAAGCACACTGTCAAGGAGGATATGAAGTAGGCTATCAGGCAGGCTATAAAGCAGGCTTCAAAGTAGGCTCTCAAAAGGCTTTCATGTGCCAGTGGGCTCTCTATCCAGCATAACCACTGGGTTGCAAACACCAGTATAGGTTCATGTCCGGCTGCCAGCATAATATAGTTCAATTGAGCCATGTGCACAGCCCTATGTATCGACCATAGATGAGTATGATGGATAAAAGAAACCGCGCAAACGAAAATGGTGAATTAAGTCAACGACAATGACAACAATGAACAAGCAGACAGCAGCAATTGATTTCTAACATCGAATTGACCCTGGAACGAGACTCCCAGCACACCTGGACCGTCTGAGGAGAGTCAGCACGTCAGCAAAAACATCCTGCACAGAAATCCGCGCAATTGAGTGGATTCGTGAAAGTCTTTGCAAAGATCAAAAAGAGAAACTTCAATCAACTCAGCAACCGCGGCAGAGAGCGACATACGGACAGTGGCATTCAATTTCTACCATCACCCTGACCCTGAAACGACACTTCCAGCTGCCTTGCATGAGTGAAGGAGGCTGAATGCGAGTGACGCAACGCGACGTCAGGCAATCCAACCACGATGGCGACCGAAGTGGGCAATAGTCTTATTGGAGGAACGATTGAAAACCCACAGTTGAGGGGGATCTGGACATGGCGGAAGCAGGAGAAGCCAGTGCTGCGGCTGGCCAAACGTTGGGAAAGACAACACTCGTGTTCTTCATGGCTGCAAGCTAGCAGTGGGAGGGTAATGAGAACGGGAAAAGACTGAGAAACAAGATCTCTGAGCCAGTGAGCACACCGGGAGACTGGAGGAGTGGAATGGAGCGAACAGTGAGGCAGCAGGTGCGCGATGTGACTCAGCTGCACCAAACCATCGACAGGATGGCTAGAATGGTACAAGCACACGCGGCGAGTAATGAGGCGCTACGGCTCGGCATGGAAGAATGGCTGGAAGATAGGGAGAGGAAGCAGGATGAGCTCCACAACGACAATGTTCTATGGCGGACGGGCATCACGGTCATGACCACGCAGGTGCTGGCCAAAGCAAGAGTTAGCGAAACGGCACCGGCCCAGGAAAAAAGACTGGAAGGATGAGATGAGACTGCAAGGCAGGGCGGGGGAGGCGTAGTGACCTCACAGCATGCAGGCGCATCGCCGGATGAAGAGCCAGAGAAGCACTAGCTGCAGCAGCAGCCAAATCCTAAACCCAAACTGCAACTCACACTGCAGCCAGAACCGTGACACAAACCCAAACCTAAACCTAAGGCAACACCAATTCTAGCCAGACGGTGGGAGACAGTCCAACTCCGAAAGCAGAGTCTGAATGCATCCGCCGGCCTAGGCCCCGCCCCTACCACTGGATCAAGGATGGCAGAGAGACGCCTAATTTTAAGGAGAGACGCGAGCATGCCACTGCACAATAAGATGGACGAAGTAATTGTGGCAGTAATCAACAGGGCGCTTTTCCACCAGCAGGGCCCCGGCCCACATTAGGATCAAGAATGCAAGGAGGAATGCCAAGGGTGCAATCACGGCAATCACGCACCAGAATGCGACAGCAGAGATGGGTCCATGATATGGTGACATCATCATCACAGCAGCGAGTACTGTCAAGAAATGAGTCATTGATGTCGAAGACAATAAGTCCTGGGAATGGCCAAAGATCCATGCAGTACCTCTCGTACCATAAATGGGAAAATGCACGGAAGGCCTGCGGAAGATGCCAGACGATTTTGAAGCATGTCGTACGGCGGCGTGTGCTCGAGTAGTCGAGTGTCCGCGGGCGTATGCATAGGATTGTCTATTGTATCATGTAGTGGGACATGTCACATTGACATAAGGTCGATCGATCACTAATGGTGCTAACTACAAAAGAGGCACGTTACATCATAGTCCTTGGCGTAGTAATATCCGTACTTCCAATCAGCTCGACAAAGCAGAGAACGAAGGCATAAAAATCCCCACCCAAGTACGGAAGCTGGTGAAGCCCCACGCCATCAAGGACATTAGGCAGAATAGAGAAATCGCCGCATCATTGGTTGCTTTTGTTGTAACAGGTAGCAATGTGGCAAAGAGCTTGGTGAAGAAGAGCATCGAGGCAGTGGGAGTGTGGTACCGAGTCGAACCATACACAAACGTGGGTCCTGACGGCAGATGTGAGCACTCCTGTGGATGGGGTGACATCGAGGACTTGTGCAGCAGCAAGCCTACATGTGGCTACTGATCAGGTCATCACCAGACAAGCAACCACAAGTGCAACGTGGTGGGGTGCACAGCAAAGCAGGGATCACTCTGCGGTCATACATTGGAGAAGTGCCCCAACTGCAGAGGCAATCACATTGGGTTTAGCAACAGATTGGCGAAGATGACTGAAGCCACCAAGGCAGTGCAGCAGTGGAGGGGAATAGGGCTTGCAGGGCGGGCGTCCACAAACGCAGCTACTGAGGTGGCATCAGGGACAAGCATAATGGTGCTTGGACATTGGCCTACGGGGACTGGGAAAGACGGGGCGGCAAGCGAAGCGGAGTTTGCGGACGCGGAGGATGAGGAGGCATCATGAGAGGTGGAAGATGCTATGATGACCGAGTTTGCAGCCACACCCATGACTGAAAATGAAAATTAGACTGAAAAGGGAGCCCAGGCTACCACTGATGAGAGTGATCCAGCACAGATGCGCTAGGTTGTACGAGTGGACCATTGCGGCGCTGGCAAAGGCGGTCGACTGTAGGACGGATGTAGTGTGCTTGCAGGAGCCACTGAGAGACAGGGGGGGTGTCGGGATCAACCACACGGCATACGAAATAAGAAAAAGAAACAGAGTTTGGATGGCAATCCGAAAGGGGAGTGGTCTGCTGGTTGAACAGCGCACGGGTTCAAATTGGGGAGCTAACGACAATGTCATTGTCACAGACGTCAGTAGGAGTGGGGAGAACATACCGAGGATTGTCAATATTGACGATCGAAGGGACACACAGTCAGGAGGGAGCCAAGCACGAAAGTTGGACTGGCAAAAAGTTATTCCGGAGAGAGAAAGTGTTCTCCAGGGAGACTCCAATGCACACAGCGGTCGGTGGGAACCGACGTGCCACAGGCAGTGGAACGCCACCTTCTGGGCAGAAGTGATTCACGAGAATGGACAGGAAATTGGGAATGATGGCCAGCGCTCACAGTGCTGCACAAGAGAAGATTACGAAGGAAGGTCAGTCATTGACTTGACATGAGTGAATCGAATGATAACAGAATCGTCCATACTGGCTCATGACCACCCCACTGGGTCTGACCACGAGGGTATAGCGTGGGAGGTAGAAGCGGACAGGTAGGAGCAGGCCGCTCACGAGAGGGTAGTAGGGTGGAAATTAGCTGCGATGACAGAGAAGGACTCGGAGGCAGTGGAGACGGTATGGACGGAACCAGCAAAGAAGGGAGCTCAGCTGATTGTAGAATGAACAGGAGACAAGGTCGAACAGGAGGCCGCATGGTGTCAGGAAGCAATGAGCAGTGTTCTCAATGCCACGGCAAAGAAGATCAGGATCTGCCCCAAATCGAACAGGTGGTGGAACGCCGACATCAAAGAGAGAAGCAAAGCCGTCGGAAGACAAAAATGATGATAATGGATGTTGGAGTAGGCCACCAAGGCAAAGGCAGAGCTCCAGATGTTGATTTGGCTGTCTGAGAGCCAAATGTGGAGTGATTACTTGCAGAACCTCAGGGGAGCTGAGGTGTGGAGAGCAGCGCAATACGCCAACCCTCGAGCGGGCATGACAGTGGAGGCCTCACCGGACAGAGAATGCAAGCAAGCAAACACAGCCACGGGGAAAAAGGAGACGCTGAGCCGTAAATATTTCCCCCCGAACGACGAAGATCAGGGCTACGAGCTACCCCAAGCGGGCAGCGCACACACATGCGTCATTGAGGAAGCAGTTGAGCGAGCCGTATATTCTGAATCAGTCAAAAAAGCCCCGGCACAGACAAGCTGTCTTGTGGTGCTGTCCGGCAACTATAGAGGTGGGATATAAAGAGAATGGTTGTAGGTGGACGACTCTGGTCATGTTAAGGTGCGGCTCTGTCACATTAGGTGCGGCTCTGTGGCATTAGTGCGGCTCTGCGGGAGACTCGCGTATTAGTTAGTTCGAGCGAGGTGTCAGCTCGATCATCAACAACATTCACTTCTATATGTACGGAGAGGCAATTTGCCCACATTGGTAGCAACACTTGACTTCTGACGGCATCACAAGCATCAGATGCGATCGAAACACACCGCACCATGGCGGATTCACTTGGTTTATCTTCGAACCAGTGGACTGCCGGCGGCTCAGAGACATCGCAGGAGTCTTCCGACTTCACACCTCTTCCTGCTACGCATGACACGCACGACACGCACGATGTCAGTTTTACCGACAAAATTGACAAAACCAAGTCAATTAAGTTCAGCAGCAGGTTCAAGACCTCAACCACCGCGGGCTTCCAACCTACAGAACTTCGCACAACAAAATCCCTCACAAACCGAATGAAGACCATCGACGACGGCCCTGGGGTCTTGTCTGACCAAGCAAACCACTGAATCAGGGCCACGGAGGACGTCCAATTGGACATCATTGATTCTAACTTATCCGAGAGCCTTGAACAAGGCGAGAAATTTGCTAAGATTTGCGACCTCAACGAGAGCTTGGCCGCTAAAGTCAAGGACTTGGAGGCGACTTAGCCCGTCCGTGATGGCCCGAGTAGGGAATTAGCGGCCGCGCAGAGGGATATTGAGTAGTTGGAGGAAGAGCTTCAGATTGAGAAACGTCGATCTGCCAAGTTGGAGAGACGGCTCGACAAGTGCAAGTCGGAGCCGGAGACAACGGATCAGACTGACCTCGCACAGCTCCGGCTGGGGAAGGACATGCTGCTGCACCAAGTCAAAAATCTCTTGTCAGAGAAGAGCAGCGTGGAATCCGAATTAAGAGCGTTCGAACGCGTCATTCGACGACTGACGACTAACCATGTACTTGCGACTCCGGCTCCGAACACCACTCAACCGCCTCCAGGCCAATTCGGGATCCGTGGCTACTCTGAACCGACCTATGGCCCATTCGGGATCCGTGGCTCCGCCGAGCCAACCCCTGGCTTGGCTGGAAGCCATGGCTTCTCTGGCAAGTCATCTAACCTTTCGACGTATGAGGGCAAACGAACCTTGGACAATGTCACCGCCTTCCTTTTTGCTTTAGAATGACACTTCAAAAATGCAGCCCAGGCCATTGGATGGGTTGGCACGACAGGCTGGGGAGAACAAGCAGTGCCACAATTGAAAGGCAACGCAGCAGTCTGGGCCATGCACCACTTCCCAATGAGTGCGCCTATCGAATGGTCCACCTTTTGCACAGAGTTGAAAGCTAAATTTATTCCGTCCAACGCCTTGGACCTGGTCAAACGCAAATAGAAAGAACTGAGCCTAAAGAAGGCAGAACGCATCACAGAGTTTAACGCCCGTTTCCGTCGCCTTTGTTCGAAGTTGGACCTGCACCAGCCTCTGCCTGCTGAAATTGTAGCCGACGCTTATGGATGCAAGATCGAAATGGGCAACCAGGGAGTTTATAAAGACTTGTTTGGTTATATTGGCATGCGCGATTGGACTCCAACCCTCGAACCGCGCATGGAACACCTCGCCGCACTGGACACGTCTCTCAACAAGTCTCAATCTGGAAGTGGCCCCAACACTACCACAACTACGAAAGCTTCAGCTAGGAAGATGGACTCCAAGAACGGTGGAACAACTGGCACAGTTGGCCCGGCCAAAGACGATGGCTTGACCTGCTATAACTGCTGCCAGGTGGGTCATATCTCTCGCAATTGCCCAAACCGCGACATGATGAAGAAGCTACTCAAACAAGCTTTGGTTGTTAAAGATGACCCAAAAGCCAAGTCTGGACGCCCCCGTGAAGATAAGAAATGGGGAGGTGCACTAACCGGTAGAAAGGAGAGTGGGTGGCGTGGAGAGGAAAAGGAGGCTAAGCAGGAGACTGACAGTGAGGCAGAGAGCAAGTTGGAGAGCCTCTCAGACTCGGACTCTGAAGCGGGAAAAGGCAAAGGAGGTCAGTAACTGCGGCTGTACCTCCCATAAAAACACCATCATGTACGGTATCGTCAAACAAAAATGGTGGCAAATTGGTGCCAGATAGTCGATTCAAGTTTTTCACCCGTTACCACCCCTTGAAAGTTAGTAAACTAGATGACTCAGTGGTCGACCTACTAAGGTTTAATGGGAAGACAAGATACCAAACTAAAGGAGGATGGTGGAGTAGGTAAAAGGCAAGGGTAGTGAAGGACGATGGTGCGTCAGAAAACTATGTGGGGCGGAAGTTCATTGATCAACTAAAACGTCAAGGGGCCACCCTACAGGCAATGGAGGCGGGATGGATGATTGTGGAGACGGCCATTATCAAGGCAGAGAATGGCATCGAGAAAGGCCAAAGAGTCAAATTGAAACTACGACTCAGTGCGTCATATGTCTATGAGGCCGAATTTACGATCTACGACGTCAAGGGCTTCGATATTGTGCTAGGCAAATGATGGATGCGTGATATAAACTGGCGATATCAAATCGACCATGACAGCAATGAAATTTGGATTGCCGATAACCTCTGGGAGGAAAGAGAGGAAGGCCGAGTAAATGACGTGCCTAGCCTACGCCCCTTGGACGTTGACGAAGGAATAGTGGAGCAGGCCGAATTCATGGGCATCCACATCATGTGGAAGGCAGAGCTCAAAAACATATCTACCCGCCTGTTGAAACGGGCCTTCTTGATCAATGTGCACCACCGCGGCGATGGCGACACACTTCCGACAGAACCACCAGGAGAGTTTCAAGACATGTTGACTGAATTCCAGGGTCTTGTCGGCGAGCCAACTTATGCAAATGCGCAGAACTGAAGGCAGACTGGTTTCGAAATTAAAACGGACCCGAATTGCAAAATTCCATTCCGCTCACCATACCGCATCTCTGCACGCGAAGAAGAAGAGCTTCGGAGGCAGATAGAAAAGGTGATTCGCTGCGGCTGGATTCAGCCCTCTCGAAGCAACTTTGGCTCACCAGTACTATTCGTGCCAAAGCCTGACAGTACCCTGCATATATGCATGGACTATCGCACAGTAAATGCCATTACCGTCAAAGATCGTTATCCTCTCCCACACATCGAGGACTTACTCAACTCCATGCATGGCTCCTGCTGGTTCACAAAACTGGACTTGGGGGCTGGTTACTACCAAATTCGTATCGCAACAGCCGACAGGCAAAAGACGGCCTTTACGACTACCTTTGACTTGTACGAGTGGCGAGTCCTGCCGTTTGGCCTGGCGAATGCACCCAACCAGTTCATGCGCATGATGAACGGCATCTTGGAGCCAATGAAACGAAAATTCATCCTCATATACCTGGACGATATTATGATTCACAGCCATACCCTGGCGGAGCATGTCGTACATGTCCGTGAAGTTCTTACCTTACTAACAGAACATGGCCTCAAAGCCGAACATGCAAAATGTGCCTGGGCTTGTCTGAAAGTCGATTTTTGCGGCTTTGACATTGACAAGGACAGCATCCACGCCCAGGAACATAAGACACGTGCGGTAATGGATTGGCCTCGACCTGAAAATAGTAAGGACGTCAAAGGCTTCCTGGGTCTCACCAGCTACTACAGAAAATTCATTGAACACTAAGCGCACATTGCAATGCCGTTGTATGCCATTGGCACACCTCCGAAAACAAAAGGGGACGTTGGGCGGCGACGTGGAGAGCCGAGGAAGGGCAAGTGCACTCCATTCGCCTGGGATAGAGAATGCCAGCAAGCTTTTGACACCCTCAAAAGAGCACTCTGCAATGCTCCAGTCCTGGCTCTACCGGATCCCAAAGCCAAATATTGCCTGCATGTCGATGCCAGCCAGTACGCATTGGGTGCAGTGCTCTCCCAGATGCAAGACAAGGCAGAGAAAGTACAAGGTTATTTCAGCCGTAAATTACACGATGCGGAAACGAGGTACACTGCATATGCATGAGAACTATTGGGCATCTGAGATGCAATATTATACTGGAAATTCAACCTACACGGAGCCGAGCAACCATTTCTGGTACACAGGGATCATGTGACCTTGTGTTGGATCCTCAAACAACCACACGTCACCGTACGTCAAATGGACATCCTGACGGTCCTCCAAAATTTTGACTGGGAGGTCCAGCACATCCCGGGTGGCAAGAATCAGGTCGCGGACTCGTTATCTCGCAGTCCGGATTTCCGACGGGAGCTATGCAATGTAATGGCAATGGAAGTTACTGCAGCCGGGGAATGAATTGAGGACATCAAGGTGGGCATAGTTGACGACGAATGGTTTGGGCCTATTGCACATTCCTTGGCCAACCCAAGTCCCCGCCCCCCCGCCATCCACCCTGTCAGCAAAAGAACGCAAATTATGGGTGTCAGCAGAGCGATTCAATTTGGAAGAAAATGGCCTAATGTGGTTACGTGGAGATTTGGAAAGGAAGCAGGCGGAGAAAAAGGCAAGGAAAAACAAGAAGGACGAAGAGGAAGTGGAGATCACGATAAGAGCAAAAGAGAAAGAGGAAGACGGAATGGCAGAGAAGGAAGAAGACGGAATGGCAGAGAAGAGTGGACGGTTCTGTATTGCAAAGACGATGCGGCGTCGAATCCTCGATGAGGCCCACGACACTCCAGAAGGGGGACACTTCGGTGCGGACCCAACATACGTACGCATGAAAGACCAGTATTTCTGGAAGCAAATGTGGCGCGATACTCTGTGTCACGTAGCGGGCTGCGACTTATGCCATCGAACTAATCACCAGAGCAGGAAACACATGGGCCTCTTACCACCACTTCCTGTAGCCAAAGGCCGCTGGCAAAGAATCGGCATTGACTTTATAACCGACCTGCCGGTCTCGGGAAGTGGCCACAACTGCATTGTAATGTTTGTCGACCATATGACAAAGAGAGCACATTGGCGAGCCTGCAGAAAAACAATTGACGCCCTGGCCTTTGCGCGCATATTCATCGACGACATTGTCTGTCTACACGGCGTGCCTGAAGAGGTGGTAACGGACCACGATGTACGCTTCACAGCAGACTATTGGACAGAGGTTGCCGAGATTCTGCAGACGAAGCTGCTCATGTCTATGGCGTTCCATCCAGAGACGGATGGTCTCTCTGAGAACTCGAACAAGACGGTCGTATGCTATTTGCGTGGCTGCGCTACTCACGATCAAGCCAATTGGGACGACTACCTCCCATTAGGGGAGTATGCTTAAAATTCCTCAGTACACCATTCGACGAAGATGACGCCTTTTGAACTCGATCTTGGCTATGAGCCGCCCTTGCCGCTGGACTTAATTGCAGATCTCCAGCGGCCGCAAGCCAATGAATCAGCGAAAACATTGCAAGGCCGCGAATTCGTTGAACGGTTGCAGCTCATTTTGGGAGTTGCCAGGGATGAGCTGCACAATGCTCAAGATGAACAGACGGCTGAGGTTAATAAGTCACGACGCCCAATTGACCCCACCATCACCGCCGGTGCGAAAGTATTTTTAGATACACAGGATTTGCCAATCACATACGCCAATGTCAACCCGACGCGACGCGAACTAGTGCACCGCTACATTGGCCCATACGAGATCCTACGAATACGCGGAAACGCCGTCGAACTCGATCTCTCAAACAACATGACGATCCACAACACAGTTAACGCCAGCAGGCGCAAAGTTGACCGCACGGAAGATTCTAGGATTGCCTGGCGTCCGCCACCTCTGCCGGTACGGACCAGCCGCCCAGGCACAAGTTACGTCGTCGAATCAATCGCAAAATACCGGCCAAGCCCTGACGTAACTAGTTGAGAATACGAAGCGAAATGGGAAGGTTGGGATGAGAAGGTTAATACATGGGAGCCAGAGGAGAATATGGCAAAAGCAAAAGAAATGGTGGAGCAGTATTGGAAGGAAATGGGCGGGCGGCCAAAGGCGAAGAGGAAAATGACACCAAAGAAGGCGGGAGGAGTAGGCATTTTTTTGGATGATTGAGAGACATCGTGGAGGCGTGTTTGTTTTTAGATCAGGGTGTTTTGTGTCTTCGAGAGGTTTCTTGAAGATGATTGGAGAAGGTTGTGATGTAGGTGCACGACTCTGGTCATGTTAAGGTGTGGCTCTGTCAAATTCGGTGCGGCTCTGTGGCATTAGTGCGGCTCTGCGGGAGACTCGCGTATTAGTTAGTTCTAGCGAGATGTCTGCTCGATCATCAATAACATTCACTTCTATATGTATGGAGAGCCTATTCGCCCACAATGGTGGGGCTGACGAGGGCGGCCAGTCGCACGGGAAGACACCCAGCATTATGGAACCGGGCTAGCGGGGTGGTGATTTGCAAGCCTGGCAAAGATGAAAATAGGAACCTGAAAGCGTATAGCTCCATATCCCTGCTGAGCTGCATAGGAAAGGTGGTCGAAAAATTGGCTGTGGAGCTATGATCAGAAGAGGCCGAAAGAAGATGCCTACTGAGTGACAGACAATTTGGGAACAGGAAGCAGCGGTCAGCCATCGACGCAATGGCCATCATGGTTGACAGAGGTCATGCAGCCTGGACAAACGGCCACATCACAGGCGTGCTTCTCATGGACATCACGGCAGCCGTCCCAAGCGTGGCAAAAGCAAGACTAGTCAACTTAATGAAGGTCAGACAAATGGATGTGGACCTTATACGATGGACCGAGGGCTTTCCCTTGGAAAGCACGGTGAGGATGATACTCGAGAGCAACGCCATGGAGAGACACCCAGTGGAAGCAGGGATCCTGCAGGGCTCACCCATGGCACCAATTCTCTTCACGATAAACACCTCAGGACTAATCAAATGGGTCAGAGAGTATGTCTCAGCCGAAGGGCTGTCTTTTATCGACGATCCCAGCTGGGCGGCCACTGGAAGGGATGTCAATCATGTCATTACGATACTCGGGTGATGTGCTGCGAAGAGCATCGAGTGGCCAAGTAGATGAGGGCTACAGTTCAACAAGGCAAAAACGGGAGGGGCGCTGTTTACGCGCCGACGAGGCCGCAAGAAACACCTCCGGCCAACGCTGACAGCCAAGATAATTGTCAGGAACGGGTTCATATGGTTCAACAAACAGGTGACGCCCTGGCTGGGCATCTGGATGGATGCAAACCTAACGTTTAAGGAGCACCACAACTGATGCATGAAGAAAGCCAGGGCAGCAGAAGCAAGACTCCGAACCCTCACAATGACATACGGGGTAGTACCAGAGAGTGTAAGGGCCGTCGAGGTAGCCTGCGGCTAAGCAGTCGCACAGTATGGGAGCAAGCTCAGTGGGGATCCGGAAGAAGTTGGCTGGCGAGATGACCTCCAACTTCTCCTCAATCGACAAGCCAGGTTCATCCTGGGTGCACTGCCCACAACCCCATGGGGGGCATTAATCAGGGAGTGAGGGCCCACACCCGCGCCTGTAATCTTAGACTCTAGACAACAATGATTCGCAGCGAGATTAGAAAACGCATGCAGCAGCTAACGGGACGAGCTGCGCCACGACCATCCGTCCGGCACACCTATATCCCACGTACTCGAGATGGAGCAAAAGCAGAGCCGGACAACCAAAGGCATGAGCTGCCCAGCCCCAGCCGAAGAACCAGTGGTTCAAACCACTATACTGGATGACAAAGCACAGCCAAGAGAGCTGCGCAACACTGGGCAAGAGAGAAGGAAGCGAAAGTCGGGGTGGGAGTCTAGATATGGTGGACAGACGAATCACGCTCTGACAATGGCCGAGTGGGTCTGGCAGCCGTGTGCAAGCACGGTGATGAATGGAGGACCAGCCGCAGTTATCCAGGCACTGGACATAAGGAGGTCTTTGATGCCGAGCAGTGGGTGGTTTGACGCACGCTCAGGGAGACAGTCAAGAGAAGCGAAGAACTGCATACACACAGAATGAAAACGGTGGCAGTCTTCAGTGACTCAAGAGCTGCAATTCGACAAACGGCACAGCCGGTGCCAGGCCCGGGGCAGCAATTTGAGAGGCAGAAGAATCGGACAAGGCAGGCTGTCCTTGCCCACGGCATCGCAACCGAGATTCACTGGGTCCCTGGACACTCCCGCATCCCTGGAAACAACGAAGACGACCGCCAGGCAAACCTCGCCTGAGAAGCAAGTTGAAGCACGGCGATAGAGCGGCCATACACCTCGGCGTCGAATGGAGCTAGACAAATCGCCAAGGGAAGGTCAGCAGCCAGTGCAACATGAGAGGCCGACAAGTGCAGCAAGCACTTCAGCTACAGACTCAAGCGCAAGGGGGGGACCAAGAGACCGGTCCCAATGACAAGCGTGTAGTCGCTGGCTACCAGGGTCTACAGACTACAGTGCAAGCATCCACCCACCGGAGTCTACCTAACACGGTTCAGCCACCGTGAGGATAATACATGACGGCAGTGTCCAGGGATAGTGGCCCAGATGCGGGAGCTCCTCCTCCGCCATTGCAGCCTGTGGAGAGACGAGCAGAAAGCTCTGTGGAATGTTGTACGGTGTCCGGTGTCCTGCGTCTCTCTATTGACCTAAACTCACTGACTGTCTCGCTAAGTCTAATTGACATGTACACAAGAACTAAAGTGCAGGCGGCTCCGCCACGCTCAACCCTAAACCAACCCACGTGATGACCTCACTCAAACCCGTACCTACACTCCTCCAGGGCGGAATCACGACCGTAAGTGCTAAACTGTAAAGACAACGAAGATAGAGCTTTGCCTGAAGCTCCTCCGAAACAATCATCCTCTCGCTCGATGCCTCTTTCCTGCAATCATCACATTCGGCCACTTCACATCCAGCCGGAATAACCCTCCAGTCTGGCGTGCCACACCCACAAGATTTCCTTGACCTCGACCTCGACCTTGACCTCCAGCACTGTCCTCTGCCGGCAATTTGTCGTACATCTGGATTCTGTAGCCATTGACTGGGACAATCCGCAATCCCCGAACCAGAAGCCGCGATTGTGACAGCGAGTTGTGTGCTCCTTTGACATACAAGATGTTTCTCACAACCACTTCATTCCTACGGCCTCCAGGTAACCGAAGCCTCAACCGTACATCTCCATGGCCGATGGCTTTACCTGCTACTCTTCCAGCAATATCGCTGATCTCCCGTTCTGATCTCTTGGTATACTCCGTGTACTGTTCGAACTTTCGCCGATCTCCGCAAATTGGGGAGGTGGTGGCACAGTCTAAGTACCAGCTCTCCTTCGATGGGCTCTCTCGATTCGTAACTGTCATCCAATAGTTCTCAACTGATGTTGTCGTCATCGTCGTTGCCGCTGCCGCTGCCGCTGTCTCTGTCGGTGCTCCGCTCTCCACCGGTGCAGTGCTTGGACAATACCGTGCAATGTGCCCCACCTTATGGCATCTGTAGCACTCCTGAGTATGCCTGCGGCGATGGTTCTCACTCTCCGAACTACTAACATCGCTCTCACTGCCACTACCACGGGACTTCTGGGACTTCCGAGAGTGCATTGAATTCCGCTTCTCACTCTTAATCCGCAACTTTGAGAACATGGCTGCCACCTCCGAATCGTCATCCTTCTGTAATCACGCTTCGTGGGCTTTCATCTTCGTAACAATCTCCTCCGGTTTGTCGGCCAAGGTGTCGATCTTGTCGTACAGCAACTGGGTGAAATACCTCCAATCATCATCCTTAGGTATACCCTGCATCAGATAGTAGCTGTGCTCGCTCTTTGGCATCGTACCGCTACCAGTCGAACTGTCGGCGCAGAGGTTGAAGTCATTCACATGCCCCTGGATCTTCGATGCGTACTCCTGCACATTCTCGCAATTGCTCAACTTCACCGCTGACATCTCGTCGCGCAAAGCCAACACATTGATCTTCACCTTTGACTTGTAGTCTTCCTTCAGCTGATCCCACAGCGCCTTCGCGTCATTCTGAACGCCATACTGCTGCTGCAATGACCTCTCCATCATGAGAAGAATGGTCGACCGTGCAATTCCATGCTGCTTCTTCAATGCTTTAAACTCTGTCCCGTCCTTCGCATCCGGTCATCAGCAACGACCCTAATTTCCGTCTGAAACACCCGGGTGTTCCGGACGGCTCTGACGGCTCTGACGGAACCTCGTACACTCTGACGGAGAATTACACGCTACCCGTCGCCCAGGCGACGGGTCG
>Ga0307515_10003447_pt1 | contig 33294 bp, 30 predicted proteins | sample 17_EM_MG_FD_194513 | JGI IMG/M metagenome (GOLD analysis project Ga0307515, IMG submission 194513) | Populus trichocarpa ectomycorrhiza microbial communities from riparian zone in the Pacific Northwest, United States - 17_EM | ecosystem: Host-associated > Plants > Roots > Unclassified | place... | reverse complement strand
CGGTGATTGATCTCGACAACGAGCTGGTAGGTCAGGGCCTCATAGCCCTTCGAAATCACCTTGATGCCGGCGACTTTCGAAATGCGGTCGAGATCGGCCAGCGGCACGGCCGAGAAGGCGGCAAGCTGGATTTCGTCTGCTTCGAGTGCTGCACCCGCCGACTCGCGATCGGGCAGCACGCGGAAAATGATCTCGTCGAGTTTCGGCTGCTCCTTGTCCCAGTAATTCTCATTGCGCGTCAGCCGGTAATATTCGCCGGGCTTGTGTTCGGCGAACTTGAAGGGACCGGTGCCGATCAGCGTGTTATTGGCGGGGTTGGTGGCGATATCGGTGCCGTCGAAAATATGCTTGGCAACGACGCTGGTGACGACAGGCAGGGCGTTGCGGATCAGCTGGAACGGCGTCGGCTTGGAGAACCGGAAGATAGCGGTGTAATCGTCAGGTGTATCGACCGCTTCGAGATTGGCGAAGACCAGGCGGCCGAGATTCTGCAGCGGCTTCCAGATGTTGAGCGCGGAGAAGGCGACATCGACCGAGGTGAACGGCTTGCCATCGTGCCAGGTGACGCCGTCGCGCAGCTTGAAGGTGACGGAGAACCCGTCGGCCGAGCCCTCCCAGGAGGTGGCGAGGCGCGGCGCAAGCCCGTCCTTACCGTCGAACGACGCTTCGGCCAGCGGCTCGATCACCTTGCTCGCGACGAAGAAGACGCCGTTCGAGGCGACGATCGCGGGATTGAGGTTCTTCGGCTCGGAATCGGCCGCAACGATCAGCCGGCCGCCGGCCGGTGCCGTCTGTGCAAGCGCCTGCCGGGCAAGCGCCGTCGAGGCAAGCAGCAGGGCAGTGTCCTTCATCAGCGTGCGCCTGGAGATAGATGGTACGGTCATGACCCCTCCTGATCGGTGAACAATTCGAATGCCCATATTCAGGGCGAAATGCCGGTTATCATAGAAATTAAATTCGAATGGCCATGCCGGGCGAGACACTTTTTTGTCACCCAGCCATTATTTCCTCAACCGCTGGCGGCTTGACGCCTGGGCTCGGCGAAAAGATTGCGATAGCCGGCCCCCGGATGCGGTGCGGCAAGCCGCGGTCCCTTGCCACCCAGCTTTTCCCGCAGCGTTCCCTTGGCATAGTCGGTCTTGTAGACGCCGCGCTTCTGCAATTCCGGCACCAGCAGATCGACGGCATCCTCGAAACTCTCGGGCGTCACGGCATAGGCGAGGTTGAAGCCGTCGACGTCGGTATCCTCGATCCATTCCTGCATCAGGTCGGCGACCGTCTGCGGCGAGCCGACAAAGACAGGACCGAAACCACCGATGCCGACCCAGTCGGCCATTTCGCGCACCGTCCACTCCTTGGTGGGATCGATGGTCGTGAAGGTTTCGACGGCCGATTGCACCGCATTGGTATGGCGGTGCCGCAGCACCTCGTCCGGCCCGAACTGGCCGAAATCGATGCCGGTCCAGCCGGAGATCAGCGTCAGCGCCCCCTCGAACGAAGCATATTTGCGGTATTCGTTGAACTTCCGCTGCGCTTCCGCATCGGTCTCGCCGAGGATCACGGTCTGCAGGTTGAAGGCGAGAATTTCGCGCGGGTTGCGGCCGACGCGTTCGGCCGCCTCGCGGACATTGGCGACGTAGCGTTTCAGCACGGCCTTCGACGGCGATGCGACGAAGATGCATTCGGCATGGGCGCCGGCGAAATCCTTGCCGCGGCTGGAAGCGCCGGCCTGATAGAGCACAGGAGTGCGCTGCGGCGAGGGTTCGCTCAAGTGAATGCCGGGCACGTTGAAATGCTTGCCCGCATGGCGGATCGGATGAACCTTGTCGGGATGGGTGAAGATGCCGGTCTCGCGGTCGCGGACGACGGCGCCGTCCTCCCAGCTTCCCTCCCAGAGCTTGTAGCAGACCTCGAGATATTCCTCGGCGAGATCGTAGCGATCGTCATGCCCGGTCTGCGCGGGCTGGCCGATATTGAGCGCACCGCTGTTGAGATAGGAGGTGACGATATTCCAGCCGACGCGCCCCTTGGTCAGATGGTCGAGCGTCGAGATGCGGCGGGCGAAGGTGTAGGGATGCTCAAAGGAGAGCGATGCCGTCAGCCCGAAGCCGAGATGTTCGGTCTCATAGGACATGGTCGGGATCAGCTGCAGCGGATCGTTGACCGGCACCTGCGCCGAGTGGCGAAGTGCGGCATCGACATTGCCGTTCAGCACGTCGTAGACGCCGAGCACGTCGGCGATGAACAGGCCGTCGAACTTGCCGCGCTCCAGCGTTTTCGCCAGATGCACCCAGTAGTCGAGATCCTTGTAGGTCCAGGACTTGTCGCGCGGATGGCGCCAGAGCCCCGGCGACTGGTGTCCGACGCAATTCATATCGAAGGCGTTCAGCCTGATTTCGCGGGTCATGTTTCTTCCTTGGAATTAGGGATTGCTGCGGCCGAGGCCGTAGGTCAGCGCTAGGGCTCCAACGAGCACGGCGCCCTTGACGAAATCCTGGGTGTAATAAGGGGCGTTCAGCATGGTGAGGCCGTTCAACAGCACGCCGACGAAGACGGCGCCGGCAATGGTGCCGAGCACGTTAGGACGCCTGAGATTGAAGACGGCGAAACCGATCAGCGCTGCCGCGACCGAATCCATCAGCAGCGAACCGCCGGAGGAAATATCGCCGCGCCCGACACGGGCAGCGATCACGATGCCGCCGAGCGATGCCAGCGTGCCCGATATGACATAGGCGAGCGTCTTCAGCCGTACCGTCGAGGCGCCGGCAAGCCGGGTGGCGACCTCATTGCCGCCTGTTGCAAACAGCAGCCGGCCGATGCGGGTGCGCTCGGTGAGGATGAAGAGCACGACGGCGACCGCTGCCATCAGCACGACGGAAACCGGCAGGGTGCCGAGAATGCTGTAGCGGCCGATCAGCAGAAAGGCCGGGTCGTAGGCGCCGGTCGCCTTCGATCCGTCGGGCAAAGTGAGGCCCGCCGAGATCGACCGGCCGGCGGTCGGGATCAGTTGCAGGCCGGAGAGCAGGAACATCATCGCCAATGTCGCGAGCAGATCCGGCACCTTCAGGCGTACGATGAGGAAGGCGTTGACGAGGCCGACGATGGCACCGAAGGCAAGCACCAGCGGCACCGTCGCATAGGCGTCGAGGCCCCAGACGATCATCGCATAACTCGCCGCCATCACGCTCGATGCGGCGACCGCCCCGATCGACAGGTCGAAACCGCCGACAGTAAGCGTGACGGTGACGCCGGCGCCGAGAATGGCGACGACGGATACTGCCTGCAGGATGCTCATCAGATTGGCGATATTGATGAAAGCGGGCTGGGCGAAGGTGAAACCGACAATGAGCAGAGCCAGCAGGATGAACACCGCGCCCGCCCGAAAGAACGCGCCGAGAGCGGCGAGGCGGTTACTGCCGGCCTGCGGCATGGCACCGGTTCGCGGCAAGGTCTCGTCGTCGATCGTCGTCATGCGGATATTCCCTGAATGGCGGAATGAAGAGCGGCCTCGCCGGCCGCGGGTTTCAACACGTGGCGGTCGATGACGAGGATGCGGTCGGCCACTTCATAGGCCTCCTCCGGATCGGAGGTCGCAATCAGCGTCGCCCGGTCCGTGCGGGTGCGGATCGCCTCAATGATGTCGCGACGGGCGCCGACATCGACGCCCTGGAAAGGCTCGTCGAGCAGCAGCAGCCGGCTCGGCTCCGCCTCCCAGCGGGCGATCACGGCCTTCTGCTGGTTGCCGCCTGATAGTGACCAGATCGAAGCGAGCGGCCCTGCGGCCTTGATACCGAGGCGGGTAATCGCCTGTTTCGCCTCGCGGCGCTCGCGGCCGCCGACAAGGAAACCGTGCGGATACCATTTGCCAAGATGCGGCAGGCTGATCGTCGCCGACAGCGAATTGCCCGGCCATGCCGGCGGCATCAGCGAGGAGCGATGACGGTCTTCCGCGGCCATGGCGACACCTGCCGCTATCGCTTCGGCCGGGCTCTTCGGCCGATACGGGCGGCCGTCGAGGAACATCTGGCCGCCGGCCAGCGCCGTCACGCCGAAGATCGCCTGGAGCAGCCGGCTCTTGCCGGCGCCGAGTACGCCTGTCACCGCGACCACTTCGCCCTTATGCAGCGACAGATCGAAAGGCGAGCCTGTCGGCAACAGTCTGATATCGCGCATTTCGAAAATCGCCGAGCCGCTCGCGGGCCGCGCATCCGGCCGCGCCGCATCCAGCCTGCGGCCGATCATCGTTTCGATGGCGCTGGAAAAATCGATCGGCCGCGAGAAGGTGCCGACAACGCGGCCGCCGCGCATGACGAGCGCGCGGTCGGCAAGCGCTTCGAGATCGGCGGTGCGATGCGAGATATAGAGGATCGCCAGGCCCTTCTGGCGAAGCCCAAGCAGAATATCGAAGAGACGGCGGCTTTCCTCTCCGGAAAGGCTCGCGGTCGGCTCGTCGAGAATGAGGAGATCGGCGCGGTTGGCAAGCGCCCGCGCGATCGCCACCAATTGCCGGTCGGCGCTGGCGAGTCCACCGAAATCGCGGTCGAGCGGCAGCGTGAAGCCGGCGGCATCGAGCATCGCCTGCGCCGCCCGGCGGATGCCGACGCGTGAGACGAAGAAGGGCGTGCTGCGATCGGCGAAGCGATTGAGCAGGAGAGCGTCGGCAACGGTCAGGCCGGCAGCGCCGACGAGATCCGTCGACTGGTGCACGGTGACGACGCCGGCCTTTGCCGCTTCGGCCGGGCCGCGCGGCGCAAAGGGGCGGCCATTCAGATTGATCGTGCCGCCATCGGCCGGAAGCACGCCGGAAAGGATCTTCACCAGCGTCGATTTGCCCGCGCCGTTTGCGCCCATCAGCGCCACGATCTCACCGCGCTCCAGCGAAAGATCGGCACCGGCAAGCGCCCGCGTCGACCCGAAGCTGCGGGTGATGTTCTCAACGTGAAGAAGCGGCATAGACAAGGTCCGGAACTGCATTCGAAGCCTGAGTGTGCCCTGTTCGGACGGTCGAACTCCAGGCACGGCTTTCCCCGGCGGGCGGCGCTCGGGGAACAAAGAATCTCCCGCAGCCGATAAAATCGGATCATTTACTCTACTAAAAAGATAGAGATTATATCTAATAATTCAAAGCGTCGCAGGGGCTTCCAGACCTGTCAGACGACGCCCCCGATTTGCTAGAAGGAACGCGACGATGAAATCCCTCGCACGGCTCGCACTGTCTGCCGCCGTCATTCCGTTCATTTTCATTCAAGGCGCAAAGGCCGATGGCCTGTCCGGTGCTCCGGCTCCCTTCGACAAGGGCGGCGTCAAGGTCGCGCTGATCAGCTACATCTCGGCCGGCGATTTCTTCCAGGCCTATCAGGCGGGTGCGCAAGCCCAGGCCAAGGCGCTGGATATCGACCTGCGCATCTTCCCGGGACGGCAGGATGCCGCCGAGCAGCGCGAGCAGATCCTGCAGGCGATCAATCTCGGCGTCTCCGGCATCGTCATCGACCACGGCCTGCCGGAATCGCTGGGCGATGTCGTGCAGCAGGCGCTCGACAAGGGCATCAAGGTCGTGGCCTTCGACGTCAACCTCAACAATCCCAAGATCCCGCAGGTGGAGCAGAGCGACCACGAGCTTGCCGCGCTGGCGCTCGATCAGGTGGTGAAGGACAACGGCAAGAGCTTCAACGCCGGTTACGTCTATGTCGCGGGCTTCGCACCGCTCGACCGCCGCAACGAGGTCTGGGACAAGTTCAAGGCGGATAATACAGGCGTGGTCGAAAAGGCTCGCTTCGGCAATGTCAGTGACACGACGGCGACCTCGACCGCCGACCAGGCGAAGGCAGCACTCACCGCCAATCCCGATATATCGGTCGTCTTCGCCCCCTATGACGAATTCGCCCGCGGCGTGAAGCTCGCCGCCAACGATCTCGGCATCGCCAAGAAACTGAAGATCTATTCGGCCGACGTCTCGACCGCCGATATCCAGGAAATCACCGAGGAAGGCAGCCCGTGGGTCGCAACCGTCGCGACCAATCCTGCTGTCGTCGGCGCCGTCTCCATCCGCGCCGCCGCCCTCGAAATCGCCGGCCAGACGGTGCCCCACCAGATCACGATCAAGCCGACGCTTCTGACGCAGGAGAGCCTGCGCGCGGCCGGCGTCAAGACGATCGAGGAACTGGCCGCGAAGATCCCGGCCTTCAGCACCAGCGATGCGGCGACCGCGAGCTGGATTCCGGACAAGCTTTTTTGAGGAGGTCACCCTCGATCCTTCCGGCGGGAGCCTCGGTTCCCGCCGGATCATCTTTTGGAGAATTGGAGTTCCGCCCATGAGCCAGTCCAATGTCGTCTTCGCGACCAGCCGCAACCCGACGCGGGAAGACCTCTTTGCCCGTGCGGAGGATATCTCCGCCGACCTTTCCAGGCGCGCCGCAGACCTCGATCGCGAAGGCCGCCCGCCGCTTGGCGAAATCGTCAAATTGAAGAATGCCGGGCTGCTCAATGCGCTGCATCCCCGTGAGATCGGCGGCGGCGGCCTTGATTGGGTCGACGGGCTGAAGCTGGTGCGCATTCTCTCGCGCGGCGAAAGCTCGATCGGCCAGTTGCTCGGCTACCACTATGTCAACAGCCAGTATGTCTACTGGGCGCTCGATGCCGCGCGCGCCCATGCGCTGGGCAGCGAGACGGTGGCGAAGAACCTCTATTGGGGTGCCGCCGTCAATCCGCGCGATCCGGGCCTGACGCTCACACGGCGCGGCAACGGCTATGTGCTGAACGGACGCAAGTCCTTCTCCACCGCCGCACGGGTCTCCGACTATATCAACGCCAATGCGACGCTCGACGATAAGATCGCCGGCTTTGCGGTGCCGACCAATCGCCCCGGTTATGTCGCCAACGACGACTGGGACAATATCGGCCAGCGCCTGTCCGACAGCGGTAGCGTCGAATTCCGCGACTTCCCCGTCTACGAGGAGGATTTCGTCGGTGCGCCAGCCGCGCCCGATGTCGCGCCGCCGGTGCTTTCGACCTTCAACACGCCGTTCATCCAGCTGGTCTTCGTCAACTTCTACCTCGGCACCGCCGAAGGCGCGCTGAAGGCGGCCGTCGACTACGTCCGCACCACCACCCGGCCGTGGATCACCTCCGGCGTCGAGCGGGCAGCCGACGATCCCTATATTCTCGAACGTGTCGGCGAATTCACCGCGGCGCTGAAGGCCTCGGCAGCTCTTGCCGACAGTGCGGCCGCTGCCGTGCAGGCGGGTCTTGCCCGCGGCCGCGATGTGACGGCGCGTGAGCGCGGCGAGGCGGCAGCGGAAGCCTATGCCGCCAAGGTCCACGCCACCCATGTCTCGCTCGACATCACCTCACGCGTCTTCGAGGTGACGGGCGCGCGCTCGACGGCCGACAAATACCGCTTCGACCGTTTCTGGCGCAATGTCCGTACCCACACGCTGCACGATCCGGTCTTCTATAAGGCCAAGGAAGTCGGTGAATTCGTGCTGAACGACAGGATACCCGAGGTCAGCCTCTATAGCTGAGGCGACCACGCTTCCATTGGAAAACGAACGAAAGCCCCATTGCCGGCATCGGCAATGAGGCTTTTCCTTGGGAGGAATTGAAGTTTCAGAGCGCGCCGTTCTTCGGCGGCGTCACGCCGTTCAGATGGTAGTTGCCGACGACATGATATTTCCAGCGCACGGGATCGTGCAGCGTATGGGTGCGGGCATTGCGCCAGTGGCGGTCGAGATTGAGGCCTGTCTGTACCGATGAGGTTCCGGCAAGCTCGAAGAGCGTGTTCGAGGCCTCGATCGCCACTTCGGTCGTCAGCACCTTGGCGGCGGCAACCGCAAGCGTCGCCGCAACCACCTTTTCCTCCGTCGTCTCGACCTGCGCGGCATCGACCTTGTGGCCGGCGCGCTCGACAAGAGCCGTTGCGGCTTCGAGCCGGATGGCGATCTGGCCGACCTTGGCGATCGTCAGCGGGTCGTCGGAGGCGCGGTCGAGGCCGCTATCCATCCAGGGGCGCGATTTCGTCCTGATGAAATCGAGCGTTTCGGCGAAAGCCGCCCTGGCGATACCGAGATCGACGCCGGCATGGATGATCTGGCCGACGGAGCCGATCGTCGTCGGCCGCTCGAAACCCTTGTGGTGGGAGACGACGGAATCGGCGCTGACATAGACATTGTCGAGGATCGTCGTGCCGCTGCCGGTGGTGCGCTGGCCGAAACCGTCCCAGTCGTCGACGATCTCGACGCCTTCGGTGCCCTTCGGCACGAAGGCCATGGTCAGCCGCTCCTCCGCATCGAGCGCGAAGACGGTGATCCAGTCAGCGAAGAGGACACCGGTCGAATAGAACTTGCGGCCGTTGATGCGGTAGCCGGGACCATCGCGGGTGATGCGCGTATTGTAATGGCCGACCGTCTTGGTGCCGCGCTCGGACAGCGCATTGCCGAAACGGTCACCGGCGAGCACGCGGCCGAAGAAATAGCGCTGCTGCTCTTCGCTGCCGTCGGTTCTCAAGGCTTCGAGAATATAGAAATGGTTCTGCGGGATCTGACCGATCGAACCGTCCGCCTCGGACAGGATCGCGGTGATCTCGGCAAGCACGGCGTTCGAGACATCGAGCCCGCCATATTGCGAGGGCACGGTGATTGCCAGAAGCCCGGACTGCGCGAGCAGATCGAGTTCGGCGAAGGGCAAGATCCTGTTAGCATCGCGCTCGGCGGCGTTTGCGGCAAATTGCGCCGCCAGCCTGCGGGCGGTTGCGATCGCTTCCTCGTCGCTGCCGATACGGGCGGCCACGGGCCGGATCTGGTCTGCTTGCCTCAGCACGGTGTTCATCGATGTCTCCACTTCTGACGATGCTATCGGTGAAAGAAATCGAGCGTCGAGATAAGAGCACAAATTCTATAGATGTCGTCGAAAATGAAAAGTGTTTGCTTATCAGCCTCCGGCGGTCGCGATTAGGCTTCCGGTCTGGCGTTTGCGCGAAAACGCGGGTCGGAGAAGCAATGAAATTCCTGCCGGAAATTACCACAGCCGGCCTCGATTTGATTTCACCGACCACCTACGTAACCGATATCCGATGCGTCGCCGCAGCGGCTCCAGACAGAACGCCAATGCGGGGCAGGCGACCGCCTTGCCCGATCCATGAGGAAAATCATGACCCCACGGCAGTTGCGCCTCGGCGCCTTCATGCGTCCCGTCAGCCTGCATACCGGCGCGTGGCGCTATCCCGGTTCCTATCCCGATGCCAATTTCAATTTCGCGCATCTGAAGTCCTTCGCGCAGGCGCTGGAACGGGCGAAATTCGACGCCTTCTTCATGGCCGATCACCTGGCCGTGCTCAACATGCCGGTCGAAGCGCTCAGGCGCAGCCACACCGTCACCTCCTTCGAGCCCTTCACGCTGCTGTCGGCGCTGGCGGCGGTAACGGAGCGCATCGGCCTCGTCGCCACCGCCTCCACCACCTTCGACGAGCCCTATCACATCGCCCGTCGTTTCGCTTCGCTCGACCATATCAGCGGCGGCCGCGCCGGCTGGAACATCGTCACGACGTCGAACCCTGACGCGGCCCTCAATTTCGGCCTCGACGAACATATGGAACATGGTGAGCGTTATCACCGCGCCCGCGAGTTCTACGACGTCGTGACCGGGCTCTGGGACAGCTTCGCCGACGACGCTTTCATCCGCGACCGGGAAAGCGGCCTGTTCTTCGATCCTGAGAAGATGCATGTGCTCGGTCACAAGGGCGAGGAACTCAGCGTCCGCGGGCCGCTCAATATCGCCCGGCCGCCGCAGGGCTGGCCCGTCATCGTCCAGGCCGGCCAGTCGGACCCCGGCCGCCAGCTTGCGGCGGAGACCGCCGAGATGGTCTTCTGTTCGCCGCGCGACCTTGCCGCCGGCAAGGCGCTCTATGCCGATATCAAGGGCCGTATGGAAGCCATCGGCCGCAACCGCGACCATCTGAAGATCCTGCCCGCCGCCTTCGTCATCGTCGGCGACAGCATCGAGGAGGCGCGCGCCAAACGCGCCACCCTCGACAGCCTGGTGCACTACGACAGCGCCATCGCTTCGCTCTCGATCGCGCTCGGCCATGACGCCTCCGGCTTCGATCCCGACGCACCGCTACCGTCGGATATTCCCGACACCAATGCCAGCAAGACCGGCCGGGCACAGGTGCTGAAACTGGCCGCAGAAGAAAATCTGACGGTTCGCCAGCTCGCGCAGCGCTACGGCGGCTATGCCGGCCTTGCCTTCGTCGGCACACCGGCAAGCATCGCCGACGAGATGGAACGCTGGCTTGATGAGGAAGGCTCCGATGGTTTCAACGTCGTCTTCCCCTATCTGCCGCAGGGCCTCATCGACGTCACCGAACGGCTGGTTCCCGAACTGCAGCGCCGCGGCCTCTTCCGCAGTGAATATGAGGGCACGACTCTGCGCGAGCATCTCGGATTGCCGCGGCCGGAAAACCGGTTCTTCGCGGCCGGTGGATAAGTCCACTTGTCGGCCGTTCAGCTTTGCGCGCCGGTAAAACGCCAGGGGTCGATGCATTCGACCCCGAGCGGGATGAAATGAGCGACATTGCGCGTCACCAGTTTCAGCCCGTGTTCCAGCGCCGTGGCGGCGATCATTGCATCGGCGGAGGGGCGCCTGTCGGCGGTCGGCAACAGGCCGGTCCGGCTTGCGGTCGCAGTATTGAAGGACAGGATGCGCTCGGCGAATTCGCCCAGCACTGTCTCATCCATCCAACGGCGGAGATCCTCGGCGAAACCCGGGTCTCTTGCCCGCTCACGCTGGATACCGAACTGGATTTCCATGATCGTCACTGCCGAGAGATAGGCATCGGCAACGGAAAACTCCTTCATGAAGTCCTGGAATTCCGCCGCCTGCCGCTCGACCCTTCGCGCGGCGGAGACGACATTCGTATCGAGCAGGAATGCCATCAGAACTCGACAGTCCTGCCGTCGAAGTCCGCACGTTCGGGCTCGAATTCCCTTTCGTCGGCTTGAGGATCACGCAACGCCTCGAAGAGCGTCTTCGGCGCCTTCCAGTTCGCCTGGAATTCCGCATAGCTGACGAGGACATAGGTCGCCTCGCCGTGATCGGTGATGACAAGCGGCCGCTCGCTCGCTTCCCTCTTCGCCCTGCTGGGATTCTGGTTGAAGGAGGCGCTGGTCATGAAGGACATTCTCATCGAAATCACCATACTAGGCTTCGTAAGAAATATACTAGATTGCATTCGAATTACAAGAGCGGGCCGACTGGGCGTTGCGAGCGGGTTAGCTTGCTGTAAATATTTCGGTGAAGCATTCATTTCGTCTGACCGGCGCGCAGCATCCGGTTTTGCTGCGTCGCAAATAGCAGTCGCAAAGCAAGAGGAGAATGAGATGAAAGTCGTGTCTGCCGGAGCTTTGGAGATTGCTTACAACGAAGCCGGTCCGGCGGACGGACGACCGATCGTGTTGTTGCACGGCTTCCCCTACGATGTTCACGCCTATACCAAAGTAGTGGAAATACTAGCCACCGCGGGCCATCGCTGCATCGTGCCATTCCTCCGGGGCTTTGGGGCCACACGCTTCCTCTCCGAAAGCGCGCCGCGCTCAGGTGAACAGGCGGCCTTGGGCGCGGACTTATTGGCGCTGCTGGACGCCCTTTTCATCGAAACAGCTTTCCTTGGCGGGTATGATTGGGGCGGGCGGGCCGCGTGCATTGTCTCCGCTCTATGGCCTGAGAGGGTCCGCGGCTTGGTGAGCTGCGGTGCTGGCTACAACATCCAAAACATTGCCCAAGCCGGGATTCCTGTGCCGCCCGAGGAAGAGGCACGGTATTGGTATCAATACTACTTTCACTCAGAGAGAGGCCGCATGGCCCTCGAACGGAACCGCCGTGGCGTCTGCGAATTCATCTGGAAAATCTGGTCGCCAACATGGGCATTTGACGGGCAAACCTTTGATCGCACCGCCGCTTGTTTCGACAATCCCGATTTCGTGGATATTGTGATCCACTCATACAGGCATCGCTTTGGCGGCATCCCCGGCGATCCTGCACTTGCGGAGATCGAAGCCCGGTTGGCAGAGCAGCCGGATATCATGGTCCCCACCATCGTTCTCCAAGGTGGAGACGATGGTGTCGATCCTCCTGCATCGGTCGATTATGATGAACCCCACTTCAAAGCGGCATACGAGCGGCGGATTGTGCCCGGTGCTGGTCACAATCTTCCGCAGGAGGCACCCAAAGCCTTCGCGACAGCTATCCTCGACTTGTCGCGGAAATCCTGATTTTCACGATAAAACCGCCACCGCTGAAAGTCGCGGAAATTTCTGTCGCAAAATCAGATCTTTGCATCTGACTTTTGCGACAGAATCCATATTTGGGTTATCGGCAGCCGGCGGCCACCCTTTGGCGCTTCCATCCCTCAGGCAATGGCGCTTTGCGCCAGGCTATACTGGCTCTCCGGCCGGTCGAGGCCGAAGTGCTCGCGCAGCGTCGTGCCCTCGTAATCGAGACGAAAGAGGCCGCGTTTGCGCAGGATCGGCACGACCTCGTCGACGAAGATATCGAAACCGCCTGTGAGGTAGGGTGGCATGATATTGAAGCCGTCGGCAGCACCGTTCTCGAACCAGAGCTGGATCTTGTCGGCGATCTGCTCGGGCGTGCCTTTTTCCACCCAATGGCCGCGAGCGCCGGCGAGGCGATGCAGAAGCTGGCGGATGGTCGGGTTCTCGCGGTCGACAATATCGAGCACGACATGGAACCGGCTGCTGACGCCGACTTCCCCTTCGATCCTGATCAGCTCACGCGGGAAGGGACCGTCGAGATCATGGCCGGAAAGATCGATCCCGAGCAGGCGGCGGAGTTGGTCCAGTGAATATTCCGGCTGGATCAACTCGTTGAATTCGTCATACAGCGCCTTTGCCTCGGCCTCCGTCGAACCGATGAAGGGACTGATACCAGGCAGCACCTTCACCTGGTCGGGATTGCGGCCGACGGCTTTGACGCGCGCCTTGATGTCGCTATAGAACTCCTGCGCGTTTCCGATCGTCTGATGCGCGGTGAAGATTGCCTCGGCGTAACGGCTGGCGAAGGATTTCCCGTCTTCGGAGGAGCCGGCCTGCACATAGACAGGACGGCCCTGCGGTGAGCGCGGCAAGGTCAGCGGTCCACGCACCCGGTGATATTTGCCGATGTGATTGATCGCATGGATCTTCTGGTCGTCGGCGAAGATGCCGGATTGCCTGTCGCCGACGAGTGCATCGTCCTCCCAGCTGTCCCAGAGCTTGGTGACCACGTCGACGAATTCGCCGGCTCGGTCATAGCGGTCGGCATGGGTCGGATGCTGGTCGAGGCCGAAATTCTGCGCAGCACCGGCATCCCCCGTCGTCACGATGTTCCAGCCGGCGCGCCCGTTGCTCAAATGATCGATCGAGGCGAAGAAACGCGCGAAATTATAGGGCTGGTTATAGGTGGTCGATGCGGTTGCGATGAAGCCGATCCGCTCGGTGACGGCGGCCATCGCTGAAATCCACGTCAGCGGCTCCAGCCGCGGCCGGCTCGCATAGCGGATGTTTTCCGTGAGCGCCGGGCCGTCGGCGAAGAACAGCGCGTCGAACTTGGCGGCTTCGGCGCGCTGTGCGAGCGCCTGGTAATATTTGATGTCGAGGATGCGCTCCGGCGAAGAACCCTTGTAGCGCCAACCGGCTTCGTGATGGCCGCCCGGATAGATGAACAGGTTGAGGTTGAGCTGTCTGCTTTTGCTTGACATGTGATCATCCTTGATTGTGGGGCAGGATTGCTTGGGGCTCAGGCCGGCAGGGGCGCATGCGTGCCCACGCCGAGATGGCCGAGAAGCTCGTTTCTGATCTCGCCGAAGCGCCGGTCGCCATGGTCGCGGGGTGCCGGAATATCGACGGCGATATCGGCGACGATCTCGCCGCCGTCAAGCACGAGGACGCGATCGGCGAGTGCGATCGCCTCGTCGACGTCATGCGTGACGAGCAGGACGGCCGGCCGGTGGCGGGCGCAGAGCTGGCGCAGCAGGTCGTGCATGCGCAGGCGCGTCAGCGCGTCCAACGCGCCGAAGGGTTCGTCCGCAAGCAGAAGCTCCGGATCGCGCACCAGCGAGCGGGCGAGCGCCACGCGCTGCTGTTCACCGCCCGAGAGTTCCATCGGCCAGGCCTTCTCGCGGCCGTTCAATCCGACTTCGGCAAGAGCGGCCCTCGCACGAGCGCCGGCATCGTCAGTATCGAGGCCGAGGACGACATTCGCCAGAACATTCTTCCAGGGCAGCAGGCGCGCGTCCTGAAAGACGACGGAGGTCTTTTCCGGCGCTTCGAGCCTGCCCGAGCCGGAAACAGTGTCGTCGAGATCGGCAAGGGCTCTGAGCAGCATGCTCTTGCCCGAGCCGCTGCGGCCGAGAAGAGCGACGAATTCGCCCTTCCTGATATCGAGGCTCAGATTGTTGAGGACCGCCCGGGAGCCGAAGCTGCGGACGAGGTTCCTGATTTCCACCGTCGGAGCGGCATTCAGTCCGCCAGCGTGCGTCGCCATGAGAGAGCCCTCTGTTGCAGGAAACGGACGACGCCGTCGGAGATGAGGCCGAGCACGGCATAGAGAACGATGCCGACGAGAATGATGTCGATCTGGCCGTAGGAGCGGGCGAGGTCGATCATGTAGCCGATGCCGCTGGTCGCATTGATCTGCTCGACGACGACGAGGGCAAGCCAGGCATGGGCGGTGGCGAAACGGAGCCCGACGAAGAAGCCCGGCAGCGCGCCCGGCAGGATTACCTGGCGGATGAATTCGGGGTAGCCCATGCGTAGCGTCCGGGCCAGCTCGACATAGCGGTTGTCGATGCTGCGCAGGCTGTCATGCGTCTGGATGTAGATCGGAACGGCGACGGCGAGCACGATCACCACCACCTTCATGGTCTCGCCGATGCCGAACCACAGCATCAGGAGGGGAATGAGGGCGAGCGTCGGCACCGCCTGCTTGATCTGAACAGGACCGTCGATGACGGCCTCGCCGATGCGCGACAGGCCGGAGATCAGGGCAAGCACCGTGCCGATCACCGTGCCGATGACGAGGCCCTGGGCGACGCGGATCGCCGAGGTCGCGAGGTTGGTTTGCAGCCGCCCGTCGAGGACGAGTTCGAATGCCGTGCCGATCACGCTCCAGGGAGCCGGCAGGGTGCGCGGGTCGATCAGGCCGAGAAGACTGCCGAGCGACCAGAGGACGACGAACAGGGCAGGGCCAAGAAGACGTCCGAGGGGCACGGCGCGGCCACGGGCGAGACGGCGGCGCCGCGCCGGCGGCGCTTTTGCCGCGGCCGGCGAAAATGCCAGATCGCCGGCATGACTGGAAACGATGCTCATGCGCTTATCCTTCCGGTTTCAATAGTCCACAAGGATCAGGAAGCGCCGAGCGCACGGCCGGCGATCGTCTCGAAGCGCCGGTCGAACAGATCCTCGGCCTTGAAGGCGGGCTTGTTGAGTTCCTTCGACAGCAGATCGATGGTTGCCTGCTGGCGCTCGATCACCTCGTCCCAGCGCGTGGGAATGTCGATCGATCCCTCGGCATCGACAAGATACTGGCCGTCCTCGGCGTTAAGGCCCTGTGTGGCGACGTAGTAGCCCTTGATCCATTCCTGCGGGTGATCCTCGACCCATTTGGACGCCAGCGCCCAGTAGTGCACATAGGCGCCGAGGGCAGCCGCCTTGGCGGGATCGTCGAGCACGGACTTCGGGGCATAGAGATCGGAAGGGTCGTCACGCAGCCCGTGCGGTATCGTAGTGGCGCCATCGGGGCCGTATTGGCGCAGATAATGCTTGATCAACACCCCTGAAATCGGCGCGACATCCACCTGGCGGTTGGCAAGCGCCACCGGATAGGCATCGCCCTTGCTCGGGATTTCGACGAGCGTCACGTCGCTCTTTGCAAGACCCGCCGCCTGTAGGACGCGAAGGACGAGCGCGCCTTGCGCCTGACCCGGGCTGAAGGCGATACGCTTGCCCTTGAGATCGCCGATCGATTTGACGTCGACGCCGGGCGCGATGCCGAGCTGGTAGATCGGATGCTGGATGGGATCCCTGCGAAGCTGCGCAGCGACGATGCGAACATCGAGACCCGTCCAGGTGGCATGGATCGGCGGAATGTCGGCGACGGCGCCGACGTCAAGCGCATTGGCGCGGAACGCCTCGATCGTCAGGGGACCGCCGCTGATATTGGCCCATTCGACCTTGAAGGGCAGCTTGTCGATCAGGCCGGAAAGCTTGAGGGCGGTCTGGGTCTCGGGATCGCCGATGCGCAGCACCGTACCGGCCGGAATGTCCGTGGGCAGGGCGTTCACGGCGGATCCGGTATCGGCGGCGAGCGCCGAAAAGCCGATGGTCAGGGAGCATGCGGCCGCGACGAGAGCGAACCAGCGCGATGTTCGTTTCGACATGTTTTCCGTTCCTCGATCATATCTGGCGTTCGGCCAATTCCGAACTCTCCGTATAGTCTATCAATTTTATAGACTATCGAGAAACGATCTGCCTGTTTTGCACGCCAAGATCGAAAGCTTGTTTACGCAAGCGCGATTGAGGGGAAAGACAATTCGGGTGGAGATACGGGAGGGCAGGCCGGCTTCCGCCTTCCGGCCGCGATATGGCTGACGCTCAGGCTTCGGCCGCGACCTGAAACACGTCGCTTTCGCCGGGCACCAGTTCGAGGGGCCAGAGCGTGTTGTGGCCGTCGCCGGGGTAGAATTCGGCATAAGCAGGCATATTGGCGAGAAGCATCCTGCCGAGCTTCACGCCGAGATCGTAGAGCGACATGCGGAAGCAGGTCAGCGATGGCTGCAGGAATCGTGAGCGCGGGGCATCGCGGAAGCCGATCACCGCAAGGTCGCGACCGGGCATAACGCCCGATTCCATCAAACGGCGGTAAAGGCCGATCGCCATCAGCTCATAGATCAGAATGACAGCCGTCGGCCGTTCCTCCAGCAGCAGCAATTCATGCGCCGCCTGATAGCCGCCCTGTTCGCTCGATTTGACGCGGATGACAAGCGACGGGTCGAAGGGAATACCGTGCTGTTCGAGTGCGTGGCGATATCCTTCGACGAAGACGTAGCCGAGATTGATCTCGCTCGACGGCGCAGTGATCGCGATCCGGCGATGGCCGCGCGCGATCAGCCGTTCGACGGCCCGCCTGGCGACGCCTTCGAAATCGAGGTCGATCCAAGTGGCATTGCTCGCCGAAAGACTGCGGCCGAGCGCAATGAAGGGGATCTTCGCCCGAGACAGCAAATCGATGCGCCGGTCGATACGCTGCGTTTCCGAGATGATCATCGCGTCGACGATGCGCCGTGCCACCATGCGCTTCAGATATTCGTGCGGGTCCTCGTCGTTCGGGCAGGGCAGCATGACGAGATCGAGCTTGTGGCGGGCAAAGACGCTCTGCAGGCCGCTGGTGACGCCGAGGAAGAAGTTGTCGCCGTTTTCGACCGTCTCCTTGCTCGATTCGACCATCAGCCCGATGACCTTCGTCTCTCCCTGCCTCAGGCTCCGCCCCGACTGGTTGGCGACGTAACCGAGTTCCTCTGCCGCCGCCAGCACGCGCCGGCGCGTTTCCTCGTTGACATCGGGCTTGCCGTTCAGCGCACGGGAAACCGTGCCGATCGAAATATCCAAGTGTTCGGCAAGCTGGCGAATCCCCTTCATCGGCTGCGATTTTCCCTAGAGCATGATGCCGAAAACTGTGCGCGGTTTTTGGACCACATCATGCTCCCTTTCTTTTGATTTAGATCCCGTGCGCTATTTCGCATTTTGCCTCTATTGACACAGGAAAATGTTTTCGCATACAGTCGTAAACGTTTACGGAGTGCGTGTCACGTGGAGTTGGCGCCATTCCCCGGAGGAAATCGTGAAATTTAGTGCCATTCTGTGCGGGTGCGGAGCTATGTCCAAAGGTTGGTTGCGCGCCATCGCTTCCAACCCTGCTTTAGCCGATGCCATCACCATCGTCGGCCTCGTCGACCTGAACCGGAAGACGGCGGAAAAGCTTGCTGGGGAATTCGGCCTTGAAGGCGCGGTCATCGGGTCGGATCTGTCTGACGTCATCGCGGCGACGAAAGCCGATCTGGTCTTCGATATCGTCATTCCGGCTGCCCGTTACGATGTCGTTTCGACGGCGCTCAAGGCCGGCTGCCACGTGCTCAGCGAAAAGCCGATGGCAAACTCGCTTGCCGAGGGTGCAGCACTGATCGATCTTGCCGCCGAGACCGGCCGCATCCACGCCGTCATCCAGAACCGCCGCTTTATCTCCGGCGTCAGGCGCCTGCGCCGCTTCGTCGACAGCGGCGCGATCGGCGAACTCACCGGCATCCATTGCGACTTCTTCCTGGCGCCCCATTTCGGCGGCTTCCGCGAGGACATGGACAATGTCCTGCTCCTCGACATGGCGATCCACACCTTCGATGCCGCCCGCTACGTTGCCGGCACCAAGCCGCTCGCCGTCTATTGCGTCGAGCGTAATCCGAAGGGGTCGTGGTACCGGCATGGCGCTTCGGCCAACGCCATCTTCGAATTTTCCGACGACATCGTCTTCACCTATCGCGGCTCCTGGTGCGCCGAAGGCGAGCGCACCAGTTGGGAAAGCCAGTGGCGTCTCGTCGGCACGAAGGGAATGCTGACCTGGGATGGTGAGGAGAGTTTCAAGGCGGCGCTGGCCGGCGAAGAGCCCGGCCTTTTGCGCGGCGCTGCTTCCGTAAACGTTCCCGGTCCGGAACATGACGAGGAAACCCACGGTCACGCCAGCGTCATCGCCGATTTCATCGCGGCGATCGGCACCGGCAAACGGCCCGAGACCGTCAATTCCGACAATATCAGAAGCCTTGCCATGGTCTTCGGCGCGATCGAAAGCGCCAGGACGGGCAGGCGCATCGAAATTTCAGCATAGGATAGAGTGACGTGAGCAATCCTGCAAAATCCATTCGCATCGGCACCATGGTCAGCGGCAACAAGGGCGATGCCGCAACCCGCATCGGCGAGATCGCCGGCATGGGCTTCGAAAGCTTCGAGCCCTTCTTCTGGCAGACCACCAAGGGCCAGGACCTCGCCGAACTCGGCAAGCGCTGCCTCGACGCAATCGGCGACCGCGACATCACCATCTCGACGCTCGGCATGTTCGGCAATCCGCTGGAGGAGACCGCAATCGACCTGGAGACGCTGCAGGGCTGGAAGGACTGCATCGACAATGCCCATCATTTCGGCGCCACCTGCGTTGCCGGCTTCACCGGCCGCATCCGCGGCAAACCGCTGACCGACAGCTTGGCGCGCTACCAGCAGATCTGGAGCGAGCTTGCCAGGCGCGCCGCCGACAAGGGCGTCAGGATCGCTTTCGAAAATTGCGCCATGGACGGCAACTGGGCGAGCGGCGACTGGAACATCGCGCACAATCCCGATGCCTGGGAGCTGATCTTCAACGAGACGCCGGATGAGAATATCGGCCTGGAGTGGGAACCGTGCCATCAGATGGTCTATCTGATCGACCCTTTGCCGCAGATCCGCAAATGGGCGCACAAGTTCTTCCACGTCCACGGCAAGGACGCGACCATCCGCTGGGAGGTCATCAAGGAGCACGGCATCTTCGGCAAAGAGAAGTTCGTCTTCATGCGCACGCCGGGCTTCGGCGACAGCAACTGGACCAACATCATTTCCGAACTGCGCCTTGCCGGCTGGTCCGGCTCGATCGACATCGAAGGCTGGCACGACCCGGTCTATCGCGACGCGCTTGAAATGACCGGCCAGGTCTATGCGCTTGATCATCTCAAGCATGCCCGGGGCGGCGAATTCGTCGTCGATCCGGTCTGATGATATCGTGGCCGGCAAGGAGGAATTGCCGGAAACGGGGATAACCACAAAGGAGGAGAACCATGGCTATCCGCAAATATGCAATTCTGGGCGCTCTCGCGCTTGCAGGCGTTTCACTGTTCGGCCTTTCGGCCAAGGCCGAGGACGTCACGCTGACGCTCTGGTCGCTTGATAAGGACACCCAGCCGGCGCCGAACCTCGTCAAGGAGTTCAATGCCCAGAACAACGGCATCAAGATCGAATATCGGCTGATCCAGTTCGACGACGTCGTCACCGAGGCCATGCGCGCCTATGCGACCGGCCAGGCGCCCGATATCATCGCCGTCGACAATCCGGAGCATGCGCTCTTCTCGTCGCGCGGCGCCTTCCTCGATCTCACCGACATGATTTCCAAGTCGACGGTCATCAAGCCGGACAATTATTTCCCCGGCCCGCTGAAATCGGTCGAATGGGACGGCAAGTATTTCGGCGTGCCGAAGGCGACCAACACGATCGCGCTCTACTACAACAAGGACATGTTCAAGGCGAAGGGCCTCGATCCGAACAAGCCCCCGCAGACCTGGGACGAACTCATCGAGGATGCGCGCAAGCTGACCGATCCCGCCAAGAACGTCTACGGTCTCGCCTTCTCGGCCAAGGCCAACGAGGAAGGCACCTTCCAGTTCCTTCCCTGGGCGCAGATGGGCGGCGGCGGCTATGAGCACATCAATGCCGACGGCGCGGTGAAGGCGCTCGAGGTCTGGAAGACGATCATGGACGAGAAGCTTGCTTCCCCCGACACGCTGACGCGCGGCCAGTGGGATTCGACCGGCACCTTCAACTCCGGCAATGCGGCCATGGCGATCTCCGGTCCCTGGGAACTCGACCGCATGACGCAGGAAGCGAAGTTCGACTGGGGCGTCACACTGCTTCCGGTTCCGAAGGAAGGCGCTGAACGTTCGTCGGCCATGGGCGACTTCAACTGGGCGATCTTCGCCACCAGCAAGCATCCGGCCGAAGCCTTCAAGGCGATCGAATATTTCGCCTCGCAGGACGACAAGATGTTCAAGAACTTCGGCCAGCTTCCAGCCCGTTCCGACATCTCGATCCCCGAGACCGGCCAGGCGTTGAAGGATGCGGGCCTCAAGGTCTTCCTCGAACAGCTGAAATACGCCAAGCCGCGCGGGCCGCATCCGCAATGGCCGAAGATCTCCAAGGCCATCCAGGACGCCATCCAGGCGGCCCTGACCGGCCAGATGAGCCCGAAGGACGCGCTCGATCAGGCGGCCGACAAGATCAAGGCTGTGCTTGGGTAAGGAGCGGTTCGGCGCAACCGAAGCAATCGATCCAGTGAATCGATTGCAGCGACGAACGCCCTGAGCCCAAAGCGAAGGGCCGGGGGTCACCACTTGCTCCCTCTTCTCCCCAGCGGGGAGAAGATGCCCGAAAGGCAGATGAGGGGGATGAGGAGCGACAGCGACGAATGTTCTGAACGGAAGTGAAGAACAGCAGAAGCCGAGTTCGCCGCCGCCCTCATCCGGCTGCCGCCACCTTCTCCCCGCAGGGAGAAGGGGAACCTCGGCAGCGCATCATCCACCGATGGCACAACAGCCATCAAACAATTTCCTCCCGGCAGGGGCCGTCTTCCGCATCATGCGCCAGACGGCCCCGTTCGGAGTATCGGAGGACGCATGAAGAAGATCCTGATGAGCGTCAGGGACGGTCGCGGTTTCGATATCGTGCTGGTCGCCTTTCCACTCGGCTTTCTGTTCCTGATGGCGGGCCTGCCGCTGATCTACAATGTGGTGATGAGCTTCCAGGAGGTCGACATGTTCAGCCTCGGCACCTTCTCGCGTCCCTTCGTCGGCTTCAAGAATTATACCGACCTCTTCGCGCAGCCGGAAACGCTGCCGATCCTCTACAATACCGTCATCTTCGTCGTCGGCTCCATCGCCGGCCAGTTCCTGATCGGTTTCGGCCTGGCGCTGTTCTTCTGGGTCAATTTTCCCGGCGCCTCGTGGATGCGCGGCCTGTTTCTCGTTTCCTGGGTGATGCCCGGCCTCGTCGTCGGCGCCATCTGGAACTGGATTCTCTCGGGCGATTTCGGCGTACTGAACTTCATCCTCAAGGAAAGCGGCATCATCTCCGGCAACATCTTCTGGCGCTCGGACCCGCATTATTCGCTCTATGCCGTCATCATCGCCAATGTCTGGCTCGGCACCTCGTTCAACATGATCCTGCTGTCCGTCGGCCTTGCCGGCATTCCGGCCGATCTCTTTGAGGCGGCCGAACTCGACGGCGCCAATATCTGGCAGCGCTTCTGGACGATCACGCTGCCGATGATGCGCTCGACCATCGGCGCCATTATCGCGCTCGGCCTGATCTTCACCCTGCAGCAGTTCGACCTTTTCGCCGCGATTACCTCGGGCGGGCCGAACAACTCGTCGAACGTCACGCAATACTGGGCCTGGGATCTCTCCTTCCGCCAATACGACTTCGCCAAGGGCGCGACGATATCAGTCATCATGATCGTCTTCGTGATGTTCGCATCCGTCGTCTATGTCCGCTCCACACGCCATGAGGTGCGCGGATGAATACGACGAACCGCGACCGGCTGATGCTGGCCATATCGATCGTCATGGCGGCGATCTATCTCTTTCCGCTCTACTGGATGTATATCACCGCGCTGAAAAGCGGCTCGGAGATGTTCGCCACACCGCCGAGCTTCTGGCCGGCCTCGCCGCAATGGGGCACCTATGCCGCGGTCTGGGAAAGCCGCGACATGGGCCGCTATCTCTGGAACTCGCTGGTCATCGCTCTCGGTTCCGTGGCGCTGATCACCCTGCTCGGCGTCGGCTGCGCCTATGTGCTTGCCAGATACCGCAACGTCTGGGTGGATATCGGCCTGTTCCTGATCCTGATGCTGCAGGTCCTGCCGGCCTCGCTGATGATCACGCCGATCTTCGTCGGCTTCTCGCAGATCGGAATGCTTTCCACGCCGCGCCTTGCCGTCATCATTGCAGTCGCGGCAAAGAGCATGCCCTTCTTCGTCATCCTGGTGCGCGCCACCTTCATGAGCGTTCCCCAGGAGCTGGAGGAGGCCGCCCTCGTCGACGGCAATTCGCGCGTCGGCGCCTTCTTCAACATCGTGCTGCCGCTTGCCCGCAACGGCATCCTCGTCAGCGCCATCCTGATCTTCATGCAGGCCTTCGGCGAATTCGTCTATTCGAAGTCGATGATCCAGGCGGTCGACCTTCAGCCGGCGAGCGTCGGCCTTAATTCCTTCATGGGGCCTAATACCAACGAGTGGAACAACATCATGGCCTACGCCACGATGTATGTGACGCCGATCCTCGCCATCTTCGTTCTCTTGCAGCGCCGCATCGTATCCGGCCTCACCTCTGGAGCCCTTAAATGACCACGCAGATCGAGCTCAGCGGCGTCAACAAATATTACGGCGCCTTCCATGCCCTGAAGAATATCGACCTTTCCATCGCCAAGGGTACCTTCGTCGCGCTCGTCGGCCCGTCAGGCTGCGGCAAGTCCACGCTGCTGCGCTCGCTTGCCGGCCTCGAAAGCATCTCGTCGGGCGATCTCAGGATCGCCGGCGAGCTGATGAACGGCGTGCCGCCGCGCAAGCGTGACGTCGCCATGGTGTTCCAGTCCTATGCGCTTTATCCGCATATGACGGTCGAGGAGAACCTGACCTACAGCCTGCGCATCCGCGGCATCGCCAAGGCAGAGGCCAAGAAGGCCGCCGAGGATGTGGCAGCGACGACGGGTCTTTCGCATCTCCTGAAGCGCTATCCGCGCGAGCTCTCCGGCGGCCAGCGCCAGCGCGTCGCCATGAGCCGCGCCATCATCCGCCATCCAAAGGCCTTCCTGTTCGACGAGCCGCTGTCCAACCTCGATGCGGCGCTGCGCGTCCATATGCGCAAGGAAATCCGGTCGCTGCACGAGCGGCTGCACGCAACCTTCGTCTATGTCACGCACGACCAGGTCGAAGCGATGACGATGGCCGACCATGTGGTGGTCATGCGCGACGGCATCATCGAACAGCAGGGCGCACCGCTTGATCTCTACGACCGACCGGCAAACCGGTTCGTTGCCGGTTTCATCGGTTCGCCGGCCATGAATTTCATTCCCGCGATCGCCGCCGAGGACGGCAAGAGCCTGGTGCTGGATTTCGGCGCGGTGAAGCAGACGCTGGCAATATCACGCGCCGTCGAGCCCGGGCGCAAGCTCATTGCGGGCATAAGGCCGGAGCATATCGGCGTGGTCGCGCCGGGGGAGGGCAGCTTCGACGTGCCCATTTCCTTCGTCGAATCGACCGGCTCCTCGACCTTCATCGTCGCGGCGACCGAGCCGGAGCTGACGATCGTCGAGACGCGGCGCGACAGGGTCAAGGCGGGAGACATGATCGGACTTTCGGTCGATCCCGATCAAATCCATCTCTTCGACGCGTCAACGGATCGACTCGCATAACATTCGTCTAAAGTATATCGCGCAAAGCTGTGCAGCTGTTTTGCACTGCCGACACGCGTAAAAACAAGGGCTTAAAGCGCGCGGAGCGAATCTGAACGATCGCGACGCGCTTTGGCAGCCGATCGGCTCATAAGAAAAATAGATCCCGCGCATTCATCGCTGTTGACAAACGTGAGCAATCGATATTGTCTTGTAAAGCGCTTTACTAAACCGCTTTACAATAGGTCCAGCCAATGGCCAAGGGAACGACACCAAGCTTGAAAGACGTTGCGGCCGCCGCCGGTGTGTCGGTGGCCACCGTGTCGCGTTTCGTCAACGGAAGCCTCGATCTTCCCTTTCAGACCAAGAAGCGCATCGAGGATGCGATCGAGACGCTGAACTATCGGCCGAATCCGCATGCGCGCCGGCTGAGCCGAGGGCGCTCGGACACGATCGGTCTCGTCGTGCCCGATATCGCCAATCCCTTCTTCGCGACCCTCGTCGCCGCCGTCGAGCAGGCCGCCGACGAAAAGAAGCTCGCCGTCTCGCTACATGCCACGCTCAACCGGCCGGGGCGCGAGATCGAATATCTGCAGCTGATCGCGCGCAATCACGTCGATGGCCTGATCTTCGTCACCAACCATCCTGACGACGGCGCGCTCGCCGCCCTCATCAACGGCAGCAGCAAGGTCATCGTCGTTGACGAGGACATTCCCGGTTCGAAGGCGCCGAAGCTGTTCTGCGACAATGAGCAGGGCGGCTATCTCGCCGGCCGGCATCTGGCCGAGCAGGGCCATCGCCATGTGCTCTTCATCGGCGGCGACGAGCGCATGATCAGCGCCCGCAGGCGTTACGACGGCCTGTTGAAGGCGCTGAGGGAGCGGCATGGCGAAGAGGCGCAGGCTGACCGCTATGCCGGTGAATACACCATCGAATACGGCCGTGCGGCGGCGCTCGAATATCTCGCCGGAGACCGAAAGGCGACGGCGATCTTCGCCAGTTCAGACGAAATCGCCATCGGACTGGTCGAGGTCTTCGGCATCAGGGGCGTCTCGATCCCCGGCGATATCTCGGTCATCGGCTTCGACGATGTCGGCCCGCTCCATCTTTTTGCACCGCCGCTGACGGCCATCCGCCAGCCGGTGCGGGAGATCGGCCGGCGGTCGCTGGAGCTGCTTCTGGAAACCAATTGGCACGAGTGGAAACCTTCCGCCTCGGAGGAACTGGTGCCTGTCGAAATCGTGGTGCGGAACTCCGTTGCGCCGCCTGCGAAATAACAATCAGCAACGTCAAAAAACCAAAAGAGGATGAGAACATGACACGGAATTTGACAAGACGAACGATGATCGCAGCTGCCGGCTTCACGGCATTGACCTTCATCGGCCTCACCGCCGCTCAGGCGCAGGAAAAGAAGACCGTCGCACTGGTACAGATCAACCAGCAGGCGCTTTTCTTCAACCAGATGAACGAGGGCGCCCAGAAGGCGGCCGACGCTGCCGGCGTCAAGCTGGTGATCTTCAACGCCAACAACGAGACGACGGCGCAGAACAGCGCCATCGAAACCTATGTCCAGGAAAAGGTCTCCGGCCTTGCTGTCGTGGCGATCGACGTCAATGGCATCATGCCGGCGGTCAAGCAGGCGGCCGATGCCGGCATTCCCGTCGTCGCCATCGATGCCATCCTGCCTGATGGCCCGCAGAAGGCGCAGATCGGCGTGGACAATGCCGCGGCCGGCGCCGACATGGGCAAATACTTCCTCGACTACGTCAAGGCGAACATGGGCGGCAAGGCCAAGCTCGGCGTCGTCGGTGCGCTGAACTCGTTCATCCAGAACATCCGCCAGGACGGCTTCGAGAAAACCCTGAAAGGCGTGGACGGCATCGAGATGGCCGGCGTCGTCGATGGCCAGAACATCCAGGACAACGCCCTTGCGGCGGCTGAAAACCTGATCACCGCCAATCCTGACCTGACGGCGATCTACGCCACCGGCGAACCGGCCCTGATGGGGGCGATCGCCGCCGTCCAGAGCCAGGGCAAGCAGGACAAGATCAAGGTGTTCGGCTGGGATCTGACGGCCGAAGCCATTGCCGGCATCGATGCCGGCTTCGTCGTCGCCGTCGTCCAGCAGGATCCGTCCGCAATGGGTGGCGCCGCCGTCGACGCGCTGGTGAAGGCCTCGGCCGGCGAGGCCGTCACCAAGACGATCTCGGTGCCGATCACCATCGTGACCAAGGAGAATGTCGAGCCGTACCGGGCCGTCTTCAAATGATCAGCAACGGACAGCATGATATCGCTGTCGCCGGTTCCGGAGGGGTCGCACCCTCCGGAACCGGAACATCCGGCAGCACCCGATCCGACCCGCGCATCTCGCTGCGTGGTATCCGCAAATCCTTCGGCTCGCACCAGGCGCTGCGCGGCGTCGATCTCGACATCTTCCCCGGCGAATGCCTGGGCCTTGTCGGCGACAATGCCGCCGGCAAATCGACGCTGACCAAGATCATCTCGGGAACCTACATTCCCGATGCCGGCACGATCACCATGGAAGGTGAGGAGGTTCGCTTTTCCGGCCCCGCGGATGCGCGTGGGCGGAACATCGAAATGGTGTTCCAGGATCTCAGCCTCTGCGACCATATCGATGTCGTCGGCAATCTCTTTCTCGGCCGCGAACTCAGCCGCGGACCGTTTCTCGACACCGGGACGATGCTGATCGAGGCCCGCAAGATGCTGGATTCGCTTGAGATCCGCATACCCAGGCTGACCGGCAAGGTCGCCCAGCTCTCCGGCGGGCAGCGCCAGGCGATTGCCATCGCACGCGCCGCCTCCTTCAAGCCGAAGGTGCTGATCATGGACGAGCCGACATCGGCGCTCGCCGTCGCAGAGGTTGAAGCGGTTCTCGCATTGATCAACCGCGTCAAGGCCAACGGCGTTTCGGTAATCCTCATCACCCACCGGCTGCAGGACCTCTTCAGGGTCTGCGACCGCATCGCTGTCATGTACGAAGGTACGAAGGTGGCCGAACGGCAGATCGGCAGCACCAATCTCGAGGATCTCGTTCATTTGATCGTCGGTGAAGGAGCCAGGCAATGACGGCTTATACGGAACGCGGCCATGGCTCGCGCGCCGCCGATTTCCTCGGCGAACATGCGCAAGTGCTGTCGATTGCCATCTTCTTCCTCGCCTGCATGATCTTCTTCTCGATCGGCAGCGAAACCTTCCTCACGCTCGGCAACATCCTGAACGTCGTCCGCCAGGCGGCCCCCATCCTGATCGTTGCCATCGCCATGACCTTCGTCATCATCACCGGCGGCATCGATCTCTCCGTCGGCTCGCAGGTCGCCCTGGTCAATGCCGTCGCGGCGATCGTCATGGCGATGGGCGTTCCCTGGCCATCGGTCGTCATCGGCATGCTGGTGCTCGGCGCCTTCATGGGATTGGTCCAGGGCTGGTTCGTCGCCTATCAGGGCATCCCGGCCTTCATCGTCACGCTTGCCGGTCTCTCAATCCTGCGCGGCCTGGCGCTCTATCTGACCCAGGGCTATTCCATCCCGATCAAGGATGCGCCCGGCTTCTTCGCGCTCGGCCGCGGTGAAATCCTGAGCTTTCCGATCCCGGCAATCATCGCCGTCATCATCGCCGTTCTCGGCTATGTCATTATCACCGCGACGAAATACGGCCGGCAGGTCGTGGCTGTCGGCTCCAACATGGAGGCGGCGCGGCGTGTCGGCATGCCCGCCAAATGGATCATTGCCTCGGTCTACATCATCTCCGGCATCGCTTGCGCTGTCGCCGGCCTCTTGATCGCCGCCCGGCTCGGCTCCGGCTCGTCGAATGCCGCCGTCGGGTTCGAACTGCAGGTGATTGCGGCCGTGGTTCTTGGCGGAACGTCGCTGATGGGCGGGCGAGGCACCATTCTCGGTACGGTATTGGGCACGCTGACCATCGCGGTCATCGGCAATGGCCTGATCCTGATGCACATATCGCCGTTCTTCACCCAGATCGTCACCGGCGCCATCATTCTCGTCGCCATCTGGCTGAACACGCGCATCTTCACGGCCAATTTCCGTTTCGGCATGGGCAGGAAAGGATGAGGCGATGAGCACAGCAGAGAGCTTGTCCGAAGCGCATGTTCGCTCCGGCAAGGTGATGACCGTCACCGGCCCGATTTCGGCGGATGCGCTCGGCGTGACGCTGATGCACGAGCATATCCTCAACGACTGCCGCTGCTGGTGGCATGCGCCGAAGACGCCGGAGCGGCAATATCTGGCCGAAAGCTTCGTCTGTATGGAGATCCTCGGCGAACTCCGGCAGGACCCCTTCGTCAACAAGCACAATATCACGCTCGACGACGAACATCTGGCGGTGGCCGAACTCAAGGATTTCGCCACCGCGGGCGGGCGCACCGTGGTGGAGCCGACCTGCAAGGGCATCGGCCGCGATCCGCTGGCGCTCCTACGCATCTCTAAGGCATCAGGCCTCAACATCGTGATGGGGGCGGGCTACTATCTCGGCTCCTCGCATCCCGAAGGCGTCGCCGCGATGAGCGTCGACGACATCGCGGGCGAAATCGTCCGCGAGGCGCGGGAAGGCGTCGATGGCACCGGCGTCAGGATCGGCCTGATCGGCGAGATCGGCGTCTCCTCGGATTTCACCGCCGAGGAGGAGAAGTCGTTGCGCGGTGCTGCGCGGGCGCAGGTGCTGACCGGGCTTCCCCTGATGGTGCATCTGCCGGGCTGGTTCCGCCTCGGCCATCGCGTGCTCGACGTGGTGGCGCAAGAGGGGGCGGATCTCCGCCACACCGTGCTTTGCCACATGAACCCGTCGCATGACGACATCGCCTATCAGAGCGAGCTGGCGGCGCGCGGCGCTTTCATCGAATACGACATGATCGGCATGGATTTCTTCTATGCCGACCAGCAGGTGCAGTGCCCGAGCGACGAGGAGGCCGCACGCGCGATCGTCCGTCTCGTCGAGGCCGGCTATCTCGACCGGATTCTCCTGTCGCACGACGTCTTCCTGAAGATGATGCTGACGCATTACGGCGGCAATGGCTACGCCTACATCCTCCGGCATTTCCTTCCCCGTCTTCAGCGGCACGGCCTCGACGGGACGGCTCTCGACGAAATGATGCGCCGCAATCCGCGCCGCGTCTTTCATGCCGGAGCCTAGCTCCCTCCATTCAAATCGATCACAGGTAAACGCAGACCATGACCAAGAAAATCCTCCTTGTCGGCGAGAGCTGGGTCAGCTCGGCCACGCATTACAAAGGCTTCGACCAGTTCGGCAGCGTCACCTTCCATCTCGGCGCCGAACCGCTGGTCAAGGCGCTCGCCGGCAGCGTCTTCGAACTCACCTATATGCCGGCGCATGAGGCGGTGGAGAAATTCCCCTTCGATATGGCTGGGCTCGACGCCTATGACGCCATCATCCTCTCGGATATCGGCGCCAATTCGCTGCTGCTGCCGCCTGACGTGTGGCTGCATTCGCGCACCGTGCCGAACCGGCTGAAGCTTCTGAAGGCCTGGGTGGAGAAGGGCGGCGGTCTGCTGATGGTCGGCGGTTATTTCTCCTTCCAGGGCATCGACGGCAAGGCGCGCTGGCGGCGTACCGCAGTCGAAGACACGCTGCCGGTGACATGCCTGCCTTATGACGACCGCGTCGAAATCCCCGAGGGCACCGTTGCCGAGGTGGTGAAGCCAGAGCATCCGACGATGCAAGGTCTCGAAGGCGCCTGGCCGGTGCTTCTCGGCGTCAACGAGGTCGAAGTGCGAGACCGCGCCGATGTCGAGGTCGTCGCGCGCCTGCCTGAGGATCAGGGCGGCCACCCGCTGCTCGTCGTCGGCACGCACGGCGCTGGGCGGACGGCGGCCTGGACATCGGATATCGGCCCGCACTGGCTCTCGCCAGCCTTCTGCGAGTGGGAAGGCTACGGCAAGCTCTGGAAGAACATCCTTGGCTGGCTTACCGAAAAGCAGGCGTAATTTTACCGCGCGCGGAATTGGAAAGGGAGGAATAACATGCAGGAAATTTCGGACAGGCCGTCCCATGCCATCAGGGACATTTTCGGCAGGGACAAGGTTCTGATCGGCATGATCCATTGCCCGGCCTTTCCCGGCGCACCGCGCTACAGGGGTGCGGCGATGGATGCGGTCTACGACGCGTGCATGCGCGACGCCGAAGCCTGCGTGGAAGGCGGGCTGCATGGGCTGGTCATCGAAAATCACGGCGACGTGCCGTTTTCCAAGCCCGAGGATATCGGGCCGGAGACAACGGGTTTCATGTCCGTCGTCGCCGACCGGATCGCCCGTGCGGCCGGCATTCCGCTCGGCATCAACGTGCTTGCCAACGCGCCGATCCCGGCCTTCGCCATCGCCATGGCCGGTGGCGCCAAATTCATCCGCGTCAATCAATGGGCCAATGCCTATGTCGCCAATGAAGGCTTCATGGAGGGAAGGGCGGCAGAAGCCATGCGCTACCGCTCGCTGCTCCGGGCCGAGCACATCAAGGTTTTCGCCGACAGCCACGTCAAGCATGGCAGCCACGCCATCGTCGCCGACCGCTCGATCCAGGAATTGACCCGCGATCTCGCCTTCTTCGATGCCGACGGCGTCATCGCCACCGGCCAGCGGACCGGCAATTCGGCAACGATGGAGGAGATCGAGGAGATCGGCGCGGCGACACACCTGCCATTGCTCGTCGGCTCCGGCGTCAACAAGGACAATATCGTCGATATTCTGGCCCGCACCAACGGCGTCATCGTCGCTTCCTCGCTGAAGCATGGCGGCGTCTGGTGGAACCCCGTCGACATCGAGCGTGTGCGCGCCTTTCGCGCAGCAGCCGAACCGGGCCTGGAGGGCTGAGCATGGCGGCAGAAAGCCTCTCGGACCGCATCCTGCGCGAGAACGACGCCGTCTTCCGTGCGATGCTCGGCCACCGCTTCGTCGAGGACATCAAGAACGACAGGCTGAGCAAGCAAGCCTTCGAGCGCTACCTGGTCTATGAAGGCGCCTTCGTCGACAGCGCCATCTCGATCTTCGCCTATGCGGCGGCGAGCGCCGGGACGATGGCGCAGAAGCGCTGGCTGATCGCAGTGCTCGACGCGCTCGCCAACGAGCAGATCGCCTATTTCAAGCGCACCTTCGCCAGCCGCGGCATCGATCCCTCGTCGTTCGACACCGGCATCGCCGAAGTCGAGGCCTTTCGCGTGGGCATGCTTGATATCGCCCGGCAGGGCGGCTTTCTCGATACGGTCGCGGCGATGTTTGCGGCCGAGTGGATGTACTGGAAATGGTCGAAGGACGCAGCCAGCCGGCCGATCAGCGATCCCCTGCTGAAGGAATGGGTGGACCTGCATGTCGATCCGAATTTCGCCGCCCAGGCGCAGTGGCTGAAAAATGAACTCGACATCGCAGGCGAAACCCTGGAAGAGGATGAAAAGGCGCGATTGAGCACGATCTTCGGCCGGGCGATGCAGCTGGAGATCGATTTTCATGATGCGCCTTATCTCTAGCTTTAGTGCGAAAGCAGATGCATGCGTGCTTACATAATCGGCAATGTCGCCATTGACGAAACCATCGCGGTTTCCGAGCTTCCCGTCATCGGCGCCTCCATCCTCGGCAATGCCGGCGGCGTCGATCTCGGCGGCAAGGGCACGAACCAGGCAGTCGTCATGGCCCGCTGCGGCGTTCCCACAACGCTGGTGACGCCCGTCGGCAGGGATGCAAGGGCCGATGCGATCCGCCACTACCTCGCGGACGAACCGCTTCAGAGCGAGTTGATCGAGATGGAAGATGCATCGACCGACATCTCGATCATCTTCCGGCTGCCGGGCGGCGAGAATGCCATCGTCACCACAACGGAATCGGCACAGAGCCTCAACCTGTCCCACGTCACCCAGATCCTCTCGACGGCCGGTCCCGGCGACCTGATGATATTGCAGGGCAACCTCTCCGACCGGACGACGCGCGACATTCTCGGGCATGCCCGGGCAATCGGCATGGTCACCGCCTTCAATCCGTCGCCTGTTCGATCCTATTTCTCCGATCTCTGGGACCTGATCGACATCGCCTTTCTCAATAAGGGCGAGGCGCAGACCCTGACCGGAACGACGGGCAGGGACGCCGCCGAATATCTCCTGAACCAGGGATTGCAGGAGGTCGTCCTGACCCTCGGCGGCGACGGCGCGATACTCATGAACCAGCATGACACCATCCAGGTCCCCGCACATGCCTGCGATGTTGTGGATACGACAGGTGCCGGCGATACGTTCATGGCCGTCGCACTCGCATCCTGCGCGCTGCGCGGGCAGCGGCTGGACAGGCAAGCCATCGAGCACGCGGCCGCGGCCGCGGCCATCACTGTCTCACGGCACGGCACGAGAAAGGCGTTTCCGACCATGTCAGAGCTTGAAACGATCCTGAAATAGCCGATCCCGGTGTTGACCATGCCGGCACACGTGAACAAGATCGGCGATCTCATCGGCCGGTCGCGGCGGGCAGCTTCATAAAACCATCATCAGCCTCTGCGAAGGGATAGACTCCTCGCGATTCACTCGTCATATCAGCAGCATCCGGACTTTCCTCATGACATCCTCCCCGATTTCCGCGCGCCTCTCCCCGACCGCGTCGTCCCGCCTCATCGTGCTTGCCGAAACGGCATTGAAGGCGGGCGAAACCGCCCGCGGGTCGCTGCGGCGACGGACATCCAAGGAGATGCTCGCCAAGGCGCCGCGCGATTACCAGACCGAAATCGATGTCGCGGTCGAGCGGATCATCGTCGACGAGATAGTGAGGGCCTTCCCCGATTATGCGATCCAGGGCGAGGAGGCCGTCGGCAACCGCACGGCGGGTCCTGAGACGCCGATCATCTATATCGATCCGATCGACGGCACGACCAACTATGCCTGGGGCATTCCGCATTTCGGCATGACGATCTCGATCGTCGAAGGCGGCAGGCTCGTCACCGGCGTCGTCTATGACGCCATGCAGGACGAGCTGTTCAGCGCCGAAATCGGTGGCGG
>Ga0307515_10003446_pt1 | contig 33294 bp, 32 predicted proteins | sample 17_EM_MG_FD_194513 | JGI IMG/M metagenome (GOLD analysis project Ga0307515, IMG submission 194513) | Populus trichocarpa ectomycorrhiza microbial communities from riparian zone in the Pacific Northwest, United States - 17_EM | ecosystem: Host-associated > Plants > Roots > Unclassified | place... | reverse complement strand
TCTATGGTGCTGCTGGTGGTGGTGGCGCTGGCGGCGGCCTTTGTCGCCGCGCGGCGACCGGCCGACATCCTGCTGCTGGTGACCGCGGCGTTCTCGCTCGCGGCTTCGGCCTTCTTCCCAGCGCTCGTGCTGGGCATCTTCTGGAAGCGGGCCAACCGCTGGGGTGCTGGTGCCGGCATGCTGGCCGGGCTGGGGGTCTGCAGCTGGTACCTGGCGATCACGCAACCCTGGCTGCGCGAGCTGCTGCACCTGCGCGGGCCGGCCACACTCTGGTGGGGCATCCAGCCCGTGTCGGCCGGCATCTTCGGCGTGCCGGTGGGGTTGGTGGTGCTGGTGGTGGTGAGCCTGCTGACGCCGAAACCACCACCGGCCGTCGAGGCCTTTGTCGACGGCCTGCGCTACCCGCGACAGCTCAAGCCCTAAGGTGCTGGCGTGTCGAGAAAGGCCTGCAAACGCTTGGCCAGCGCTTCGGGCTGGTCATGGTGCAGCATGTGGCCACAGTCGGTCAGCAGGCACATCTCGACCTTTGGCACCACCGCCAACCGCGCTTCGAAGTCTTCGCGCGGGTAGCGGTTGCCCCACCATTTGGTCACGTCGGTCTCGTTGCCCTCGGCCCACAGCACCGGCGCGGTGATCAGCTTCCAGGTCTCGACGATCTCTTCCTTGCGGTAGAGGATCGGGTTGGCGCGCTTGTGCGCCGGGTCGCCCAGGATGTGCCAGCGGCCATCGGCGCGCTCTTCGGCCCAGTGCGCGGCCAGCCACGCGGCATGCGCCGTATCCAGCCGCGGGTTGTTCTTCATCAGGCGTTCTGCGACTGCACCGACGCTGGCGTAATCGCGCAGCGAGGCCTCGGTGCGCAGCTCGTCCAGCCACTGGCGCATGCGCTTGGGCGCGTGGTGCGGCTTGGTCCCGGGCAGGCCGAAGCCTTCAAGGTTGACCAGCCGGCGGATGCGCTCCGGCCGCACGCCGGCATAACTCATCACCACGTTGCCGCCCATGCTGTGGCCCAGCAGGTCGACTGGCGCGTCGCCATTCAGACCCAGGTCGGCGTGGTGCAGCAGCGCGTCGAGGTCGCCCACATAGTCGCCATACCAGTAGCTGTCGGTCGGCGGCACGCGCGTCAGCCCGAAGCCGCGCCAGTCGGCTGCGAGGATGTAGCGGGATTCACCTTCGAGCGCCGCCAGCGCATCGACGACGAACTGGAACGACGCGCCGACGTCCATCCACCCGTGCACCATGAACAGCGCAGGCCGCTCTGGCGTGACGAGCGACGGGTCGCCCCAGCTGATGACGTGGTAGTCGAGACCCCGCACCGGCACGAAACGGTCGGTGCCGGGGCGGCGGGGCGAGTAGGGGGTGGCAAGCGAATCCATGCAGCGGAATGTAGGGGCTGCGCCGAAATCCTGCTGCCGCGGGGGTGACAGAATCGTTCGCATGACCTCTACAGCTTTCACCCTGCGCGCCGCCGAGCCGCGCGACGTCCCGGCCGTCGTCGGCCTGATCGGCGAATTGGCCGAGTTCGAGAAACTGACCCACTTGATGCAGGCGACTCCCGAAACGCTGGCGCCGCACCTGTTCGGCCCGAAGCCGGTGGCTGAGAGCTGGGTCGCCGAATTGCCGGGCGGCGAGATCGTTGCCTTCGCGCTGTGCTTCACCAACTTCTCGACCTTCCTCGCCAAGCCGGGCCTGTACCTCGAAGACCTCTACGTCAAGCCGGTGCACCGCAGCCTGGGAATCGGCAAGGCGATGTTGACGCACCTGGCGCGCACGGCGGTCGAACGCGGCTGCGGCCGCTTCGAATGGAGCGTGCTCGACTGGAACGAGAACGCGATCCGCTTCTACGAGAAGATGGGCGCGACGGTGATGCCGGACTGGCGCATCTGCCGGGTCACGGGCGACGCGCTGGCGAAGTTCGGCCAGGCCTGATCAGCGCAGCGCTGCTTCCCACTGAAACGCCCCATCAGTCAACCGCGGCACACAGCTGCTGCTGTTGAGCTGCGAGGCCAGCCGCACGTCGTCGGCGTAGCCGCGTTCGACCAGTTCGCGGCCTGAGGCGCAGGCGGTCAGCTTGTCGTGCAGGTGATCGCGGGCGGCGAGGAAAACGGCTTCGGCGGCCAACGCCTCGGGGGATTTGCTGCCGGGCAGCGCGTGCACGATCGCGCCAGCGCCGATCAGGTCTTCGAGTGCGACGCGCAGGCTGCCGTCGGGCCATTGTTCGCCGGCCGCGACGATGGCGACCGGGCCGTCGCTGCTGCGCATCACCGAGCTGGCCACTGCGCTCGCGTTGCGCAAACAGCCGGCAATCACGATCGGCGCGTGGCAGGCGCGGGCCAGCGTGCTGCCGTTGGGTGAAGGCAGCACCAGCCGGGTGCCGGGCGCCACGGCCTGCAGCGAGCCGGGCGACAGCGACAGGCCGCCCTGATCGCGCGGGCCGGCCAGCAACGCGCGGTGCTGGCCGGCATACGCGGCGGCCGAGGCATCTTTGGGCGGATAGGGCAGCACCGCGGCGCCGCGGGCGCAGGCGATGTCGACACAGGTCGAGAACGACAACACGTCGACCAGCACCACGGCCGGGCACAGCGCGGCCACGTTGCGCAGGCCGGGCATGCCCCAGTCGACCCGCACATCGAAGCCTTGCTGGGCGGCGAACATCGCGCTGCTGGTGGATGTCATTGATCAGCCCAGCTTGGCTAAACGTTCTTTGGCGTCTTCGAGGTTTTTGGGGTGACCGCGGCCGGCGCTGACGAACTTCTGCAGCAGCGCTTTCGCCTTTGCGAGATCGCCCAATTGCAGCCAGGCCAGCGCCTCGCGGTAGTCGATCGGCAGCGTGGCGTGGCCGCGCAGCGTGCGGGCCTGGGTGTAGAAGCGCAGGGACTCTTGCGGCGCGCCGCTCTCAGTCTTGACGCGGCCCAGGCCGTAGACAGCGAAGGCGCGGCTGGGGTCGGCCTGCACCAGCCGTTCGAACAGCGCCTGGGCTTGTGTCGGCTGCTTGTTGCTCAGCCTCTGCACAGCGATCTGGCCCAGGTTGGCATAGACGGCCGAGCGCAGCGCGTTGTCGTTGCCAGGCTGCACCGCCCACAACAGCTTCTCGGCCTCGTCGAACTTGTCTTCGCTGATTGCGACCATCGCGCGCAGGCAGCGTGCCTGCTCGGGCTGCTTGGCCTCGGTGCTGCGCGCCAGCTCGCGCGCCTTGTCGATGCCGCCACCGGCAATGCCGGGCGCGGCCATGTAGAACTGCATCAGGCCGACGCGGTTATTGAAGGCGTCGGGCTGCAGGGCCACGGCCTTCTCGAACGACTCGCGGATGCGGCCAGCCAGGCTCATCGCCTTGAACATGCCGGCGCGCAGCGCCTGCGCGCCGAGCAGCGTGCCGAGCGCGTAGTGGCACTCGCCGGCCTCGGGGTGGCGGGTGATGCAGTCTTCGGCCAGCGGCACCACCGCGTCCACCTGCGCAGGTTCGGCTCCGGCGAGCAGCGCAAAGCCCAGTGCCAGCGTGGCCTGCGGGTCGCCCGGCTCGGCCTTCAGGCGCTGGCGGGCCTGGGCTTCGAGCTCGGCGTGCTGGTCGTTTTCGAGCAGGTTCTCCCAGGCCGGGTCACGCAGGCTCTGGGCCGAGGCAGGGGACGATGGCAGGGCGCACAGCAGTGCGAGGGTCAGAGTGCCGAGCGGCGCGAGGCGGTGGGACATGGTGTGAGGCGGTTTGAAGTGAAGCAGGGTGGTTGTGCAGATTTGCAGGGTCCGCCCGGTGGGCCGGCGCCGCGGCTGGCCGTACGCTTGGGAAGATGAACGACGAGCTTTCGGTTTCGGTTGACCGTGTGAATCCCGATGGCGCGAGCGCGGCAGACCGCCACGCGTATTGGCATGGCAGTTTTCGCTGGCGCGTGCCGGCGCGTTTCAACATCGCTGAAGCCTGCTGCGCACGTTGGGCGCGCGAGCGGCCGCAGGCGGTGGCGATCCGCGCGGAACGCGAAGACGGGCGCGTGACACTGCACCGTTATGCCGAGCTGCAGGCGGCGGCGAACCGGTTGTCGAACGCACTGCGCCGCCTGGGCGTGAAGCCGGGCGACCGGGTGGCGGTGGTGATGCCGCAGCGTGTGGAGACCGCAGTGGCACACATGGCCGTCTACCAGCTCGGCGCGGTCGCGATGCCTCTGTCGATGCTGTTCGGGCCGGACGCGCTGGAGTACCGCCTGAACGACAGCGAGGCGCGCGTCGCGGTTGTTGACGAATCGGCGATGGCCAACCTGCAGGCGGTGCGGGCGCGATGCCAGCACCTCAAGACCGTGCTGGCTGTGGGCGAAGCCGCCGGCCAGGGCGACGTGGACTGGACCGCGGCACTGCGGCGTGAAGCAGCGACCTTCACGGCGCGCAAGACCCATGCGGACGACCCCGCGGTGCTGATCTACACCAGCGGCACCACCGGCCCGCCCAAGGGTGCGCTGATCCCGCACCGTGCGCTGATCGGCAACCTCAGCGGCTTCGTCTGCAGCCAGAACTGGTTGCGGGGTGGTGGGAAAGCGCCAAGACGAAAACTCGGCCCCGGCGGCGCGCCAGCCGATGCGGTCTTCTGGAGCCCAGCCGACTGGGCCTGGACCGGTGGCCTGATGGATGCGCTGCTGCCGGCGCTGTACTTCGGGGTGCCAATCGTCGCATTCCAGGGCCGCTTCGGCCCGGAGCGCGCGTTCGAGCTGATGCAGCGACACCAGGTGACCAACACCTTCCTCTTCCCGACCGCGCTGAAGGCGATGATGAAGGCGGTGCCGCATCCGGGCGAGCGGTACCCCGGCCTGAAGCTGCGGGCGGTGATGAGCGCCGGCGAAGCCGTCGGCGACGCGGTGTTCAACTGGTGTCGCGATGAGCTGGGCCTCACCGTCAACGAGATGTTCGGCCAGACCGAGATCAACTACATCGTCGGCAACTGCAGCCAGACGGTGGGCACCGATGGCCACCCTTGCGTCGGCTGGCCGGCCCGCCCCGGCAGCATGGGCCGTGCCTACCCAGGCCACCGCGTCACGGTGATCGACGACGACGGCCACGAATGCCCGCGCGGCACGCCGGGCGACGTGGCAGTCCATCGGCTCGACGTGCATGGCGAGCCTGACCCGGTGTTCTTCCTCGGCTACTGGAAACGCGACGACGCGACGCGCGCCAAGTTCACCGGCGACCGGGCATCGAGCTGGTGCCGCACCGGCGACACGGCGCTGATGGACGACGACGGCTACCTCTGGTACCAGGGCCGCAGCGACGACGTGTTCAAGGCCGCCGGTTACCGCATCGGGCCGAGCGAGGTCGAGAACTGCCTGGTCAAGCACCCGGCGGTCGCCAACGCGGCCGTGGTGCCGAAGCCGGACGCCGAGCGCGGCGCGCTGGTCAAGGCCTATGTGGTGCTGGCGCCCGGCTTCACCGGCAGCGACGAGTTGGTGGCCGATCTGCAGCGCCATGTGCGCGGCCAGCTCGCGCCCTACGAATACCCGAAGGAGATCGAGTTCATCGACGCATTGCCGATGACCACCACCGGCAAGGTGCAGCGGCGTGTGCTGCGGCTGCAGGAAGAGGAAAGGGCGCGGGCCGCCAAAGCGTGAGACCTCACGCATCGCTTTCATCAGCAAGGGCTCATCAGCACGCGTCGTTCGGGCGGCAAGCCACTGCGTCGGCGCCGGCCCTCTCTGTCGCCGCGTGCTGGCGTTTGTGTGCTGGGGCTGGCTCGCCCCGCCAGCCGAGCTGCAGCAGCAGCCCAGCGGCGAACAGCCAGGCCAGCAATCGCAAGGGGCGCATCGGTCGGTGTCTCCGGTCGGGTCGTTGAGGGCTACTTGGCACAGCGCCCGCTCACCACACGTGCGGCGAGAAAGGGCAGGCCTAGGATGCCGCCGAGCCCGATCGGGCCGATCTGGCCGCTGGCGGCTTGCGGGTCCTTCAAGCAATCGGGCGTGCCGGCCTCGGCGACTTGACGGGCCAGCGCCGTGTCGGTGCGTTCGATCGGGGTGTCGGTGGCTGCTGCTGCCCGTTCGTGCAGCAGAGGCAGCTTGCCGGTCTGGCGGATCGCGGCGCGTGTGGCGTCGCTGTCCAGCAAACGTCCGGCGGATGGCGCCGAGGCCGCGGACACCGGCGGTGCGGCGCTCACGGCGGGCGCCGGCTCGACCCATGTCGATTCGTGTGCTGGCGCCGGCGAGGCCGGGCGGGGCTGGGCCCGATCAGGCTCATCGGCGTGCCGCGGCCGGCTTGCCACGGGGGGCGGTGGCTGCTCGGCAGGTTGCTTGGCCGGCGCCTGTGCCAACGGCTGCACCCACACCAGCGGCGGCTGCTCGTGCCGGACCTCGACCTGGCGCTCGCGCATCGTGTGGGCGAGTGCGAGAAAAAGCAGCCCGTGCAGGCCCAGCACCACCAGCGCCATGCCGGGCCGCCGACGGACCGGCAGCGCGGCGTGGGCCTCAGCTCGGTTCGTCATCAGGCCGGTACTCCAGCAAATCGCCGGGCTGGCATTGCAGCACCTGGCAGATCAGTTCGAGCGTGTCGAAGCGCACGCCACGCACCTTGCCGGACTTCAGCAGCGAGATGTTTTGCTCGGTGATGCCCACGAGCTCGGCCAGCTCGCGCGAGCGCATCTTGCGCTTGGCCAGCATCACGTCGAGGTGAACGACGATCGTCATTTCAGCGCCCCACGACCTGCGGGCTCATCAAACGAACCCCTCGTTCTCTTCAGCCACGCGCGCCGCCTCGGTCATCACGCGCGCGATGGCCATGAAGACCAGGGCGCCGAGCACCAGCGCGTAGTCGTTTGAACTGATCGCGACCAGCAGTTGGCGCTGGCCGGGCGGGTTGTCCCACGAGACGGCGACCGACATCAGCGCTTGGGCCAGGGGCTGCGCCAGCGACAACACAAACAGCAGCGTTGCGAAGCGGCGCAGGTACGCCAGCGCGCGCATGCCAAACACATCGCCACGCAGGTACTCGCCGAACAAGGACCACAGCTGCCACAGCAGTGCCAAGCCCAGGCCGACCGGCAATAGCGTCACGGCAGCCATACGCAGGCGCGCCGCCAGCGTCAAGCCGCCTTGCGCCAAGTGCTGCAGGTGCAGGCCCGCCATTTCGCTGAAGCCCATCGACAGCAATGCGTCAGGTGCCGTGAGCAGCAGTACCGGGGCGGCGATCAGCAAGGGTGCGGCCAGCAAGGCCAGGCCGCGCACCCAACGGGACAGCCGTCGAAGACGATCGGCCAAGGCCCGGGAGGCGGGAGGGATGGGGGGCTTGGCGGGCAGTCTCGGGCGCATATTGTTTACTGTAAAACAATAAAAAATGGCTGTCAAACATGATCTTTCGGAAGTGCTTTGAACGATCGTGACGGCTGTGTTCTCTTTCTGGTTCTAAAGTGGTATCTCTCTGAGAGAGCCTGATGAAGAGGGCAGCTGAGGTCGCTCGAAGCTGATGTGTCGACTCGACTGTCACCTATGAAAATTGCGAAACAAAGAGGGCTCTCTTCACCGCCATGCACGTGTCAAATGACCGGCCGATGTCAGTGAATACTATTTACTGGTTCTATAGTGGTTTCACCTGAAGCAATTGGTTGCACATGCGCGCAGACTGCGCGGGCCGCTGGCCGTTGGGGCGTGGCGGCTCAGTGAAGTCCATCTCTCAAGGAGAAGCCGTCATGTCCACCTCAGAAGGCGCCACCTCGCGGCGTCAACGTCTCGACTGGTTGACCGCACTGTCCGCGGCAGTCGCAACGACCGGCATGTTGAGTGCGCCGAGCGCCCATGCCGCGCAATCGTCGGTGGCCCCGGTCACGAATGCCGCCGCACCGGTTTGCCAGCCTTGGTCGTCCGGCACCGTCTATCTCAAAGACGACACGGCCACCCAGGGCGGCCAGAGCTACAAGGCCAACTGGTGGACGCAGGGTGACGACCCGGCTACGCACAACGGCGGCCCCGGCACCGGCCAACCGTGGACCAAGATCGCCAGCTGCAGCGGCACGCCACCGCCGCCCCCCGCACCGGCCCCTTGCGACCCGTGGAAGGGCACCTACACGTACCCGAAGGCGGCGCTCGTGACCGAGAACGCCGTGGGTTATGAAGCCCAGGCCCAGACGCTGAACCAGGAGCCCGCGACCCACAACGGCCAGCCTGGCAGCGGCCAGCCCTGGAGCAAGACGACCAAGTGCGACGCCCCGCCGCCGCCGCCCCCGGGCGCGCTGGTGTTCGGCTCTTACAAGGACATCACGGTCAACCTGAACTGGAACACCAACGAGCTGTCGACCAAGGTCACCGGCTCGCTGCAACCGGTGCTCAGCGTGATGCCGGCCAAGCAGAAGTCGGGCACCTGGGCCTTCGCGACCGGCGAGTGCGGGTCGGAAAACTGGGCCGGCGTGACGCCGTCGGCGTTGGTGGCTGCCAACGTCTCGAAGTGGGTGGCCGCGGGCAAGAAGTACATCATCTCGACTGGCGGTGCCGCGGGGTCCTTCAGCTGCGGCTCGGACGCTGGCTTCGAGAAGTTCATCTCGACCTACAACTCCAGCAGCCTGCAAGGTGTCGACTTCGACATCGAGGCCGGCCAGAGCCAGGCGGTGATTGATGGTTTGGTGGCTCGCGTGAAGACCGCGAAGTCCAAGCACCCGAGCCTGCGCTTCAGCTTCACGCTCGCCACGCTGGGCGGCAACTCGCCGCAAAGCCTGGGCGACGCGGGCGTGCGCACGATGAACTCGATCAAGTCGCAAGGCTTGACCGGCTACATCATCAACCTGATGACGATGGACTACGGCAGCACGACGCCCACCAATTGCGTGGTGGAAAACGGCAAGTGCAACATGGGCAAGTCGGCTAACCAAGCGGCGATCAACCTGCACAACTATTGGGGTGTGCCGTACAGCCAGATCGAGATCACCCCGATGGTCGGCGGCAACGACACTCAGGACGAGACCTTCACGCTGGCCGATGTCGACACCGTGTCGAGCTTCGTGCTGACGAACAAGCTCTCGGGCGTGCACTTCTGGTCGCTGGACCGCGACAACGACTGCGCTCCGGGCTGGGCCTCGCCAACTTGCAACAGCTACGGCCAGGCGGGCACCTGGGGCTTCACCAACCGATTCATCACGAAACTAGGCCAATGACGCCTGCAGCCGCTCGCCGCATGTAATGCGGCGAGCGGCTCGACGGCTCCCGACGCGCCCGCGGTATCCCGCAGGGCGCGTTTTTCTTGGCGCTGGCGTCGAGCCGGCGACTCGGAACTGGTCTGCATTCGCGAGGCCGTTTGGTCAACTGGAATGGCATTGGTATTGCCGTCGCGGATGAGGTTTTCGTGTCGACAGTGAAAGGGTCGTTTTATTCAAATTTCCACACGTGGACGCACCGGTTTTGTGGCCCGGTGACGAGGCGTCGTGCGACGCACTCACGCTTGATTACATGCGCCGATTTTGTTTACTGGTCTTATAGTGGTTTGACCTGAAGCAGACCACTGCATGGCGAGGGGAGACTGCGATGCGCGTCAGAGAAAGCGCTTCCGCGCAGCGCCACCCACCATCTGCATCGAGGAGAAGCCTGTCATGACAACCCCTGCAAGCGCCGGCACCCGGCGCCATCGGCTCGACTGGTTGGCCGCGCTGTCGGCCGCCGTTGCCGCGACCGCAGCGATGACGCCGGCCACCGCGCCGGCCAAGTCCGTTCATCTGTCCGCTCTGGTGGCGCCGGTCTGCCAGCCCTGGGACGTCAACACGGTCTACGTTCAAGGTGACACGGCCACCCAGGGCGGCACGTCCTACCAGGCCAACTGGTGGACGCAAGGCGAAGATCCCGCCACGCACAGCGGTCCGGTCGGCAGTGGCCAGCCCTGGACGCAAATCGCCAACTGCAGCGGCACGCCACCGCCGCCACCCCCGCCGCCGGCCGAATGCGACCCCTGGACGGGCACCGTGACCTACAAGAAGGGCGCGTTGGTGACCGAAGGCTCGCAGGGCTACAAGGCCCTGGCGAAGTCGCTGAACCTTGATCCGGCCACCCACAACGGCCCCAAGGGCAGCGGCGAGCCGTGGATCAAGTCGAAGAAGTGTGATGTCACCCCGCCCCCGCCGCCCCCGGGCGGCCTGGTGTTCGGGACCTACAAGGACGTCACGATCAACATGAACTGGAACACCAACGAGCTGTCGACCAAGGTTACCGGCCCGCTGGTGCCTGTGCTCAGCGTGATGCCGGCCAAGCAAGCCTCGGCCACTTGGTCATTCGCCACCGGTGAATGCGGCTCCGAAAACTGGGCGGGTGTGACACCGGCTGCGCTGGTGGCGGCCAACGTCTCGAAGTGGGTGGCCGCGGGCAAGAAGTACATCATCTCGACCGGCGGCGCCGCAGGGTCGTTCAGCTGCGGCTCGGACGCCGGCTTCGAGAAATTCATCTCGACCTACAACTCCAGCAGCCTGCAAGGCGTCGACTTCGACATCGAGGCCGGCCAGAGCCAGGCGGTGATCGACGGTCTGGTGGCCCGCGTCAAGGTTGCGAAGTCCAAGCACCCGAACCTGCGTTTCAGCTTCACGCTGGCCACGCTGGGCGGCAGCTCGCCGCAAAGCCTGGGCGACGCCGGTGTGCGCACGATGAACTCGATCCAGTCGCAGGGCCTGACTGGCTACATCATCAACCTGATGGCGATGGACTACGGCAGCACCACGCCGACCAACTGCGTGGTCGTGAGCGGCAAGTGCGACATGGGCAAGTCGGCCAACCAGGCGGCGATCAACCTGCACAACCACTGGGGCGTGCCGTACGGCCAGATCGAGATCACCCCGATGGTCGGCGGCAACGACACCCAGGACGAGACCTTCACGCTCGACGACGTGGACGAGGTGTCGACCTTCGTGCTGACCAACAAGCTGTCGGGTGTGCACTTCTGGTCGCTGGACCGCGACAACGACTGCCCGCCGGGCTTCGCCTCGCCGACCTGCAACAGCTACGGCCAGGCAGGCACCTGGGGCTTCACCAACCGGTTCATCACGAAACTGGGGCAATAAAAGCGCCCCCACGGCCCCCCGGGGCCTGCCCCCCGAGGGGGCTCGCGCAGCGGACCGGCCAAGCCGGATCCGCGCACGCCACTTGAAGGCGGGCGGCGCTGCGTGCGCCCAGCTTCGGTTCCTGCGGCACACTGGCGGCTTCCAATTGGAAGCCGCCATGCATTTGAAAGCCCTCGGCGCCAGCGAGCTGCTGGTCAGCCCCGTCTGCCTCGGTACGATGACCTTCGGTGAGCAGGTCAACGAGCCCGAGGCCCACGCCATCCTCGACCACGCGTTGGAGCGTGGCGTCAACTTCATCGACACGGCCGAGATGTACTCGGTGCCGCCGCGGGCCGAGACCTATGGCGCGACCGAAACCATCCTCGGCCGCTGGTTCGCCGCGCGGCCCGGTGTGCGGCAGAAGCTGGTGCTGGCCACCAAGGTGGCCGGGCCTTCGCGCGGCATGCCGTGGGTGCGCGGTGGCGCCGCGAACCTGTCGCCGGCCGACATCCACGCCGCCTGCGATGCGAGCCTGAAGCGGCTGCAGACCGACCACATCGACCTCTACCAGATCCACTGGCCCAATCGCAACGCGCCGAGCTTCGGCTCGATCTACTTCGAGCCGGAGCGCGACGCCGAGTACACCTCGATCCATGCCCAGCTCGAAGCGTTCGCGGCCTTGATCAAGGCTGGCAAGGTGCGCCACATCGGCCTGTCGAATGAAACGCCATACGGCGTGGCCGAGTTCGTGCGCATCGCCGAGGCGCACGGCCTGCCGCGCGTGCTGACGGTGCAGAACCCGTACTGCCTGATCAGTCGCTCGCTCGACAACGGGTTGGACGAAACGATGCACCGGCTCGGTGTCGCGCTGATCCCGTATTCGCCGCTGGGCTTCGGCCTGTTGACCGGCAAGTACGATGAACGCGGCATCGACGATGCCACCAGCACCGGCCGCATGGCGCTTTTCGAGCGCATGAAGCAGCAGCGCTGGGGCCGGCCGGCCGCGCTGGCCGCTGCGCGCCGCTACAACGCACTGGCCCGCGAGCATGGGCTGACGCCGACACGCATGGCGCTGGCCTGGTGCTACACCAACTGGCGCGTGGCCTCCACCATCATCGGCGTCACCACGCGCGAGCAGCTTGATGAAAATCTCGACGCCTGGGGCACGACGCTGTCGCCCGAGCTGCTGGCCGCGATCGACGCGGTCCGCTGGGACATCCGCGACCCGGCCCAGTAAGTTGGCCCCCAAGGCCGCGGCGCTGCCGCGTCCGCCCCCCCGAGGGGGAGCGTTCGCCTTGGGGCGGCCCTGCGGCGAACATTCCCTCCATCATTGATCATGGCCAAGAAAGACAAGCACGTCAGCGAAACACCCGCCACCCAGTGGCTCAAGGCCCAGGGGGTGGTCTTCACCGAGCATGTCTACGACTACGTGGACCATGGCGGCACGGCCGAGTCGGCACGCCAGCTGGGCCGGTCCGAGCACGAGGTGATCAAGACCCTGGTGATGCAGGACGACAAAGCCGAGCCGTTGATCGTGTTGATGCACGGCGACGCCCAAGTCAGCACCAAGAACCTGGCGCGTTCGATCGGCGCCAAGAGTGTCGAGCCCTGCAAGCCGGACGTTGCGCAGCGCCACAGCGGCTTTCTCGTCGGTGGAACGTCGCCCTTCGGCACCCGCAAGGCGATGCCGGTCTATGTGGAAGAAAGCGTGTTGGCCTTGCCGGGGATCCTGATCAACGGCGGGCGACGTGGCTACCTGCTCGGCATCACGCCCGACGTGCTGACCCGCGTGCTCGGCGCCAAGGCAGTGAGCTGCGCCATCGCCTGAGGCTCGCGGGCTGACGCTGCTGACACGACGTTGGCAGCAGCGCTGACGCACAGTGGCGTTCGCGCCGCGCCATGCGCGGTCAAAACACCAACCAGGTCAGGAGCCAAGCATGTCCGCCAGTGCCAAGTCACCCGTCGTTTCGTTGAACCAGGTCGAGCTGAGCCCGCGGCCGCCCGAGTGGCAGCCCAGCGGGCCCGCCGCGGAGCGTTTCGATGCCAGCCGCGCGCTGTTGGGCGAGACCCTGGGGCTCAAGAAGCTCGGGTGCTCGCTGACGCAGGTGGCGCCGGGAAAGGCGGCCTATCCGTTCCACAGCCACCGGGCCAACGACGAGATGTTCTACGTCATCGCCGGGCGCGGCGAACTTCGCCTGGGCGACCAACGCCGGCCGGTCACTGCCGGCGACCTGATCGGCTGCCCCTGCGGCGGCCCTGAAACGGCGCACCAACTCATCAACACCGGGCCAGAGCCGCTGCGCTACCTGGCGATCAGCACCCAGATCGACCCCGAAATCTGCGAGTACCCCGACTCCGGCAAGGTCGGGGCGTACTGCGACGGGCCGGCGGACACAGGTCTGTATCACCTAAGCCGCAAAGACGCCCCGGTCGACTACTGGGACGGCGAGTAGCGCCACCGAAAACCCTGCCATCCGATCGCGGGCTGTTCCTTATGATGGCCCACATGCGCCATCGCAACCTCGCCGCGATCGTGGGGCTGGCCCTGGTGGTCACGGCGCCAGTCTGCCGAGCCGAGTTGCTTCGGTTCGCCACGGGTGAACTGCCGCCCTATGCCACCGAGGCCCGCTGGGACCAGGGCGTGGCCTTGCGCATCGTGCGCGAGGCGCTTCGCACGCAGGGGCACGAGGTCGTCTACAGCTTCTTGCCCTGGGGCCGCGCGCTGGAGGAAACCCGCGCCGGCAAATGGGATGGCACCGCCTACTGGGGCCACAAACCCGAGCACGAAAAGAGCTTTCTGCTCAGCGACAACGTGCTGACCGAGCAGTGGGTGGTGCTGTACCGCGCCCCGCTGGCGGTGGACTGGAAGGAGCCCGAAGACCTGTCGCCCTTCACCTTCGGCGCGATCAAGACCTACACCTACACGCCCGAATTCCATGCGCTGTTCAACAGTGGCAAGCTGAAGGTTGACTGGTCGCCCGACGACCTGTCGATCTTGCACAAGATGGCCAGCGGGCGCGTCGACGTGGCGCTGCTGGACCGCAACGTCGCCTGTTTCCTGATCGACCAGCACCTGACTGGCGCCGAAGCCCGCACGATCCGCGCCCATACTCGGCTGATGACCGACAACTTCACGACGCACCTGCTGCTACCCAAGGCGCTGCCGCAAAGCCAGGCGCGGCTGGAGGCGATGAACAAAGGCCTGGCGGCGCTGCGCGCTTCGGGCGAGTACCAGCGCCTGCTCGAATTCACCGAATGCAAGGTCGGGCTGGCAGTGCCCAACATGCCGAAATGAGGCCCCCACGACCCCTTGCCAGGGGCCTGCCTTGCAGGCCGCGCCGAGCCGGAGGCTCGGCCCCTCGGTAGGCACAAACAGGCCTCAGGACTGTTTGTGTCCGACCTCGGCCCCCCGAGGGGGCTCGCGCAGCGGACCGGCGAAGCCGGATCCGCGCACGCCACTTGATGGGCGGCGACGCTGCGCGCGCCTAGAGTGGGCTACAGCCCCCCGGCCAGCGTCGTCGCGCTGCCGGCCATCACCGCGTCGATCTGGCGCAGCACCTCGTCGAAGGCCAGGGGCTTGGTGACGTAGGCCCGAGCGCCGGCGGCGATGGCCGCGTTCACGGTTTCGTCCATCGCATCGGCCGACACCATCACCACCGGCAGCCGGCGCAGCCGCGGGTCGGCGGCCATCGTGTTCAGCAGGTCCAACCCGCGGCCGTCGGGCAGTTGCATGTCCAGCAGCAACAGATCGGGCGGCTTGGCGCGCAGCGCGGCCAGTCCCTCGGCCAGTGTGCTGCAGACCTCCAGCGACAGGTCCGGCCTGCGGCCGACAAGCGCCGCCATCACCAGCGCATTGACTGCGTCGTCTTCGACGTACAGCAAGCGCCGCAGCCGGCCCTCGGTCGGCTGCGAGTCGGTGAAATCGATCGGGTGGTGCGGCACCACCTCGGTGGGCGCTTGCGAGACGGGCAAGGTCACCGTGAATTCGCTGCCAACCCCGGGCCGGCTGCGCACGCTCATGTGGCCCTGCATCAGCGACACCAGCGTGCGGGTGACGACCAGGCCGATGCCCGCGCCGGGTTTGCCGGAGGATTCGCGGCCGAGCCGGTTGAAGGATTGGTACAGGCCGTCTAGCTGGGCGCTGGTCATGCCCAGGCCGGTGTCGCGCACGATGATCTGGACCGTGTCCGGCGTCGTGCCGGGTTGGGTGCGCAGGCTCACCTTGCCGCCTGAGCGGTTGTACTTGACGGCGTTGCTCAGCAGATTTACCAGCACCTGTTCGACCCGCACCGGGTCGGCGTGGACCCAGCGTGAGTTGTCGGCGATGTCGAGCGAACAGCGCACCTGCTCTCGGTCGGCATCGGCGGCGACAAAGGCGATCGCGTCGCGCGCCAGCGGCCCCAGGTCGACCGGGCCCAGCGTCAGCCGCAATCGGCCGGATTCGATGCGCGACAGGTCGAGCACGTCGCTGATCATCCCGGTCAGGTGCCAGCCCGCGCGTTCGATCAGCGCCACGCCTTCGCGCCGCTTCGGGTCGTTCTGCACCTCGGGATCTTGCGAGAGCGACTGCGCAAAACCGACGATCGCGTTCAGCGGCGTGCGCAGCTCGTGGCTCATGCGCGAAAGGAACTCGGTCTTGGCCAGGCTGGCCGCTTCGGCAGCGGCGCGGGCCTGCTCGGCGGCGCGGGTGCGCAGCGTGTCCGAAATGTCCGAAACGACGACGATCCAAACGACCTCGCGCGCGCCGCTGACCGGCGTGATCTGGGCCTGGGCCTCGAAGGCCGGCGCGCCTGCCGGTGCCAGCGTCAAGCGGTCGGTGCGCGATTCGCGCCGCCGTAGCCGCGGTGACAACCATTCGGCCAGATCGACCTCGCCGCTCGCCGTCTCGACGGCCGCCAGGCCGGCCAACGAACCGCGCTGCGCCATCGCCTCCAGGGGCTGACCCAGCAGGCGGGCCGCAGCCTCGTTGGCGTAGTGCACGCTCATCGCGCCATCGAGCGCCAGCAGGCCGTCGCGCAGCGAGCCGAGGATCGCCGAACGCTCGTGCAGGCCCTCGCGCAGCTGCTGCTCGGCGGCTTCGCGCAGGACGGTCTCACGGGCCTGCGCATCGAGAAAGCGGTTCAGCGCCTGGCTCAACACGATGATCTCGTCGCCCGAGCCATCGCTTCCGGCTTGCACCGGCAGTCGCGCGTCGGGGTCGTCGGTCTTCAGGTCGCGCAGGTCGTGCACCAGCGCCAGCAACCGCTTGATGACCAGTCGGTGCATCACCCACAGCAGGCCGAGCGCGATCGCCACCACCTTCAGCAGCTCCCAGGGCAGGCGCTGCATGGCACGGTGTTCGATCTGCGCGTCGATCTCGGCAAAAGACTCGCTGACGCGCAGCGTGCCGATCGGCACCGCGCGCGCCGCCACCTTCAGCGGCATGTCGTGCGGAGCACCCGCCTTGGCCGGCAGGAAGCCGGGGCGCGAAACGTCGACCAGGGCCTTGCCATCGTCGGCCAGCACCTGCACGCGCACGATCGCGCCGTCGCGCACCAGGTTGCGTGCCAGCAGGTCCAACGTTGCGAGGTCGTAGTTCCACAGCGCCAGCGCGATCGGCGGTGAGCTCAGGCCCAGCGCTGCGTCTGCCCGCACATGGGCCGAGCGGGTCAGCTCGCTGCGTTCGCGCCACAGCTCGACACCGCCGGCCAGGATGAACACCAGCACGGCAAACGCCGCAACCGACACCAGCATGCGTGTGACCAGCGACGAGTTGATGCGCAGCAAGCGGTCGGTCCCTCGGGGTTTTTGGCCGTTCAGCCGTCAGTCCGGCTCATCTGTCCAGCATACCCAAGCCCCGGGTTGCCGCCAATCCGTGTTGCTGTCGGGGCTGTGGCCCCGGTCTGTCGGGGCGCTGAGGCCCGCTTACACTGCGGCCCCGGCCTTTGGCCGACACGGTGATCGGGATGCTCTACCTGTACTCGCTGGCTGCGCTGGCCGCAGCCTATTTGATTGGCTCGCTGTCGTTCGCGGTCATCGTCAGCCGGGTCATGGGCCTGTCGGACCCGCGCTCCTACGGCTCGGGCAACCCCGGGGCGACCAACGTGCTGCGCTCGGGCAACAAACTGGCCGCGCTGCTGACGCTGGCCTTCGACGCACTCAAAGGCTATGTGCCGGTGCTGGCTGCATGGCTGCTGCAGCCGCGCTTCGGTTGGGGCGAGCTGACTGTCGGCATGGTGGGGCTGGCCGCTTTCCTCGGTCATTTGTGGCCGGTGTTCTTCCGCTTCCAGGGCGGCAAGGGCGTGGCCACCGCAGCCGGCGTGCTGATGGCATTGAACCCGTGGTTGGGTGCGGCCACGTTGGCCACCTGGGTCATCGTGGCCGGCTTCACGCGCTATTCGTCGCTGGCGGCGATCGTGGCGGCGGCTTTCGCGCCGTTCTTCCAGTTGTTGAACTGGGGCGCTTCGCCGATGGTGCTGCCGATCACCGTGATGAGCCTGCTGCTGATCTGGCGCCACGAGGCCAACATCCGCAAGCTGCTGGCCGGCACCGAATCGAAGCTGGGCCACAAGGCCACGACGGTCGCACCCGCCGCGCCGCCAGCCCACCACGCCCATCACACCAAACACCACCACCGAAAGCACTGACCATGGCGATCACACGCTACGACGCCGGCCCCCGCATGGCCGAAATGACTGTTCACAACGGCGTGGCCTACCTGGCCGGCCAGATCGCTGAAGACGGCACGCAAGACATCACCGGCCAGACGCGCCAGGTGCTGGCCGCGATCGACGCACTGCTGGCCCGCGCCGGCAGCGACAAGACCAAGGTGCTGCGGGCTCAGATCTTCCTCGCTGACCTGGCCGACTTCACGGCAATGAACGTGGTCTGGGAAGGCTGGGTCGTGCCCGGCGAGACGCCGGCGCGCGCCACCGTGCAAGCCGCGCTGGCCAAGCCAGAGTGGAAGATCGAGATCGTCATCACCGCTGCCGTCTGATCCAGTCTGACCATCAGGGCGACGAACCGCGATCGCTGCGCAAGCGCGTATCGAAAGTCGCCTGAAATCATTCGCTGCAATGCAGCAGCTGCACCAAGCCGGGGCGTTATGCCCGGGCGATTGGTGACGAAGGAAAGAGTCTGTAAGCCGGGCTGACAAGCGCGGCGAAGGCTGGACCGAGCCCGACAACGGCCCCGGCCGCTACCTGACCTTCCCGAGCTTCTACTTCCAGAATCGGGTCTTCGGCCTCGAGATCCGTGACGGCGTACCCGCTGGCCGCCAGCGCATCGAGTTCTACCTGCGCGTCAGCGACGGCACCTTCGACGGCACGACCTTCAGCCTGTTCCGCAATGTCAACGATGTGAACGTGCGCGACTACGGCTGGTCGTTGAACTACGGCTTCAACAACCCGAAGGAAAACAACCTGCCGATCTGCCATGCCAAGCAGCCGAAGGAAGACTGCATGATGGTGGTCGACTCGAACTGGCGCACCGACCCGCACAGTGCGCTGAAGATCGGCGACCCGATCGAACTGGCGCCGGCACCGCGCCTGACGCGCGATGCGAACGGCAATGCGCTGATCGACGGCGGCGGCAGTCGCTACTACTCGTTCGAGCAGCTGTACATCGTCGGTGAGGGGCTGAAGCCCTGGTACGGCGTCGAGCCGCGGCTTGATTCGGCGCCGCTGCCCGCGTCGACCTTGTCCGGCGGCATGGCCAGCGTGTCGTACAACTATTCCGAAGAGCCGATGCGCATGTTCCATCAGATGGCGAACAACATCGGCATCGGCAACACCAAGCGCTTCGTCGAAGGCCGGCGCCTGTTCCACACCTCGTTCCTTGACGGCAAGCATTCGGAGAACCCGGACTCCAACCCCGTCTTCACCGCGCACATCGGCCAGTTGGGGCCGCGCTACAACCAGGAACGCTGCATCGCCTGCCACACCACCAACGGCCGCAGCCTGGCGCCGCTGGTCGGTGCACGGCTCGAGACGATGGGCGTGGTGACCACTGCGGCTGATTCAGGCCGCAAGATGCTGCCGGATCCGACCTACGGCTTCAACATCCAGCAGCGTGCGCAGGCCCAAGGAACGCCTGACTATGGCGTGACGCTGGCCTTGAACACGACAACGGTGCGCACGCTGGCCGACGGCGAGAAGATCGAGCTGCAGAAGCCGGTCTACTCGTTCAAGGGCCCGCTGCCGGCAAACTACTCGGTGCGCCAGGCGCCGCAGGTCATCGGCCTCGGGCTGCTGGAGGCGGTCGACGAGAAGACCATCACCGATCTGGCTGACGCCAACGACAAGAATGGCGACGGCGTGCGTGGCATCCCGAACTGGGTCCACAACCCCGAGACCGATGAGACCCACCTCGGCCGCTTTGGCTGGAAGGCCGGCAAGGCGACGCTGCGCCAGCAGGTGGGCGAAGCGCTGGTGCGCGACATGGGCGTGACCTCGCCGGTGTACCCGCGCCGCAGTTGCCAGAAAGACGACGCGGGTTGCCACAAGCCGGGCGGCGACGCGCCGGCGATCAGCGAAGCCGAGCTGCAGCGCATGGCGCATTACCTGTCGCTGATCGGTGTGCCGGCGCAGCGCAGCCTGCGCAGCGGCTTCCCGGCCGACACACGCGTTTCGCCTGAGCACAACGTCGACCCGATCAAGATCGAACGCGGCAGCAAGCTGTTCGCGCAAGCGCAGTGCATCGCCTGCCACGCGCCGAAGATGAAGACCGGGCCGAACCACCCATTCGCCGAGCTGCGCAACCAGACCATCCACCCGTACACCAACCTGTTGCTGCACGACATGGGCCCCGGCCTGGCCGACACGGTGACCGAAGGCCGCGCCACGCCGAGCATGTGGCGTACCGCGCCGCTGTGGGGGATCGGGTCGCTGCCGTATGTGCAAGGCGGCGCGCAGAACGTCCGCTACCTGCACGATGGCCGCGCCCGCACGCTGATGGAAGCGATCGGCTGGCATGGCGGCGAGGCCGATGCGAGCCGGATCAAGTTCGAAACGATGTCGAAGGACGACCGCGCCGCGGTGCTGGCCTTCCTGAACTCGCTGTGATCTGAGATGGCGCGGCCGCAAGCCGCGCCACGACGCCCTCGGGCCTGGTTTTGTCCAGGCCCTTTTTTTCAGGCCTCGTCGTGCGGGGCCAAGCCCAACGTCACCGGGTCGCCTCGGCCCCGGCGCACCAGCACCGGCTCGTCGCCGCTCAGGTCGATCACCGTGGTCGGCTGCATCGGGCAGGCGCCGGCGTCCACCACCAGCTGCAGCTGCTTCTGGAAGCGCTCGCGGATCTGCTGCGGGTCGTTCATCGCCTCGTGTTCGCCGGGCGGGATCAGGGTGGTCGCGAGCAAAGGCTGGCCCAACTCGGCCAGCAACAGCTGCAGCACCTTGTGTTCCGGCACCCGCAGGCCGATGGTGCGGCGCGATGGGTGCGACAGCCGGCGCGGCACTTCCTTCGTCGCCTCGAGGATGAAGGTGAACGGGCCCGGCGTCGCGTGCTTGAGCAGTCGGTACTGCTGGTTGTCGACGCGGGCATAGTTCGCCAGCTCCGACAGATCGCGGCACAACAGCGTCAGGTGGTGCTTGTCGTCGACCTGGCGGATGCGGCGCAGCCGCTCGGCGGCGTTCTTGTCGTCCAGGTGGCAAACCAGCGCGTAGCTGGAATCAGTGGGCACCGCCGCCACGCCGCCGGCGTGCAGAATCTGGGCTGCCTGCTTCAGCAGGCGCGGCTGCGGGTTGTCGGGGTGAACCTCGAAGAGCTGTGACATGGTGCGATTGTCGCCGCGCCAATGCCGCCAAGGCCGCAGGTAAGCGCGGCGTGGCCAGGGTGCTGGCAGCGCATCGATCCAGGGCAACGTGATGGCGGGTGAACTGAACATGGCTCTCGATTTCAAGCAAAAACGCGTCGTCATCACCGGCGGCAGCCGCGGCATCGGCCGCGCCATGGCGCTGGCCTTTGCGACGGCCGGGGCCGACGTTTCGATCTGTGCCCGCGGCGCCGAGACGCTGGAACGCACGCGCGCCGAGTTGGCAGCCCACGGTGGCAAGGCGCATGCCGGCATCTGCGACCTGGCCAACGGCGAGGCGGTGACCGGCTATGTGCAGGATGCGGCCGAGGCCCTGGGCGGCATCGACGTCCTCGTCAATAACGCGTCAGGCTTTGGCTTGGCTGACGACGAAGCGGGTTGGGGCGCCGGCCTGGCCGTCGACGTGATGGCCACCGTGCGGGCTTCGCACGCTGCGCTGTACTGGCTGGCCCAATCGCCGGGCAGCTCGATCGTGCACATCTCGTCGATCTCGGGCCTGCGGCCGTCGATGCTGGCCCCAGCCTATGCCGCGGTGAAGGCGGCGGTGATCCACTACACCACCAGCCAGGCCGCGCGGCTGGCGCAGCAGGGCATCCGGGTCAACTGCATCGCACCGGGCTCGATCGAGTTTCCCGGCGGCACCTGGGAAAGGCGCCGGCAGACCAACGACCCGCTGTATGCACGCATCAAGGAGCGCATCCCGTTCGGCCGCCTGGGCACGCCCGAGGAGATTGCCGACGTCGCGCTGTTCCTGGCCTCGCCGATGGCCCGCTGGGTGACTGGCCAGACCATCGCGGTCGACGGCGGGCAGTTGCTGAGCTTTTGATACCAGCACGGGTCAACAGGCTGGCCCCTTCGGCCGTTATAGAAGTTTCCCGACCTCCATCGAGGAGCACCCATGAACCGCCCCTTGCTGCGCCAGATGGCGCGCCGATCCGCCGGCCTGCTGGCTGCCGGCCTGATGCTCACGCTGGGTGCCTGCTCGGCGCTGCAGCCTGCCGAACCTGAACAGTTCTCCAGCAACCCGCCGCTCGTCGCCGGCTGGCAAGAGCACACCAGCCCGCTTTACAACCTGGGCCCGGGCCCGACGGCGGGCACCACGGTGTGGATGGTCTCGGCCTTGCTGCCGCGCGGCAACTACCAAGTCATCAGCCGCCAGGGCGACCGCGCACGCCTGCTCGACGGCCATCGCTTCGAGGTCGACGGCAGCGTCAACAAGGAAATCCGGCTGATCCTGCCGTTCGCCTCGGGCAGCCTTGAGGCTGTCGAAGAGCGCTACGTGGTCGCGCAGGCCAAGGCGCCTGCCAAGTCCATGCCCTGATCTGGGCGCTTCACGGCGCCGGTCAGGCGCCGTGAGTTCAATCACAGCGTTTGCCCGCAGCTGCGGGAATACCCCGTTTTGCGCACCTTGCTGACTCTAGAAGTTCTCTGAGAGAATTTGTGTCTACTTTCTCTCGGGCTTCATTCCATGAGTCGTCCAGCCTCCCGCACGCTGCAGGCCAGTCGGATGCGCAGGGTCACCTGCTGCGTTCTGATCGCCGCGCTGAACCTTTCCTCCATGGCGGCGGTCGCCCTGCCACGCCCGGCCCAGGCCGATCGGTCGGCCCAGTCGGCGCTGGCCGGCGCCCGCAGCCAGATGGCGTCACTGGGCCTCGGGGCGGGCAACGACCTGGTGCTGCGCCACCACTTCACCAACGCGCAAGGCCGCACGGTCGTCCACGCGGACCAGACCTTCCAGGGCAAGCGCGTCTGGGGCGCCCAGGCCATCGTGCACAGCGAAGCTTGGGGCGGCACCCGCGTCCTGCAGCAGGGCCTGCTGGCGGATGCGCAGCCGGTCGGCAGCGCCACCTTGAGCAGCGGCCGCGCAGTCGACATCGCGCTGAAATCCTTCGGGGCCGCTCAGAGCGCCAAGGTGCAGACGAGTTACGAGCTGGTGGTCTTCCCGACCCAGTACATGGGCCAGGCCAAGCCGGTCTGGAACGCGAAGACCGGCCGCTACGGCTTCGACCGCAAGGCCTCGCCGCTGACCGTCGCGCCGAAGGACAAGTACGTCTGGGCCTACGAGGTGCGGGCACTCACGCACAACAAGACCGATGGCTTGAAGGATGTGCGTTATGTGGTCGACGCCGGCACCGGCGCGATCTTGCGCACCGACAACGGCATCAAGACGCTGGAGGCGCCCAACCCGCCGGCGCTGAAGCCTACCGACGTGGCCGTCAAGGGCACCGGCCACAGCCAGTACAGCGGCACCGTCACGCTGGACACCGTGCGTCGCGCCGATGGCACCTTCGCGCTGATCGACCGCACCCGCGCGACCAAGTACAACCCGTTCCTGCACGACTGGTACTGGGACATCTACGGCAACCTGATCCTCGACGAGGACGGCCAGCCGATCTCGAACGTCGCGCTGCAGACGATCACTGAGCTGCACCAGGCCGACCCCTGGGCTGCGCTGCTGTCCGACCACTGGCTGACTGGCAACGCGACCAATGAATGGGGCGACGGCCAGCAGTTCGCGGTCTGGCCTTACGGCATCGAGGCGAGCAAGAACGGCCAGACGGCCGCGGTCGATGCGCACCATGGCATGGCCATGACCTGGGACTTCTACAAGAACGTCTTCGGCCGCGACGGCATCGACGGCCAGGGCACTGCGCCGATCTCCGAGGTGCACACGCTGTCGGGGTTCTCGGGCTTGTATTACGACAACGCGTTCTGGAGCGACGGTGTCTTCGGCATGTTCTATTCCGACGGCAGCTACACCGCCAACGTCGACCCGTTCACCGGCGACAAGATCGAGGGCGATCCCCACGGCTTCACCTCGCTGACCTCGATGGACATCATCGGCCACGAGATGACGCACGGCGTGACCTCGCACACCGCCGGCCTGGCCTACGAAAATGAATCGGGTGGCCTGAACGAGGCGACCTCCGACATTCTCGGCAAGATGGTCGAGGTCTATGCGAAGCGCTTGGCCGGCACCGACAGCCTGATCCCGCTCGACGGCGTCGATTGGCTGGTCGGCTCGAAGGTCTCGCCGATCGGCGCGGCGCTGCGTTCGATGAAGCACCCGAGTGTCGACGGCATCAGCGCCGACAACTGGTACGCCGGCATCAAGTACCTCGACGTGCACTTCAGCAGCGGGCCGATGAACCGTGCGTTCTACTTCCTGTCGCAGGGCGCTTCGGCCACGCCAGACGGTGAAGACTTCAGCGCCTACCTGCCCGGCGGCATGAGCGGGATCGGCAACGACCACGCCGCGCGCATTTGGTACAAGGCTTTGAGCGAGTACCTGACCTGGGACGCGAACTACGCGTTTGCCCGCGATGCAGCGATCGACGCCGCCACTGCGTTGTACGGTGCCGAGTCGACCGATGTGGCGGCGGTGCGCAACGCCTTTGCCGCAATCAACGTCGGCGAGGCCCAGGGCGAGCCACTGCGTGTGCGCATCGGCATGCCGGTGGTGCACCCGGACGGCACACCGCTGAACGGTTACGGCGGCGACGAGGGCTACTTCGCCCGCGTGCCGATCGTCGGCATGAACACGACGGTGCAGCTGTCGGCCCAAGTCGACAACACCGACAACAAGAGTGTGGTCTGGTCCAACGGCGGCCGCACCGGCGACTTCGCCAGCCCGGGCTTCCGCCACTACGGCGGCGTCTCGACCGAAGACGGCCGCTGGACACCGTCCACCGAGTGGGGCTTCTTCGCGATGACCGTGTCGAGCAAGGCCGACCCGCTGCAGTACGCAGAAGGTGTGGTCTGGGTCGTCAACGGTGATGCCGACGGCGACACCGAATTCGATGCGATCGACCTCGGCGCGGTGGCTTTGTCCTGGGGCCTGGACAGCTGGGTGCAATCCAGCCACGGTCTCGTCGGCGACGGCTTCACCGACAGCATGGACGTCACCGCCATCCTCGAAGCACTGCGCAATGCAGTCAGCTTCCGCTGACCCTCGAACGGACAAGACCGATGAAACGATTTCTCTCCCATGGCCTGGCCGCACTGGTGGTCGGCTTGCTTGCTGCCTGCGGCGGCGGCTCTTCTGACAACTCGCCGTCGACGCCGCCTCAACACCCGGCCACTTCGCTCAGCTACACCGACCCCACCGGCACCGGCTGGCGCCTGGTCAAGCAGGAGGGCTCGACCTCGACCCGCATCGTGCTGGGCCTGGTCGGCCCGGCCAGCACCACCAGCCGCGGCGTCGGCTTCAACCTCAACGTCGGGCGTGGCGCGAAGTTCTCGACCTTTGGCGAAGGTGTCTATGCCCACGACACTGGCGTGTTCCAGCTCAAGGGCAGCAACCCGAACTTCGAGCCCTACGCCGGCACCGATGCCGACCCGGTGCTGTTCGCCTCGCGCCTGAAGAGCGAGCGCGTGCTGACCACCGGCATCTTCCAGAAGGACCGCAGCTACAGCGCCAAGGCGCTGACCAAGCCGGTGGTGCAGATCGCCGTCGAGATCGACGGCGCGACCGGCCCGAGCCAGGGGCAACTGGTCGGGATGGCAGTCTTGAAGGCGCGCATGATCCCGGACGACATCGGCGGCAAGAACTTCACGCTCGACATGGAGACGCTGGCCAAGGCCAAGATGGCGGACATCGAGATCGAAGTCGGGCGCCTGGTGGCCAACTAGCCGAAGAGGGTGCCAGCCGGCGGCGCGCTATGCTGCCCGGATGGCACTTGAAACTCTCGAAGGGCAGACCGGCACAACGCCGCCGGTCGCCACCATCATCGTGTTGCACGGCCTGGGTGCCGACGGCAACGACTTCGTCCCCATCGCACAAGAGCTGGACCTGCGCCCCGTCGGCGCGGTCCGCTTCGTCTTCCCGCATGCCCCGATCCGCCCGGTCACGATCAACGGCGGCAGCCGCATGCGGGCCTGGTACGACCTCCTTGGCATGGACCTGACGCGCAAGGAGGACGAGCCCGGCTTGCGTGCGTCGCTGGCCGAGGTACAGGCCCTGATCGATCGCGAGGTCGAACGCGGCATCGCCGCCGAGCGCATCGTGCTGATGGGCTTTTCGCAGGGCTGTGCGATGACGCTGCTGGCGGGCCTGCGGGCACCGAAGCGCTTGGCCGGCCTGGTCGGGCTGTCAGGCTACTTGCCGCTGGCGGCCAGCACGGCGGCCGAACGCAGCGAGGCCAACCGGCACACGCCGATCTTCATGGGCCATGGCCGGCAGGACCCGATCGTGCCGCATGCCGGCGGCGTGGCCTCACGCGATGCGCTGAAGACGCTGGGCTACGAGATCGAGTGGCACGACTACCCGATGGAACACTCGGTCTGCCCCGAGGAGATCGCCGACCTGAACCGCTGGCTGCTGAAAGTCCTCGCGACGAAGGCGGTCTGAGCGCTCACTTCGCGCCACTGGCGGCTGGGACGGCAGGTGATGCCGAATCGGCCGGCGTCGCCGGGATCAGCATCACATCGGCCTTGCCGCCGACGCAGCCGGGGACTTGGTGCTTGGTGCAGTTCGGGGCGTCCGGGAATGTGCGCACGTGCCAGCCCGGCCGCAGCAGCAGCACCATCCACAGCGTGACGACGGTGGCCACGGTCACGGCGACGATGATCAGCCGCTGGCGGCGCGAGGTGGGACGGTAGCGTTCGGTCATGGCCGTGATTGTCAGTCGGCCATCGTGTCGACAACGACCGGGTCGGCCGGCTTGCCCGCCGACCGCATGTTGAGCCAGGCGCCTGCCGCGCCGCAGGCCGCGATCACGCCCATGCCGACGAAAGCCCAGCCATCGGGCACCTGGCGAAAGATCAACCAGCCGGCGATCGTGGCCACCGCGATCTGCAGGTAGACGAAGGGCATCAGCGTCGCCGTTGGTGCCAAGCCCAGCGCGAGGATCAGGAACAGGTGGCCGACGGTGCCGAGCGCGCCGATCGCCAGTATCAAACCGATCTGCCAGGCCGGCGCGGCCTGGAGCGTGGTCAGCACCGGAATCGGACTCGCCAACAGGATGGGCGTCAGGATCAAGGTGCCCGTCAGCCCGGTGTAGAAGTGGGTCGCGTACGGGCTCTCGCTGCCCGACAGGCGCCGCGTCAGCACCTGGAAGCTGGCGTAGAAAAACGCCCCGGCGAGCGGGAACAGCACGGCCCAACCGAACACGCCCGAGCCGGGCCGGATGACGATCAACGCACCGACGAAGCCGCCAGCGACCAGGGCCCAACGCAGCGGGCTGACCTTTTCATGCAGCCACCAGCCGGCCAGCACGATGACCAGCAGCGGCGTCAGCATGTTGATCGCGGTGAACTCCGGCACCGGCATCTGCTGCACGCCGTAAAAGCTCATCGCGCTGGTGGCCGCGAGCAAGGCGCCCCGAATGAACTGGAAGCGGGGGTGCGCCGTGGCGAACGCCGCCCGACCGCCGCGCGCCGCCAGCCAGACCGCCATCACCGTCGCCTGGAAGCAGTAGCGGGCCCAGAAGAACAGCAACACCGGCACGAAGCCGCCGAGGTAGCGGCTGGTGCTGTCCATCGTCGCGAAGCAGGTTGCGGCCAGCGCGATCAAGTTCACGCCCAGCAGCGGGCGCTGGCGCGGCGGTGCGCCAGCGTGGGGCAGTTTCACGAAACGGCGGCGTCCGTGGCCAGGGCGCCGGGCTGGCCGGCGCGGGGCGCCTGCTGGCCTGACAGTGTGTCGGCCCACACCGACCACAGCGGCTCGACCTTGCCCGGCAGGTCGGGCAGGCTGCCGAGCGGGACGCGGCTTTCGTCAGGCGCGTGGAAGTCGCTGCCGCGCGAGGCGAGCAGGTCGAACTCCAGCGCCATGTCGGCGTACTTGGTCACTTCGTCCGGGAAGTGGCTGCCGCAGGTCACCTCGACGCCGCGGCCACCGTGGGCTTGGAACTCGCCGAACAAGGCGAATTCGACAGTCGGCGTGAAGCGGTAGCGGGCCGGGTGGGCGATGGCCGTCACACCGCCGGCGCCGTGCACCCAGCGCAGCGCGTCACCCAAGCTGGCCCAGCGGTGCGGCACGAAGCCGGGCTTGCCTTCTTTCAGGAAGCGGCCGAACACCTCATGCACGCTGCTGCAATGGCCGTGCTCGACCAGGAAGCGGGCGAAGTGGGTGCGCGAGACCAGTTCGGGGTTCGGCGCCAGCGCCAGCGCGCCTTCGTAGGCACCGGGGATGCCGGCCTTGGCCAGGCTCTCGCCCATTTCCTGTGCGCGGGTGATGCGGCCGGCACGCAGGTTCGACAGGCCCGCCACCAATGCGGGCTCGTCGGGGTCAAAGCCGAAACCGAGGATGTGGACCGTCTCGCCGGCAAAGCTGACCGAGATCTCGACCCCGCTGACGTAGGCGATGCCGAGCGCTTCGGCGGCCTCACGGGCCTCGCGTTGGCCAGCCAGTTCGTCGTGGTCGGTCAGGGACCACAGCTGCACGCCGCCCTCATGGGCCCGCTGCGCCAACGCGGTGGGGCTGAGGCTGCCGTCCGACGCGGTCGAATGGCAGTGGAGGTCGGCGTTCAGCAAATGCACGCCGCCATTGTAAAAAATGGCGGCTGACCCGTGCTGGCCGGGGGGTTAGCGATGCTGCAGCGCGTGCTCGATGCGCCTGTCGGGGATCAGCCAGAGCAGCGCGACCAGCACGTAGGCGGCCTCGGCCACCCAGGGCACGAACTGCGTCGAGACGATGCCGACGATGTAGAACAGCGGCGACAGCTTGCCCTTCCAGTCGCTGCCCAACGCCAGCTTCAACACCGACGATGGCCCTTCCGACGCGATGATGGCTTGCTGCAGCAGCCAATAGGCGATCGCCGCCATCAGCAGCACCACGCCGTACAGGGCCGACGGCCAGGCCGCGAAGTGGTTCTCGCCCATCCAGCCGGTGGCGAAAGGAAACAGCGAGAGCCAGAACAGCAGGTGCAGGTTGGCCCACAACACCCGGGCCGAGACGCGGGTCGTCGCATGCAGCAGGTGGTGGTGGTTGTTCCAGTAGATGCCGACGTAGACGAAGCTCAGCACATAGCTCAGGAACACCGGCAGCAGCGGTGCCAGCGCCGCCAGCGAATCGCCGTGCGGCACCTTCATCTCCAACACCATGATGGTGATGATGATGGCGATCACGCCATCGCTGAACGCCTCCAGCCTGCCTTTGCCCATGCCCGCACCACCCTTTCGTGGCCGGCATTTGAACTCAAGTGCCGATCACGGGCGGGGGGACGCTACGCAGACTCGTGCGAACGGGTCGGCGAGGAAGGGGGCCGGGCAGGTGAGCGCTAGCCGCCGCGCGAGGCGTAGACGCGGCCGCCGGCGGTTTCCTGGATCTGCTGCACCTGGTCCATCCGGCGCGGGCCGATCCAGTCGGGGTGCGACAGGTCGATCACATGGCACGAGACGGGCGCGTCCAGCAGCGCCACCAGCTCAGTCCATTCGTGATTCGGGCCGGGTTGGTCGAGCGAAGTCGAGCGTTCGATCACCAGCAGGTGCAGCACCCAGCCGCGGGCGCGGGTGTCGGTCTTGGCGAGCAGCCAGGCGCGGCCGATGGCCTGCTCGCGCTTGAGCCGCTCCAGCAGCGGCCGCAGCGTGCGTCCGCCCATCTTGGCCGGGCCCAGCAGCTGCGGGCCGGAGAAATCGGTCAGCACGTCCATTGCCTTGTCGGCGTCACGCTCCAGCTCGGCGATGCGCAGGCGCACCGCACGCAGCGCCTCGATGCCTTCGCGCTGGATCAGCGCCCGCTCCAGGCGGCGTGCGGCGGGCAGGGCCCAGCTCAGGTCGTGGCTGTCGACCGCGCCGCCCTTGGTGTCGCCCGCATCTTCATCGGACAACTCGCGCAGCAGGCCCAGCGCCTCGTTGGCGTCCGGCGGCAGGTCGGGCAGCAGATGGCGTGACGGCAGCAGGCCGCGAGCATCCAGCAGCGTGCAGGCCAGCAGGTAGCGCACGCCGGGGCTCTTCGGATGGCGGGTGACCCCCTCACGAGCAATCGGTACCGCACTGGCCGGACCCTGCACCTGGCTCGCGGTGCGGATCCACAGCAGGTGGTCGTCGAGCGACAGCGGCCGCGACGCATGGCTTTCGGCCAGCTCGGTCAGCAGCTTCTCGCGCTCGCGGTGGGTGCGGTGCATGTCGGCCCATGAGGCCGCGGCTTCACGCTGCCAGTGCGCGTCCAGCAGGTCGATCCAGCCGTCGAGCTGGCGGCCGAGCAGCGCGTCGGCGGCGCTGCGGCCTTCGCTGGCGCGCTTGGACAGGCGGGCTGCATCGCCGGTCATGGCCAGACGATCGCGCAGCGCGGCGCGCAGGTCACCCTTGCGCGGCAGCGACTGCAGCGAGTCGTGCAGCCAACCGGTCGCCTGCGGGTGGCGCAGGCTGGCGCCGATCAGCGCCCGCAGCTCGCGCAGCGGCAGCACATTGGGCAGGTGCGATTCGCGTGCGCTGGCCCAGCGCTGCGGCCAGAACACCTCGTCCAGGAAGTGCTGCTGCACGGCCGGGCCCATCAACGCGGTGGCCAGGGCGGGTGCGCCGCATTGCGACAGCACCAGGCGGTCGGCGATGGCGGCTTCTTCGCGGCCCAGCACCACGGCACGGGCGTTGAAGCGCGGCAGGAAACGGTTCATGAAGGGCGCCAGCACGGCGTCCTGCCACCAGGGCAGCAGGCGGGACGGCGTCCATGCCGACGCGAGCGCCGCCCACGTGCGACGCTGCCGCTCGACCCACGCGGCGGGCTCGCGCATCGCCTCGCGCCAGTCGGAGTCGCGCCGCAATGGCACCAGCGCATGGGCCATCAGTGCAGCCAACGGTTCGGTGCCCAGCGCCATCATCAATGGCAGACCGATCACGAGCACGTGGCGCGGCCAGCCCAACACGCCCAGGCGCGGCTGCACGACCAGCTTGACCTCAAGTGAGGCGTCGAAACGCAACTCGTCGATCGGCGCGGCGTCCAGCGCCAAGCGGGTCTTCTCGACCAAGAGATGCACTTCCTTGGCTTGCTGGGCGCTGACGACCACGCCGTCAGGTTCGGCCGCCTGCAGGCGCAACGCGCGCAGCAGTGGCCACGCCGCTGCCAGCACCAGCAGGCCGAGGATCAACCAAAGCGAACCCCAGGACCCGCGCAGCCACCCGACCAGCGACAGCAGCAGGCCTATCGACAACACCAGCACGAGCGCGGCCACAGCGCCGAGCGCCATGGCGGCATCCTGCCCGGTACGCCGGGCAAATTCGCGCGGGCGGTCGCGCCATGAATTGGTATGCCGACCCACCTGGCGGCGAAACCATGCGTCATCCATCATTCGTGGAAGCGTTTTTGACTGCAGAACATCTGGGTATCGATTGTCCGCCCTGCGCGGACAGCGGTGCGTGACGTCGTGCGCGGTGTCAAGCACCGCGATCGCGCCATGTGAAACGTCTTGTGACGGGCCGGCATGAAAACTGCCCGCTGCCTACACCAGCGGCCCGGGCGGACCTACAACAGCGCTCAGCGCTCGATGCGCAGCAACTGGCCGCTGTCGGTCAGCAGGTAGATCCAACCGTCAGGCCCCTGGCGCACGCAACGCACGCGGGTGTTGAGCATGCCGGAAAGCGGCTCGTCGCGCGAGACCTCGCTGTTGCCATTGAGCACCACCCGCCACAGCGTCTGGCCCGCCAGCGCGCCGACGAAGGCGTTGCCTTGCCATTCCGGGAAGCCGGTGCCGGTGTAGAACAACAGCGAACTCGGCGCGGTCGAGATCGGCACCCAGTACGACACCGGCTCGACGTAGTTCGGTGCGTGCGTGCCGCCGCCGATGCGGCAGCCGTCGCCGACAGGCGCCCCATACTCGCAACCGTAACTGACCAGCGGCCAGCCGTGGTTGCCGCCGCGCTGGACGTGGTTCAGCTCGTCGCCGCCCTGCGGGCCGTGCTCGGTGTTCCACAGCTCGCCCGTGCTCGGGTGGATCGCCACCGCCTGCGGGTTGCGGTGCCCGTAGCTCCAGATCTCGGGCCGGGCGCCCACGCCCAGCACCGGGTTGTCCGGCGGGATGCCGCCGTCGGGGCGGATGCGCACGATCTTGCCGAGCGAGGTGCTCAGATCCTGGGCGGGGCTGCCCTTCTGGCGCTCGCCCAGCGAGATGAACAGCATGCCGTCGCTGGCGAAGGCCATGCGCGAACCGAAGTGGCCGCTGCCGCTGGTCTTGGGCACTTGGCGGTAGATGACCTGCACGCCCTGCAGCGCGTTGCCGACCAACCGGCCGCGCGCCACCGCGGTGCCGGCGCGGCCGGCTTCGGCGCCGCTGCCAGGCTCTGAATACGTCAGATAGACCCACGGCGTGGTCGCGAAATCAGGCCCCAGCGCGACGTCGAGCAGGCCACCCTGACCGTCGGCAACGACCGCCGGCACGCCGCTGATCTCGGCCTCGACGCTGCGACCGTCGGCGGACAGTCGGCGCAGATGGCCGGTTCTTTCGGTCACCAGCATCCGGCCGTCGGGCAGAAAGGCCAGGCTCCAGGGGCTTGCCAGGCTGCTGTTCAGTGTGGTCAGCCGGGTGCCGCCGGGGGGCGGCGGTGGTGGTGGGGGCGGGGGCGCAGAGGTTCCGCTGCCACCACCGCCGCAACCGGCGCCTATCGACGCCCACGCCGCGGCGAGCGTGGCCCAGCGTGCGGTGCGCTGAAGCCATTCGCGGCGCGGCGGGTCTTCAGGCGGCGGCTGGGAAGTGGGCGTGGGCATGGCGATCGATATTGGCACCTCGGTGGAGGCTTGCCAAGCAAGGCGCCCGCAGGCCGCCATGCGTTTGGCCGAGTCCCCGGAGGCGGCAATCGCCGTGCCGGCCGAGCGATCGGCGCGACGTTCTGCTCCGTCGTCCTACAGCGATTGCGCTTGCGCTCCGATGGCGCGCGCTGTCTGTGTTCGCGAGCATGCAAGCACCCCTAGTTCCCCAGGAGGGACCATGAGCAAGCTGTCCATTTCCCAACTCGCCCTGGTGCCCGCCGTGGTGACCTTGCTACTGACCGGCCTGCCGGCCCAAGCGGCCACCGCGTCGGCCCAGCCCTCGACGGCAAGTCAGACCGCGCGCGCCAAGTACGCCCGTGACACAGCCCACTGTCGTACGTTGCCGGTGCAGTCCACCGCACGGGCCAATTGCCTGAGCGAAGCCAGCACCGCCTTCGCCCAAACCCAGCCCGACAAGCCGGAAGAATCGCCGGGCTTGCTGGCACAAAACGCGCTGCGGCGTTGCGATGCTTTGCCGTCGCCCGACAAGCAGGATTGCGTGGCGCGCTTGCGCATGGGGACCACCAGCGGCAGCGTCGCCTCAGGTGGCATCTTGCGCGAACTCGTGACGCGCGAGGTCATCATCGATCCGGCTGCGCTGCCACCGACCGCAGCTGGCCCCGCCCCTTCCGGCATGGCTGCTCCGCCAATGCCTGCACCGGCGCCGCAGCCGGTTGCGCCGCCCCCGGTGCCCGCACCGCAGCCCGTAGCGCCCGTTCCGCCGGCACCGCCGGTTGAGCAGGTGCCGCCGGCCGGTTACCCGCCGCCACCGATGCGCCCGACGCTCTGACGGTTCAGTGCGGCGGTGCCGCCTGCGTTGACCGCAGGCGGCGCCGGTTGAGCCTTGCGCCGTGGCCCTCATCC
>Ga0307515_10003445_pt1 | contig 33298 bp, 33 predicted proteins | sample 17_EM_MG_FD_194513 | JGI IMG/M metagenome (GOLD analysis project Ga0307515, IMG submission 194513) | Populus trichocarpa ectomycorrhiza microbial communities from riparian zone in the Pacific Northwest, United States - 17_EM | ecosystem: Host-associated > Plants > Roots > Unclassified | place... | reverse complement strand
CCTTGCATCCCATCCGAGGGAAGGGGCTCCTCCACTTCTGCTGATTTTGGAGGTTGGGTGTCGCGTTTGGCGCTCAAATGTCACCCCTGCCCTCGTCTTTGTGCGTTTTGGTCTTGCCCCTCTTTAGCTACCCTAGCCCGCGACGTTGCTCGTGACCGAACGAGGCTACCTGTGACCCTGGACACGTAGGATTGAGAGTCCCCCCACAGCATCCCTCACGTACATTCCACAAGTAACAGCCATGGTACAGATCTGCTAGCGCATCTCTCTCACCAGGGTCACACCGCCTTCGGTATCCGCCCGGTAGATGAGGTGAGGCTTCCGTAAAATGTACCTCCCAACATCTGCCACTTTTCCCCGCCCTAACCACCTTACTCAAGGGTATCCCTCATGTCCTCGCCCAGCCCCCCGGCCTTGCAACAACTTCGTCGCCTCGACCGGTCTTCACCAGACTTCCAGGACAAACTCTGCAATGTACTTTATGGGCAAGACTACGTGGAGTGTTTGCCGAACCTTCGGGGCGGTGATGTGGTCTGGCTTGTTGACTATCTGGATGAGGTATGTCGCCGCGTCGCCCTTCCCTGCTCCCCGCTCAAGCCTGCGCAGGCGCTTGGTGGCCTCGACCCTGGCAGTACCGCTGCTCGGAGGTGTCTACGCGAACTCAGAAACATATGTGGCGCAAGCGCGATTCTCCCAACATCGTACACTCTTCCGTCTCACCTTCTAAATATTGATCACGATCCATTCGACTCTGGAGGTTTTGGTGATGTGTATAAGGGGACCCTCGGTGATTCGAGGGTTTGCATCAAACGTGTGCGGATGTATAGCAAGGACGGTTCGCAAGGGGCCGCTAAGGTGCGTTATTGCCGCCGTCGCTTTCCCTGTTTATCGTCACCAATAAATTACACAGATCTTCTACCAAGAGGCCGTAATCTGGAAGCGTTTAACCCACCAAAATATCCTACCCCTCCTCGGTATAACCTTCATGCCCCTTCAACTCGTTTCGAATTGGATGTCTGGTGGGGACCTACCGGGATATATCGGAAGGAACACCGATGCAGACCGGCTCGGGCTTGTAGGTTTCCCTGCTGTTGTGCTTTATCCCACGCTTATTCTTGTTACCAGCTATCTGACGTCGCTAGTGGTCTTGACTACCTTCACTCCTGCAATGTAGTTCATGGGGACCTCAAGGGGGTACGTAGTTTTATAAATATTTTACCACCGTATTGACACCGTCTAGCCAAATATCCTCGTGGATGACTCTGCTCATGCGCGCATCGCGGATTTTGGCTTCGCCACGGTCACTCGAAATCTGGATTCCATTCCCGGCACTTCGTGTCATAACGGCCACACCCCGCGATGGACTGCACCTGAGGTCTTGGAGGGGGGGAAATATAGCAAGGAAGCGGATATTTTCTCTTTCGCGATGGTTATGATCGAAGTACGTCTTGAACCATCTGTTGTGTATGGGACTTTGATTTATTTCATTTTACATTAATACAGGTGTTCACTGGCGCGGTTCCGTTCAGTGATAATTCAGGTTTCGTGGCCATGCTGGCAATAACGCAGGGCAAGCGCCCGCCAAGGCCAACATACCCAACCTTCACGGAGAACTTGTGGACACTGATGCAACGGTGCTGGGATGGTGACCCTGGCTCCCGCCCGGAGGTTTCAGAAGCCTTGCAGGTTCTCCGCACCCCGTCAGTTCCTTGTTCTTTTCAGCAACCGTACACTCATTGGCTCAACTGCTTCCTCACGTATAGTGAACATCCAGTCTGGAAACAGCTGATTAGCCCTACCCTCACTATGCACGAGCGCATCCCATTGATTACGAAAACCTTCTCGGATAATAACGAGGTTGAGATAGTTATGCAGCTCTCTGGGGACAACGCCCAGGCCTTTATCAATATGATAGACGAGGCGAGTCCGCCCACAATTTTACGTTCAAGGGTCTGGTTGATTGACTTAGGCTCAAACCTCCATTTCGTTAATCAGGCATTGGGCAACCTCCCGCTGGAGGTCCGCAGAAGTTGTCTGCACTATTTACACAAGATTTGTGGCGAACAAGCCCTGCTTCCGAGATCACTGGAAATCCCACTATGCTACGACCAAACGGAGAACCCGATGTACCACAATGGACTTGCGGACGTATGGAGGGGTCACCACGAGGGCCGGCAGGTCACAGCTGAGGTTTTGAAGCCAGGGTTAGGGCATGACCCCAAGCAGGTTAGAAGAGTAGGTCATTGGTGGTGCTCCCGACTCTTTGTCTATATTAACAACCGAACGTATCTCGTAGAGGTTCTGCAAGGAGGTTGTGGTATGGAGGGCCCTCCGCCATCCGAACGTGCTGCCGCTGTTGGGCGTGACGATGACCAAGACGCGGTTTGTGATGGTGTCGGAGTTGATGGTGAACGGTAACATCAATGAGTTTGTGGAGGCAAACGTCAACGCGGACCGGTTGGAGCTCGTATGTTTTTTTTTCATTCGAGTATACCTTTGTGTGCCACTGAGGATCGCATAGCTTAGAGACGTCGCCAAGGGGTTGATATACATGCATGACCAGGGAATAGTCCACGGTGATCTAAAAGGGGTGCGTTTCCGATCCATTGTTCCCCTCCTACGCACGTTTACCTGGGCCTAAGGCAAATGTCATGATTGACAACAATGGTCGCGCTTGTCTAACGGGCTTCAGCCTACTCACCATCGCCTCGGATCAGTCCACCACTAAATCCTCACGCGAGATGAGTGGCACAGTTCGGTGGATGAGTCCAGAGCTCTTTCACCCAGGAGCGTTCGGTTTGAGAGACAGCCACCCAAAGAAGGAATCAGATTGTTATGCACTTGGGATGGTGATATACGAAGTTCTCAGTGGACGGACGCCATTCGCCTCGTATAGTCTTTTTGCCACTATGTCGAGGGTTCTGGATGGTGAACGCCCCAAGAGGCCTCGAGGGAATGCAGGGGAACTGTTCACAGACGATATATGGGTGATACTGGAACTTTGTTGGAAGCAACAGCCGGGCGACCGGATAAGTGCTGAAGCCGTACTTCTGCATCTTCAACGGATTCCGTCCCCATTGAGTCCACCACCTAACGTGGGTGGCGATTCAGAGACGGATGATGATGGTCGGTCGTACGATGAATCGGAGGGTTTTAGTGCGTTTTTCTACATTTCGCCTCAGGTTCACCCTTCGTTTATCCTTGCGGTATATATCAGGTGTGCAGATTATGCCTGGTGACGAAGAACTCCTGGAACCACCACGAGGTTATTCTAGCGGACTAATTCCAATTGTTCCGCGCGTTGGTGGTAAACTCCCGGATCCACCACCAATGGGTAATCCAGGGAAAGAACGGATTGTTGATAAGTTCGCACGCACCTCATTCAAGACCCCGCACTGGGACTGACCTTTTTTCATTCGGAACTTCCTCTGGCTCCCAGCTGCGAGAGCATCGATGACTCTGAAACACAGAAATACGGTATCGGAGAGACCACGTTCCCTCCGTCACATGGGGGGGAGATGATAGGAAAGGGGAGAGATGACCATTCTTACCCGCCACCGGAAGTGAGGCCTCACACACCATCAATCACCCGTTAGTCACAGTACCATAGTGCGAGTACATGGTTGACTGATCATCATCTGGCTCGGGATTTACTTAAAGCCTCCTCCCCCTCTCGAACGGAATGTGGACTGCCTGTGGGTGAAGGCCAAAGGCTGCCTGACCCTTGTGTAGATGCTCAAGGAAGTAGGTTTCTTTTTGGTTATGCGTGCCCCAACCGGGATCTCACATGATTCGGAAGACTCCCCTACTGTCACCCGTGGCCCACCGAGAACTACCCCCCGTATTTCGGAAAAGGAGGATACTGCGTCTCCAAGTCTTTTGAGACAACTCGGGAATGATAATCCCTTCTTCGAACCGGGTATGGGCCGCTGCTTACTTTCCGCATCAACAGTTTGTCAGATGTTATCCACCCCTGTAAGGTTCACGGGTCACCTGAACCGCGGGCGCGATGGGACACCTGCACAACCAGAGGGGACACAACCAGAGGGGACCAAGAGAAGGAATCCCATAATACGAGCACTGCGGGGTTGTTGTTGCCAATGCCCCTGCCTCTGATGCAAACCGCGCCACCAGAGGCTCGCTTCACACATCCCCTTAGCACACAGACTGGCGTTCAGCCACTTCGAGTAGGAATAACTGTTCCACGATCAGGCGAAACGCTGGGCGTATATCATCTTGACACGAGCGTCAAGGGCATCCAGGATCGTCCGAACTACTGGTCAAGTTAAATCACCATCACGATGGACAGCGAAAAAAGCAAGATCTGGGAAGGGATTGCCTGGTCGATGCAGAGGCCCCTCTCACTCTCCGTTCCTCCGCTGGACCGCATCCCGGCTATACAGCCTCGCCGTGTTGACCTCCGTCATCGCTACCTTTTCCTGCAGAAACGATAGGGCATCGCGAAAACCCTATCATGATGTCTCGGTGTTCTTTAGTATTGTCTTGAACATTTAGATTGCTTCAGGGATTTTCTAGGATAACATCACGTTGACCTGTTGTACGGTTTCAGTCAGTGAGGTCATCGAGACGGAGGGGTGATATCAATTCAGAACTCCACCTCCTCTGAAGTTTGAGGATGGATTCCGGCCTAGGGGCGACACTCAGCAATAAAAAGACAGTACCCATAGCCGCAGGTAAACAACATCGCATGTAAGGTTTCGTTCAACTCGAAAGTTGTTACGAGGGGCTTTTTCCTGGCCTCATCGTTTTCAAGATCAAGGTCCTCCAGGTTATCTGTTTTCTTCTTACCTCCCTATGATGCAAACGACACGAGTCACGGACGGATGATATGCGAATGGGTAAAACCACCGATGAAGTGAACAAAACGGAGCTTTCGGATGAGATGACCCGCAAACGGCCATCACGCTTTCCACCCACAAATTTCTCACACTTTTTTCTCGCTTTTTTTTTTCTTTCCTCCCATCCCATTGCAACACCTGACTGGACGACAAGGCGGCCATGTCCCGCCTGATAATTAAGAATCTACCCCCGTACTTGACTCCGGACGCTTTGCGGAAACATTTCGCTGGTCAGGCTTCAAAAACCGCCGCATCGACTTCCTCCTCATCTTCGAAAAACTTCACCCTTACCGACACTAAAATCGCTTACAAACCCGACGGAACCTCTCGAAGGTTTGGCTTTGTGGGCTTCAAAACCGATAAGGAGGCCGAGGAGGCGAAACAATGGTTCGATAAAAGTTTTATCGACTCGATGCGGATAAGCGTCGAGGTCGTTGACGTGAGTCCTTCGCGTTCTTGTACCAAATTTCTGTGCCTTTGGTTTCCCTTGTTCGTGAACTCATCGTCGTTAGGGAATTAGGGATAAGGAAGAGCGACCGACAAAACGCCGAAAGCTCGAGCGCGACTCCTTGCCTTCGGACTTCCCGGACCCCTCCCCTTCCATTAGCAAAACGGGCAAACAGTCAAAGCACAACGATGGGACCGGTCGCAAACCTGCTCAGACTGACAAGGACTTTGAAGAGTACCAGAAGGTGATGCAACCGCGGACGGGGAAGGGCCCCTCCTGGGCAAATGAGCCGCAATTGCGACCCCAGACCTCCGTGAAGAAGGTAGAGGGAGTTGGTGCCAAGGACGATCAGATGGATGTTGATCCTGCACCTTCACAAGGTACTCTCTCGGATCTGGAATGGATGAGACAACGGATGGCGAAATCTACTGTCGGAGACTCTGACACAACCACTCGCCATTTGGATTCACATCCTGAAAGCAAGGCCGATATAAACCAGGTCCGTCCACGAAGTGATTCACTCCACCCCTTGTCACCTAACCCAGCTTGAAACAGCCAGAAGCCTCATCAAGCGATCCAACACGAGACACCATTCTCAAAACCGCTCGGCTCTTTGTCCGGAACCTCGCTTACTCTTGCACAAACGAGGACTTGACTGAGCTATTCAAACCATTTGGAGAAATTTCACAGGTCTGTTCTTGGTCTCTTTCGCGACTTCAGTTCGTTTTCCCTTTGTATGCTGACTGATGCGTTCATTCCCCCCCAGGTGAGATTGTACTCTAAACTGAATTCGCAAGATGAGAGTCTCCGATAGGGACATCAGACTCCCCTCTGGGGAACAGCTGAGAACCTCGGGAAATATATTGCTAGAATCTTCCTTCTGAACCTCCTTTGTTTTTGCGTAATGTTTGAACCTCCGCTAACCCACCACCTCTGTGCATATAGGTTCATATACCCATTGATAGGACTAGCAAGGAACCAAAAGGCGTCGCATATGTTACCTTTATTTCTTCGTCATCAGCTCTTTCCGCGTACGAACGCCTTGACAAGAAGTCGTTCCAAGGGCGGCTTCTGCATATCCTTGGGGCCGTTGACCGGAAGGGCAGCACTCAGGTCGAGAATGCAGAAACGAAGAAGACGGTCAAGGGCGAAAAAGATGCAAAGAGGAAAACAGGGGCCGGGAGGGAGTTTAATTGGGGTATGTTATATATGAATGTGAGCCGGGACCCCTCTGCGTTGCTTCCAACACCGTGAATTGCTGACCAAAATGCATCCAGAGCGACGCCGTGGTCTCGTCAGTGGCTGACCGGATGAAGATATTGAAATCCGATATCTTAAATCCTGAGTCCGAAAACGCTGCGGTCAAACTTGCATTGGCAGAAACCCACATCATCAATGAGACAAAAACGTACCTCGAATCCCAAGGCGTCCTCCTCGATTCCTTTTATACTCTTACTGGCTCTAGTCACGTTCGCCGTTCTGACACCATCATCCTCGTCAAGAATATCCCATACGGAACCTCTGCCGAGACGATTCGTGAGATGTTCGAGGCGCACGGAGAACTGAGTCGGGTTCTGATCCCGCCAGCGGGGACAATCGCTGTAGTGGAATTTATTCACCCGGATGAGGCAGCCGGAGCATTTAAGGCGGTGGCGTACCGGCGGCTGGGGAGTACTATTGTGTATCTGGAGAAGGGTCCTATCGGTATGTTCAAGGAACCTGCTTCCACAATCACCGAGGATGGCCCAACAACTGTCGTCTCAACTGGAGTTAAACCCATCACCATTCCGGATGAGGAGGGTGCGATCGGCGACCCACGTAGATCCATAGCTGGTGGAACGACACTCTTCGTCAAGAACCTTGCGTTCTCAACGACCTCCGATGGGTTGGATCGGGCCTTCCGCGGTCTGCCCGCTTTCGCCTTCGCTCGAGTTCAGATCAAACCTGACCCAAAGAATCACGGTGGCAAACTCAGTATGGGTTACGGGTTTGTTGGGTTCAAGGATGTCGAAGGCGCAAAGAGGGCTCTGAAATCGATGCAAGGCTACGTTCTCGATGGACACTCGTTGAGTGTTCGGTTGGCTGGCAGAGGTGTGGAGGAGCCGGGCGAAGGCGAGGGCAAGACTGGCGGGAAGAGTTCGACGAAGATTATCGTGAAGAACGTGCCATTCGAAGCAAGCAAGAAGGATATCAGAGAGCTCTTCGGGTACGTGATTCATCCTCCATCCTTTCTCGTATCTTTCCTTACCGACATCCACACACAGCGCCCATGGGCAGCTGAGATCCGTACGCCTTCCCAAGAAATTGGACCACCGTTCACGCGGTTTCGCCTTCCTCGAGTTCGCTTCGAAGCACGAAGCGGAGAACGCTTTCAATTCGCTCCAGCATACTCATTTACTGGGCAGACACTTGGTGCTACAATGGACGGAGGAGAACGAGCAAGATGTGGATGCGTTGAGGAGGAAAGTGGGTGTTGGGTATGGTGGCGGCGCCGAGGTACCTGGGAAGAAAAGGAAGTTGGCTATCGGCGGCGATGACCGGGATGGCGATGAAGGGTTTGGAGATGTGTAATCCATCACTTTTACCCCCCCCCCTGACCGACCCTCGTTCGTCGCCTGCGTGGTATACGACACGAAACCGTTGGAAACTTTAGCTTTAATCACGACAAGTTGTAGTACAAATATAGTTGAGGCCACTATCCGATTACCTCCCATCTCTCCTCCCAACTCGATGCAGCTTCATTCAGACAAGAAAGTACGACTCCAAGTGGCGGTCGCGCATCCTTGTCGCCCGACCAGCACCGTTCGAGTATTTCCCACAGCCCATCCGTAAACCCAAAACTGGTCGCGTCATCTGGTTTCTCGGGACGTTTCCCTTTCGTTATCTCCACCACAATCACAACTGAATTCGCGAGATCACCAAAAGGAGTGATCCCACATAAAACCTGTTTCGTTACTTTTTTTGAGTCCTCCGTAATCGCAACGGAGGAAGTCAGGTATACGAACCTCGTAAATGAGCATCCCTAGCGCGTAGATATCAGATTCTTTTGTCGGTTTGTGCTCGCGCGCATCATCTAAATCCAGGAGTTCGGGACTCATCCACGGATAGCTTCCTCCGCCTACGAAGGACATCAGGGAGTCTCTCTGGTTCGCAGCCAAGAGGGTGGGATCTAGGTGGGTGTCCACACTGACAATGGTGGAGAGACCAAAGTCTGCGAGGCAAGCGCGACGATCTTGATTGATGAGGACGTTTTCCTGTAGATACTATTGTGTAACGAGCGGATAACTTCATAGTATGGTTACATACCCCTTTCAAATCTCCATGCACTACGTGAAGCTCGTGCATATACATCAGACCATTCACAACGTCAACAAGCTGGGTAGACGCCGAGTGAGCTTCTGCAGCACCGGGATGATATGACAACCTACGAGGTCAATGCGATTTGCATCCCGGTTACTCTTAACGAATTGATTGATGGTCCCGTTTTCCATCCAGTTCGAAACCATCGAACAACGTCCTTGGCCAAGCGTGACACCGACCAACGGGAGGATATTGGTATGGTGAAGGTGTCTCCAGATCACCGCTTCTTTGCAGAATTTCTGGGTCGTGGGTCAGAAAAATCACCAGTAGGATCGACATGACAAGGACACCGACTCTGAGGGTCACTTCGCGGTCACTGGAATAGAGTTGCACAACCTTGATTGCCACCGGACGCTCCTGGTAGCTCCCTTTGAACACACTCGTGGACTCTCTGCAGTATACAGGGTTCGTCATTGATTCTTTGTAACAGTCCGCGATTTGGGCTGATTCCGGGACACTCTGGTCACGATAACACAGTTTACATAACCTGTTCAGCGTTCTTGCTCGTTCTTGTTCAGCGACTGAACCTCGTTCTAGAAGCTAAACTCGGCGTCAAGGTTAAGCCAAACCAGACTACTCGGGGACTTACCCCATCCAAACGGTTGATCAAGGCCCCATTTGATTGGCTTCCAGGCTGACCAGGGGAGATGGGAGACGGGGTGGGATAAAACTCCTGCATGTGATCAGGGTCACCCTCTCCGGGTCCAACCACGTCGATCCTAATGACTGGTGCGCCCGATCGAGGCAGATCCGAAGCGCCGGAATTTCTCGTTCCAGTCGAACTGGAACTGAGAGAGGCCATGAGAGGGTTCGGGAGTGAGTTCCCGGGAAGGTGGGGAAAGGGGACAAGGCGGCGGGGTGCAGCAGCGTTACCGAGTTGAACCTCGACATATTGCATTCGTGGTCGCTGTGTTCTATCCCCATTCCAGCAAGCCCGGAGAAGCTCCCACAGCAGGTCCGAGAGACCAATCGTCATGGCATTCTCTGGTTTCGCGGGGCGAGTACCATTGACGATCGAGCACACCAGGTGCACACCTTTGGTGCCATAAAACGGCACCCTTCCTGTGAGAACCTACGCTGGTCAAAAGGTAGTCGCGCGGTAGTTTCCTGTAATTACCTCGAGTACGAGGAGCCCGAATGCGTATACATCCGTTTCCTGGCTCAACTTTGCGTAGTTTAACCCAAATTTTGAAGGGTGAATCAACTCTGGAGCGAGATATCGCCATTTAACTCCTGAGGTCTCTGAAGCCTCTGACGCTGGAAGCTCCTGGTCGGGACTACATATAGATCCAAAACCAGAAATGCATGCGCGGGGCGGGGATTCATTTGATATTAGGACATTGGTCTAGTTTTGCGTCAGTGAGAAGTTCAGTTGAACGGCAATGGGACTACCGACAGCTTTAACACCCCCATGAACAAGCCTAATGTCGTGGATATACTTCAGGCCTTGAGCTACTCCGTGTAACTAGATTAAGCGAGTTCAGGACTAAGCACAGTGGAAAATCAGGAACGGTGCAGACCAACTCTAGCCGGTTCACATTGGCTGTCGTGGTAACATATTTCATGATGTTGTCGTGCGTCATCCACTCTGATACGGTGGAGAAATTGGAAGTGTCGATACTCCCGAGGACTCCGGTGAGCTTGAGGACATTTGGGTGAGACAGTGAATTCCAGAGGATGACATCTCTGCAAAATCGCTGAACGGAATTTCAACAACAGTGATAAGAAGAAGCGAGTTCCCAGCTCACTTCTCGCATCCCCTCTATGTCGGTGGTCGCAGTGAACTTCGGCGTTTTGACTGCGATCGCGGAGTTGTTCAAGGTCCCACGCCGGACCTCCCAAAAGCGTCCCGATGTGTGCACTTTCCCTGCGGCCATCGTCTTCTCAGTTATCATGATGGAATCGGGGAGTCTCCTGCGTCGTTTGGCCAACTCAGTGAGTACGATCAGGAACGATTGCCTCGTGGTTTGGTCAAGCGAGTGTTTCGTCAGTCCCTATGGCGTAGTTTTCGGTAAGGTAAAAGCGAGAACGACGCAGGATAGCTACGTACGCGGTCCAAGAGCTCTACGCATAGGCCAGCTTCCCCGCGTTCTAGGTTATTGAGAAACTCCCGACCTTCCGGAGATAGAGAGATCAGGGCCAAGGTTCGAACAGCCTCGTCCACAAAAGCCAGAGCATTTCCCCAAGATTCTCGAAAACCGTGAGCCATCGCGGTAAGATGTTAACGAGGTAGAAGGAGATGGTGCGACGGCCACGACGTATCCTGGCGGCTGCAGACCACGAGCATTTCTGGTTGGTTCCGGCAAAACCGGTACGAATATGCTAACGCACGGCCGAAGGGAGGCGGGAATCGCCCGGCAAGTTTGCCAGTGGCAGTCCAGTACAGACTTTACGCTAGAGACGAGCATCTCCGTCACGCGAAAGTCATAGAATTCGGATATCCCGTCCCGATCGGTGCTCGAGTCGAGCCCTATCCGCGACCTCGACTCCGCCCTCTCTGAACTTAGGCCGAATTCCAGCCTACCCTCTACCATGCCTTAACCTTGTGACAATCCTACTCGCCCCCCGTACAATGCTTTCGCTCTCCACCTCGGGTACCGTTCTCTCCCTCCCTAACGCGAAGCAGCTCGAGGCCGGAGATTTCAATTTGAACGAGCTCAGCAAGATATTGGCAAGGGCGCTCGTCGATGAGTCCCAGCGGAATGAAATAATGCACTTGACAGGAGACATCGCGGTGCTGGTGATTGAGTGTCTCGACAAAGTGGGTGAAATCACGTCGCGTTCATAGATCTCGAGTCCTTATCACGCCCTAGGTCATGTCGTCCCAGAACTTTCGGACCGATTCAGATCCTCAAACACGCTCGAATGTGTTCTCCGCGTTCTCAAGGCTCTCTCGCGGATGTGAATACCTCCCTCGCTCTTACTGGATCGATCCACAAACGATAACGCTCCCCAATGAGCCTTATAAATTCGGAATATGCGCCGAGGTCTACTGTGGGAAACAGAACGACGAATCTGTGGCGGTGAAGGTCTTGAGGACCTCGAATCAGGAGAGTCCGATCAAACTCAAAAAGGTGAGTTCGGAAGGTGGGCGGGGAGTGAAACACGTGGACATGGGCTGACTTGATGAGGAACAGCGTTTTTGTAAGGAGGCGATCCTGTGGAAACACATATCGTGTCCATACATCCTCCCGTTCAGCGGCGCGTTTTACCATAATGACGTGCTAGCAATCGTCGCACCCTGGGTGCCCCATGGAAACATCGACAGATACTTAGAGAAACACGCGGATGCAGACCGTTTGCGCCTGGTAAGTTTGAATGTTCCCCCAGTGCTAAGCATGAATTCAGACTCGTGCACCTTGTCACAATCTAGCTTTTAGGCGTGGTCAAAGGTGTCAGGTACCTCCACAACTGCAACATAGCGCACGGGGACATCAAACCGGTAAGAGCTCCGATAACACCCGTGAGAGATTCAATCGTGTAATCGTTTGTTTTCCCAGTCAAACATCCTCATTTCAGACTCCACTCCGCCCCGAGCCATGCTCTCGGACTTGGGTTTCACCCGCGTCACGCCCGTTTTGGCCAAAATGTCAAGCGAAGAAGAGGGGACAGTGTCCTTCATGGCTCCCGAACTCCTCTCAACGAGGTTCGGTCTGGATAAAGTGGTTCCGTCCAAAGAAGCGGACGTCTTCGCTTTAGGCATGACGACTTACCAAGTCTTGACGAGTAGGCGGCCTTTCTCCCAGATGAGGGAAGCGTGGATCATCCACGCAGTGATTTCGGGTGAACGCCCTACCAAGCCGGAGAACGCGAGGCAGATTGGGATGTCGGATACTGTTTGGGACCTCTTGGGGGAGTGTTGGAGGGAGGATAGGACAGAGAGACCAAATATCTCGGGCGTCTTGAGGAGGTTTTGCGACATCACCCACGAGAGCAAGACTAGTGACTCTAAGATCGAGATGGCCGGACCTCGGTTTGATTTTGCTGGCAGTGGCTCCGTTCACTTCGAAGGGACGCCCGTTCAACGTGAGTGGGGTGGTCCGCCGCTCGAGCGTCCATATCCTATCATACACTGACGCGACCGTGTTTATTCTAGCTCGTAATTCTTCGGACACTGACGGAGGATCCGATACCGCCGTGGCGGAGTCGCGACAATACATCGTCGACGGGGATGGAGTGCGGGGGAATGTTGACCACGACCTGAAAAAGACACATGACGCGGGATCGGAATCTCTGCAGTCAGTTCAACAGCACTGTTTCCCCACTTGGAACCGCTTCAAGCGAATCTTTCACTCGATGGTTCAATGAACCCGGTGATCGGGAGGGTCTTATGGGCTTTCGACGGTGGACACGATTGCGTCCTGAGTTTCATGGCTAACATTATGCGTTTGTTTCACAATCCATCCAGTCGGTTTTCACGAGGATGATACTCCTTCACATGGGCGTATCTTACATGGCAGTAAATTTACATGACTTGGGATCGGTTCAATCAGCCCTCCCATTCGTTCTATCGAGTCCGTTCAAAGCTTGCCTGAAATTACCAAGAGTTGACGCCATAGAACTTCGGGGTCTCTTCCAACACCCTGCATCACCGGGGTCAATGAATGAAGGATCTGTACGAAAGGCACTCACCACCAAGGTTCGACATTCAACAGTCGCCACAGCCTAAAATACAGCATATTCGTCACTCTCACTTTCGTTCCCATCCCCGTCACTGGGTTCGTGACTACTCGAGGGTGAATTCGCGCATGTATATATTGGAAAGAACACGGTGAGAAAGCGAGGCACGTAGAGAAGTTAACAAGACTGAGAGAACATGAAAAAAAACTATATTCCGTACAAAAAAAAGCTCATAAGGCAAGACAACATGCTCCGACCGTGCGAACAGTGATACATACGTCACCACTTTTCGCCGCGGAGCGCGTTCTCATGACTGATGAGAGAGGAAACAACAAATCGCTCACACATAAACAAATGTGTCCTCAAGCCCGACACTCCCAGAGTCTCGTCCAAGGTCCTTCCTGTTGCAGGTTTTGTAATAGTGCCTTTTCAAGTTGTCTTTCCTCCCGTTAATAATACCCTTGCAGGCAAGGCATTTCGCTTGCAATCCCGCGTTCTCGATGTGCCTCTTGCATTCCCAAAGCCCACAGAAGTCTTTTCCGCAGGCGTCGCAGCACCATTTCTGTTTCCCCCCGACGTTCTCGAGGGATGGGCTGGCTTCGTGACAGTCCGATTCCTGTGGATGCAGTGCTGGCTGCTCACTTTCCGGTGAAGATGTTTGGGAAGGAGGCGGTGAAGGGGTCAAGGGGAAGTAACTCGGGAAATCCCTGCGAGAATAAATTCAAACGAGTCCAGCAGTCTCGGAGCTTCGGTAACGTACGAGGGAGAAGGCATTGTAAATTCCGGAGTGGTCTCTTCTGAAACGTAGTCCAGAGGAGGGTTATCAATGTTCCAGGAGGTATTATCGGGGAGCGACGGGTAACCGAGCCAATCAGGGAAGTGAGATACGGGATATTCTTGCGTCAGAAAGTTGTATGCAAGGTCACCCATCGTGACAGGATCCACATAGATCTGCAACATTCATTCAACACACGAAGGCGTAAATGTAACGAAGGTTCGCGCTCACGGCTGCCATGAAAGGATCTGTGGTGATATCATGAGCTTCATCTGTGGCTCCAGCAAAAGGCTAAGCGGAAGGATTCAAAACATTAGCACACGATCGCAACCCAAAATCTCAGAGACGAACCTCAGGATGGCCATACACTTGAGAGAACATTGTCGGATGGTGGTGGTGAAGAGAAAAAAGCGAGCAAAGGGGATGGGCGGCCCCCCATCGCATCCTCTGAACTTTAAACCCCCAAGCCTCAACGAGTGGCTTCGTAGGATGAGCATCCTGAGCTCCCAGCCAATCAGATCACTTCCCGTCCGGACGTACAAGGTCCGACCTGCCTAATATGGGGTATTCCCTTATATGGAAAACGACCTACCCTAAAGACCACCTGTTTGATGGGTACTTGGATTTTCGAACCCCGCCTCGGCCGGCACGCCACACGTCCGCCTATCGCGGGGGGCTGACGACGAACCCAAAAAGTCGTCTCCACTACCAACAACGGGTCTGTTTACCTCAGGCTGAAGGCGGTACAGATGACGTATAAGTGAGCGTAGAATTGCGTCTGAGGTTCAGAGGTGCGAGGGGAGCAGGGTTCCAAGACATTTTTTCGCGTTACGATGTGGTCGCCTGGAGATGCGTCGAGGTGGGAAGGGAAAACGAAGATGCAGGACTCATATCAGTTCAAACTTCGAACCCCGCTCTAAGAATGAGTTGTCAAGCAATGCGAAGTGGGCGCTAAACGATTGTGGCTGCGACGTGATCCGCGGCCGGCGCCCACAAGTGTACATCCGACGAGAGATCTTCCGGACTAACCGCTGGTCGGAAGCAGACATACCCGGGACAGCACACGTTGCAGACCGGGGAGACCGGAATGATCTATCTTGGTTGCAACGCTCAGGACCATTGTTCACCCAAAATTACGAACAAAGCCAACAATTCACAATGAATCAATCCCACACGGATCTGTTCTTTCACCGAAATTTCTCCCTACCGAGCGCAAACAAAGCTACTAGATGTGAAACCGGTAGAACCTAGCATCCGAAATGTTGCCAACCAGTAACCATGTGCACACTGAAGTACGACGGACGGACAGGGAAGCGGTCGTTAAGCATTGTGAAGTGTTTACAACAGAGTTAGCATACAACAAAAATATCCCAATGCATACGGAGGTCCAAGCGCGCACTCGCTTTATCCTCGCGTTTTCTCAATCTCTGAAATGATTCTTCCCTAGGGGTTCTCAAACACTGACCCAACTCTCTCGTTTCGTCTCCCCCTCCCTACAAGGTTCAACTATGAGCAACGGGCGGTCAACTAGGGAAAATGTTAGACCGAATGACCTACCTCTTGACTCCAGACCCCAAAGTCAACTTGACTGTTTTCACTTCAAATCCTCTGAATGAGAGCTTAAGGTAGTGAGAGTAGCCCCGGTTAGCTTCCTCCTCAACCGTAGCCGTGAATCCCAGTTCATCCTCGTTATCGTCCTCGAGAAGGTTGGTGATGATAGCCTTCTCGATACCAAGGGAAGTTGAAATCAATACCCTCACGGTCGCATGACCGCCGTAAGCTTCGTAAAGGCGTAGAACAATGGACTTGGGTCCAGGCCCGGAAACATCATCATCATCCCCCCGTTTCACCGTCTCAAGGATTACGTTGTGCGCCCCGGAGACAAAGAATGGCGCCTGGTGCCTGTGGTCGGATTGGAATTTCACGCCGTCAGGAATAGACCGAACTGTTTGGAATGGGTGAGCCCTCGAATTCGAAAAGTGCTGCCCGAGATGATCGTGACGTACGGTGGAGCGGCGAGTTGTAAAGATAGGCAGCAATGGGGACATCCGATTCGAGGAAGTGACCAACGTGAGGAAGCACTGCCCAAGAAAAATCGTGCAAACCTAAGACAAGGAAGTCAGTGGTTGCCGATAAAGCGTCCAGGAACCCACGTACCTTGGTCTTGTTCGGCATCGGGCTCGGTTGCGGCGCGAAGTAAGGAAATACGGAGGACGTTTCCGTGGCAGGCGAATCCGTACTTGGATTCGGAGAGGATAGCAACGCCGTAACCGAACTCGCTCAGGTCCGCGAACTGCGCTCACTTCAGCACGCCGTGAGGGATTGTGGTAAAAACGTACCTTATGGCCACATACTTCAAACTTGGCAAGGTCCCAGGTGGTGTTTTTGTGAGTGGGGCGTTGGACGTGACCGAAGGGGGTCTCATAGGTGGCGACATCGCTGTGAATGTTCAGGGGTATCTCGACTTTGTTTGGTTATCAGCTCCGAGGTTAAGTGAATCGAGCGGGGTATACACGTACACTTCAAGAACTCGTGTCTCTGATGCCAATCCACTTGCGCCTCGAAATTTATGTACGGTCGAGCGTTCTGCCTCAAGGACCCTAGAACAAAGTTAGCGATGCACAGGATGATACATTACAACCGACGAACCATTGACTGCGTGTAACGAGATCTGTGAAGGAATTCGTTACTTCAAGAACAAGCTCGGCGATAAAAGTGAACGTACGACGACGTTGATGGTACTCTGCCCATACTTGAGTTCTGCCGAAACAGCAGCACGGAGCGGCCCTTCTTCCAAAACGCTAATCTTGCCGAACTCGAGTGGTTGGCGAGTCTCCAAATGGTGGATCTCGACGTCTAAACAAGGGATGAGCCAAATACGTCAGCGATATGATCGAAAAGACCTACCCCAGGCATCCCAGAAGTTTGGCGTGTCATCGAAAATCACAAGTCCGCCAGTTTCACCGTCAGGAATTAATTCGCGTCTGTGCGAGGGGGAGGTTGATGGCTGGTATTGCAAATACAAACCGTTGTACGTACCCGAGCTGGACATCCAACAAGCTTGTGATCCGTCCCTGGGAGATCGTCAACTGTACCAAATCATTCTTGAGCACAAAATGATCCGATCCGTTCGTATAGACTGGTGCAAAACTTGGGTGAACCATTCCACGTGTGATAGAAACCAACCTACCGGACACCGGATGACAATCCGCAAACATCCCACTCGAGGAACACAAAGGGCCACCCGCCGAGCAATCCATGAGCGCATAGCCTTCCTTGCCATCTTTGGTGGTTTGAACGAGTTTGGATTTCAACTTCGCAGCATGCGGTCCAGCAAAAGGAACTTTAACGACATCCCGACGTTGGAAAGGTGTAGTATTGAATCCGATGAAGTTTCCGGAGACGGGTTGTGTCCGGGCATCCGAACTTGGACATCCGAATATCGCTTTGAAGGCTTCTTCAATTAGTTCACTTCCATCCTTTTTGACCTGGGTATAGAGCTTCTCCGCGTCCTCGTATACCATTCCGCTGTGTGCAGGCAGGTGAGCGCCGAATAGAAGCCACACTTAACGCTCGACGTACATGGCAGAGCCGGGAAGAACTGGTCGTGCACAGTGTCAGTCAGCATTCTGAACCACCGATGAAGGACATATAATTCACCATCATGGACTGCAAAAATATTCAGCGATGCGTTAGCGGGGAAATTGTACTGTCTGACGTACAATGATTCAGCAGGACCCTCTCCCACGAATCGTTGATGCGACTCTGGGGGTAAACATAATTGGTTTCACTGGATTTGAGGAGCGAAGCGAGAGTGGCGAGGAGCTACCATCCATACAAAATTAGAACCCACATGGTCGTGAACAGTCAAAAAAGAGAGGGAAGGACGCATAATCACCTCGACATCTCTCAACAAGATCTCGGATTTTCTGTTCCCCTTCTTGATCGAGCCTGGGAGAGTAAGGTTATACGCATCGGGGTAAAAAAGATAACGGGTGTATACTCACCATGCGATGTATAGGTTCCTCGGTGGAACTAGAAGATGAGGGAGACGGGGTTTAACGTGGGTCTGCCAAACAAAGGGAGGTAACAATATACCTCCAAATACAGTTCTCCGCGCCTACAAAATAGGATTACTTTCAACTCTTCTCCAAAACGTGGAGAACGGCGCACCAGTTGGGTAAAACATGACCGGCCTTGGTTTGATGATTAATAGTTTCAAAAAACTCGTCAACAGATTGTCCCATGGAAACGGGGGGGAGTTCGCGGGCATTATTGGTGGTAGCTCGGATACGGCGAAGCTGGAGATCCCGTTAAGCGTCGTCAGAGCGGGAATGCAGTAAATCGGATCACATTTTCAAGCATAGCAGCCAGAGGTCCTCCTCCGCCATCACCGTTGCCGAACACAAGGAGCGCTTTGTCGGTAGATTCGATATTCTGATAAATGGTTGAGTGATTGGGAGTACCTGATTGCGAGGAATGCGGACCTTGTGATTCATTAGACCCTTGTTGACATCACCCACGGTCGCTTGTGCGGTGTAAGTGTCTAGAGGATCCAATCAGAATGTCGGATTCAGTACAGTCCCCGATAACCGGATCCTTACCGACTGGAGTCATGTGACACAACACTTGGGTACCATCGATACCAACCCAGTTGAACGTGGAATGGGGGAAAACGTTGCTGGAAAGTGCTTGAGTTATCTATCCATCACGGAGGTATACCAACACACATATTGTTCCTGTCCATGAATTCTCGATCAGATGACCTCACACGGGGGAATCCTTTCTGGGACACACCAAGAAAGCTTCTGCGTGAAGAAGTAGTCCATCCCAGCAAGCCGGATGAGTTGAGGAAGAGCGCCAGTAAGGCCGAAACTGTCCGGCAGCCACGCGGTCTTACAGCGGATTCCGAACCGACTCTGGAAGAAACGTTGACCGAAGATGAACTGACGAGCGAGACCTTCACCGGACGGCATATTGGCGTCGTTCTCTACCCAGGAACCACCAACCGGGTGGAACTTTCCTTCGAGGATCTTGGCCTTGACACGTTCGAACAATTTTGGGTAGAGTTGCTCGAGCCATTTGTATTGCTATATGCGCGCTATGGTAAGCATGAAACCAGGGATACGCCACGCAATGCTGACCTGAGCAGAACTGCACGCGAACCTATGTTCGGGATATCGTTCCATGAGGTCGACTTGGGTAGACCACGACCGGGCAACTTTCTGCTGTGTGGCACTGTAGGGCTGTGTTTATCTGCGTCAGGATCACCCAAGACACATAAATGGGGTGCACAAACCCAGAGCCTGAAAGCTTCGAGGTAAGTCGATGCTTCTCAGCTAGTGGGGAAACCCCTACCATGCAGTGTCGATATGACAATGTCCAATACCCCACACCAAATCCTCCTTGTGCATTCCCTCCTCATAGATCTTCTCCCCCTTCGCCTGCCACCCTTCTCCGAACACATTCTCCGCGATCTTGCGACACTTGTTGACAGTCGACGGGTCCTTATGATCAAACGCATTGACAATCTCGTTCGCCGCTACGAGCGCCTTATTCTGAAGCGGAGTATTGCCGGGTAAAGTGTCCGCGATCTGGCATAACGCCCGAAAATCCCAAAGCAGGTGCCAGGCATCCTGGTTTGGCACGACGAGATCCGCAGATGCCAAGGAGAAATATCTGTTCATATCTGGTGGGGAGATCGAACCTCCCCCAACGCCGAACATCCCGTTGCAAGTGGATTCGATGATGAATTCGTGGTGGCCGGCCTTGCGAGCCCCCAAGGGGATAAGATATTCGACGCGGCGGTCACCTCCATATCCGCCGGTGATCCCCTGGAGCGGTGTACCATCTAACCGGCGAGCCCTTGTTAGCCAAACAGCACAGTTGACGGTTGCCTCGGGGTGCAGGGGGGACGAGAGCGGATCGTCGCTTACCGGTAGAAAAGATCATCGCCTCACAACCGGGGTCAAATTCAAATTGAACGCGCTCGTATTGAGACCAGTAAGCAGGGATTTTGATCGAGACTTTCCACCAGTGATTGGTCCAAGAAGGTCCGAGCGAGATGCCCTTGTTGGCCGGTTTGAAGGTTTGTTTCATCGCTTCTTCAAACGAGGGTTTAGATAATCCAGGAGCAGACCACACTTCGAGTTTTACATGCTCCGAGTCGTCCAGACGGTGAGTAAAGAGCACTGAGCTTAGATTGATGTCTGAGAAATGGCCACCGACTAACCCCACGCATTCCGCTATCAGCTCGCTGCGGTGTCTCGCGGCTCGAGTCACGACTCACTAAAGTTACCAAGTCGACCGCTTGTCAAGCCCTTGCTCCATTTTGCACCAGGCTTCGAGTTGAGAACGGGGTATTCCGTAGGAGTCGCCCCATGGTGGTGATGATGACTTCCCATAGCCGGGAATAATCAAGCTACGGGAAATCTTTCTCAATCACTGAGTCCTCAGAAGTATTGCGTACACGACCCACTCGAGAATGCCGTTAGAAAAGAGGTCAAAGGAGCTTGTAGCTGTCGAGTTGATCGTGCAGTATGATCAAGCTCAAAGCTGGGGCAAGCGCCGGTGGTAACGAACCATTCCTGATTTAGCAGCCGCCGCTCAAGCGCCCACGGCCCGAACACTTACCGTGTCTCAACCTCTACCAAAGGGACCCAGAATTAAATAGAAAAATAACGATAACTCTGAACGCAAAGGGAGAATTTTAGGCCGAAAGCATACCCATACCAGATGTGAGAACGAAGACTAACTATACAGGATTAATACAGGTGATTACGATGGGAGAGGAGAAATAGAGGAGACAGTGAAGATATAAATGAACCGCATCTACTGGTTATACATTATGAGAGCTCACCCAACACGACACGCTCGACAATACTCTCTATACCCGACTCTTTCGAGTTCGGTCGAACGTGGGTCCAAGTGACATGCTTCCACATGTCAAGAACCGTCTGGCACTGGAAATAACAATGAGGGATCGGACATGTCATAGTAAACGCCGCTCCGGTCGTAGCATCAGAAACAGCTGAGGTTATGTTGAGAGGTTCAGAAATCACCGAACACGGCGGTAGATTGTTGTCATGGCTGTAGACAGTTCGATCGGGGTCACCCTGGATTGACGGAGAGGTGGGGTCTTGAACGAGTTGGGTCGACGGGGTCGATGTCCAAGCGTGCTCAGAAGGGAGCTCGCCCCAAAAGGCTGTTTGCATCTGACCCGCAACAAAGCCAAACATTCTTGGATCGCTTTCGGGCAGCCCCGGCACGCAACTCGCGTCAGGAAAAGGGAAGACTTGAGGAGCGTGGTGAGTTCTGTCCAAGGGGGCCGAACACGTAATCTCCTCGACAGAGACTAAGGAGTGTGATGCGCTGGACAATGTCTCAGCCGCCATCACACAACCTGAGGGTGGGGGTTCTGATGGAGGCGTAGAAGGAAGCCAGGACGACAACGAGGACGCCGAGGGCGACTGGAGAAGTTCTTCAGGAGGGAGTGTTGGAGACGGAGGGATAGTTTCTGGCGGTGTGGGGAGCTACAGGTGCGGAAAACGGGGGTACAGTGAATAAAGAACGTGGACTCGGTAGATTTACCGACTGACATTCAGTAGCGACGAATCCACAGGAATCTTAGATGTTTGGGGTGTCACCTCGAGTTCCATATTATTTGCGGTGGCTTGCTCGGTTGCACGGAGTCGCTGCATACTTTGCAATCGATTGCGACAATGGACAGCTGATAAAAAGTCTCAGGGTTCGGCCATCCGTATCACAACAGGCGAGAACATCTACAAACCAGGTCGACCATTGAGGGTACACGAGATTGCATGCCATTTGTTTCCGAGCCTCTGGAAGACTTCCCAAAGTTGCTCGTCTTCTTCTTTCGTCCACGGGTCCCGACCTGGGAAAAGCTCGCGATCAGCGGTCGTCCGCATTCTCCAGGTATATCAAATCCTCACGAATGGAGGGGTCCACAGCTTCCTTGTACCTCTTGGCACACTGATCGTCTGTCCGACCCGGAAGGTCTTTCGCAACCTCATACCAACGTTTTCCATGGGTTTTAACGGCCTCCAAGAGAGCTGCATCCTCGCTGGTGGTCCATCGACCTTGGACCAAATGTAAGTCCGGAGTCGGGAAGAAGGACACCGCCATTGATACCTTTGCGAAGCTTAGGATCGAGTGAATGAATCCAGCGCTTCCTACAGGCCTTGTTATCCCGACCTGCACACCGCCCGTCAATATTAGAGAAGCGCAGATGACGATTGAACATACCTGACATAGATTTCGCAACATATTTCCAGCAAATCTTGGCACCGCCTATAACGCGGATATAATCATTATATGCGAGTCCAAGAAGGGGGCGGGAGTGAATCAATACCCACATGCAGCAACAGCTTCCACCAGAAGTTTGTCCTCCTCGGGTGTCCATGGTGTGAACCTCGGGACGGTCATGATTGGTAGAAGGGGAGGATAGAAAGAACAACTGAAAGTCGAACGTGAGAGAGGAGGGGAGGGGAGAGCCAATTACGACACAGGCCGGCTCTATTTAAGGACCATAGAGGGGATACACATTCACTTCCAAAACTCTAATCCAGAAGCGTTGTCTTTTGTGTTTCCCGATCGGGGGGGGGGAGGACAGACTGACACGAAAAGAAATGTAACGGGGAAAAAGTACCCACCCCAAAACTCCCTCCAAATCCTAATAAGCCGCAGACCGGGGCGCATATTTCGCGGTAAAGAGGCTCGGGATCTGATTGACACAGCACAGAGTCGCCTGCGCCTCCCAACGGTAAATATTACGGGAGTCCAGAGCGGATTCAATTAGAAATTGAAATCGACCCGCGCGGACGGTTTTCAATGTCGGATGGGATTCTACAGAAAATGATTTCCTTTCTTCGCTCGATCAGCCACTGGGAGACACGGATTTACAGATCACCCAACTCAGCTCGGGAAGGGGAAATACATGACGTCGACCTCCTGTGCGGTGGTGCGGGTTAAGAATTCATTACCCCGTCTTCCCCCACCTTCCGAAAACCAATGGGGGAGGAGACAATTCGCGTGTGAAGGGAAGTGAGACGGAAGGAACTACAGTGAGAACCCGGTCCAAGCGGAAGCGGATACAGCCGTCGGGACGGAATTCGGGGGCAATCCACACCATCATTCTTCAGTACCTCCCGATCGCTACCCAGGCAACATTCGAGTTGAAACAACCCCGTCACCGCCGTACGTTTCAGACAACGTCATCCCGGCCAAACATCCTGGCGCTTGAGACGGCTCTAGGGCCCTGATTGGTTGGAGGGGTCCCATCAGTCGCGGGGGGTCGCGTGGACGGAATTTCAACTCCGCGAAAGGGTGGACCCGGACCGAGAAAAGAAACAATGACAAACTGAGACACACCATCACCCCCTTTACGCTGCCGTATATCATGGAAGATATAGTCCATCCCCTCTTGGATAATTCTCCGCCCAGCGGCACACATACCATACAGTAATTTCGGCTTGTTGCTAACGGAAACCTCCGGGACGCTGAGCCTGGCCCTCAACGACTTGATGATCGTATTGTGGCTCCCGCATCAAAGTTACAGCAGCAAAGTGGAGGGGAGATCCCGCGGTGTTGTCGAATTCTTCCGTATTAGATGCGATGGTTGCGCTGTGCCAGTCTAGATACAAGACGATTCGGAGCAACCTCTCTGCAACTCCCCCTCATTCGTTGAGCTGGAATGCCCAATCGGAGCTTGATTCATGCGGGTCCGCAGGGAGGTGCTCCCAGAAAACGCGGCGCCGGCCAGTGTTTCAAGCCCAGAACGGCGGGCCCGAGACCAGTGTTGTGCCACGGGTTCGTAATGTTCAGCGTGCGACATTGTCAATGATCAGTGGCGGGGAGCCTCCGAGGCCGCAGTTCCCGCCATTCAATGGTATCCTTGGACCGGCGGTAAGTCACCACGTCCACGATGACATAGGGCGGTGCGACTCGGCATAGCAAAGAATAATGGGCGAAGCACCATTCCGTGCTCCCGGTGTCATCAACGCGCTCCGCTCGGGGCACAATCGCCAACCCTGTCGGCGTCGAACCCTCCCCGACATCTACGCACGACCGCTCAGGACCCAAAAAAGGTGTCGTAAGGAACACTCACCCTTCCGACGGCTAACATGCGGGCTGAGCACTGAGATTCCAAAGATCGTGGCGGGGCTGAAACACCCGAACAAGGATGAGCAAGGCTCGACCGTCCCACGGGATGTCGTTTCATTTTCCCATAACCGCAGGGAGCGCTTGCATCTGCGGTCACAAGGGTTCCGAGAGGGTAAGTAAGCAACGATGTGGTTGGAGAGCACCAGATACCTGGTGAGGGATCCGTTCTCTCGAAGGAGATAAACGAAAAGCCGCAAGGGGTTTCACCCAGAAATAAAACGCGCCTCCATGGCACTTGGGTTTCGTAGCCCGGAGCTCGTTCTCCAGTCTCGGCCCCGTACACGTAAAGTCACGGTAGCCACCTGAAGTCGCATGATCCACCACACATCAGATTACTCCAAAATTGAGTTCCGTGCATGGGGGGGGGGGGGGCGAGACGAATGGCGGAACCAGTAGGAGGGTTCTGGCTTCATACAGCTCCAGCGGGAATAATTGCATCCAGGGTCTAAATCCGATGAATCCATATCGTAAAAAAATTACCGCTAGTCTGTGAAAGCGGAGGATACAAAACAGTCAGTGCGGAGATATGGGTAAAACGGAGGTGTGACATGCGGTGCGCGTCAATCTCGCATCTACATAACCTTTTGGGTTTTTGACTCGTGTTTTCCGACATCAAGGAAAAGTCGATGCCAGTTGATCCTGTAAATAATCCAATCGCGTGGTATGAAGGCTACACTACAACATAAAACCCGCGACCATCGCGGAGGAAGCAAAAGTCCGTCGTAGATTCGGAGTGATCGATTGACAAGTTCCGCGGCGGGAAAAACACCCAACCCGCGTACAGTGACAGTGACAGTCACCACCACCACAACCGCGCTCTGTTCATCTGTTCCAAAGTAACTCGAATCTCCTACAGTACTCTCCTCAGTAAAATCAGTTTTCTGATCTATTACTGTTTCTTTTTACCTTTCAGTGGTTGCCAGGAAGGCATGGGGTCTTCTGACTTCGTTGAACCTTTGGCAGTGACGGTGCGTCTGATCGTCTGGTGGTCATCAATTTATCCCTCATCGCTATGGCGTTTATCTAGAAGACAGATGAGGTCTGCATCCCCTTTTGCCTCATAATAATCGCCCAATACCTTGTTGGTTCGACGCGAAAATTCGTCAGGGAATGCTGAAACGAGAAACAAGCGTCAAAAACGGATAACTTTCGAATAAACCACATGACCCTCTTCGCCAATCACGTGCTGTGTCCGCCAGGAACGCGTCTCCAGTCTGGTCGACAGACGTGCTTTGGGTTTTTGTTGTGAACATCTAGCTCCTGGAAGGATTCCGCACCTGAATGAGTTCAATGTTGATTTACGGACCACAGGTTTCGCGATTTTTGTCGCGCAAACGCACAGGATGTATAGGTGATTTAGGTGGTGCTACAGGGGTGGTGGTGGGGTGTGTGGGCGGTCCATGAACCCGCTGGTCAAATTGATCCTGACCGGCGGTCTCGGTTCACAGTGAAGTGTGAGTGTTGGGAAAATTCTATGGGGAGTAAATGTGACTGAACGCATATCATTAGGAAAGGTCTGCACACATCGTCACGGTATCCTCGAGGTCACGCTCGCAGATCGCATTGGCACCTGCCGATGTCGGGGAACGGAGTCCGTGATAGGTGTGATCGTTTCTGCTTTCTCCGAAACACCACGATGATATCCACGAACTGGCTTCCAGTTCATCAATATTCAAGTTCAGCTGTGTGAGGTCAACATTCGCCTCCCTGCCCATTTCTTATCCGGATATCCGTGTCCAAATTCAGATTGAGACCATGAAACATACATACTGCACTTTAGCTCTCTGTTCAAGTTCAAGGGGAATACAAGGGCACCCATGTGCCACTAGGAGAACATTGATTCAACACCACTCACATAATTCTTATGGGTTTTGGTTGGGTTTGTATGGTGTAGCCATTGGTTATTAATGGATGTTGATTCTACTTTCAGAAGTGATCAACCTTTTTGCTGATGCTACCACCCATCCCTCAAGGAGTCAATTGTGCATACAATTTCACAATAACCTTATTTCACAATAACCTTATCTACACTTGATGGCTACATAGATATAAACCATCATATGGTACAGTTCTGTGTGATAACCAATGTATTTGACACAATGGAATTACAAATGTACCAATGGGCTTAAGGAAAGGGACCTAACTAGAACTTGATGACCAGGAGTTCAGAGGCATTTCTAAGGCATAGGGTTGTAACATTGTGGAGCCATTCTATATCATTCCCAGTTGACCTCCAAGATGGATGTAACCACAACCGGTGTTTCCCTTCTGAATCCTTCACCCACCCCTCTTGCAAAGTGGCTTGGGAAACTGGCCATTCACATGTGAGGGGTCCCTGGTGCTTGCACAAATCATGGTGATAGAGATTGCACTCATTCTGCTGTTGGTTATCAAGTTGATACCAAGTGCGTCCAAGATATTGAGATGCTTCAGCTGGTTTGAAGATCTCCCCAGTTCCTGTATGGTAGGAATGGATAGCATATCCATTCATTTCAATGACTGCAATTTCATCTTTGACTGAGAACTTCAGATGCCCATTACTACCACCCCCTCTTCTGAGTACTCTCAACCAACGAGTAACAAGGGCCTCTGGTGATATTTCCCAAAGGCTGTCATTATGGTCTGCCCTTGTGTTTCCAACAATCCCATCCACCACTCCATCCTCTGTGAGTAGCCATGCTACAAGTTTGTCTGAACCCTTTACCAAAAGAACTTTGCCTGTGAGGACCATTGCTGATATTTCCAAGTCTGTGTCAATGAACTGGGAAGGGGAAGGGTTTTGAAGGTTGAGGTTGGTGAGGGTAATGGTACTTTCCCCATGGTATGTTGTTGCAATGAAGGTGCCAGATGGAGACCAGGCATCCTGTGGTTGACTGTGTGTAGTAACAATGGATCCTATGGCAAGAGCAGCAGGGGAATAATCCAGATGTAATATATGGAGGAGAGCACCAGCAAAGCTAAGGATTGATGATGAAGTTGGTGAGAATTGCAGTGGGCCTGGAGTCTGTTGGAATTCCCTCCACTTGATATAACGTCTAGAAGCATATCTCCAGATAGTAAGGTGGTCTCTGTTGAAAGCAGCAAAAAAGCTTGCATCAGGAGAGAAGCTAGGGTGCCAGTAAGAGCCTGATTCCTTCAACAAGATCTCTCTGCTTCGGATATCCAGTATGAGAAGCTCAGGTCCATGATAATGGTTTCCAGCAGTAGATACTGAAGCTCGATAAGTCATTGGAGAGAAGGCTTCAAGAGGGGGATTACAGAAAGGAAATGATCCAACTTTGGTAAGAGTGGACCCAACCTCAAAGATATTAACTGTCCAACCCTTCTGATCCTGTACTGTTGTTGCAATTTGGAAGGATTTGTCATGGGCCCAGAGGTATGGATTATCTCTTGACTGGAGTGTGCCAAGGGATAGTGTTGCACCTGAGACAAGGTCATATGCATGGACAACAATGGTCTCCAACACTTGTGGTGAAACAGTACAGATTGCCTTTCCATCTGATGACCACACAAGCTCCAACCCATTTCCAACAACCTCACAGTTAATATTGGTAACCTCTCCACCTGTTTGAGTATCCCAGACAATAATGGCAGTATCAGAACAACCTGCTATGGAACAGCCATCTGGTGAATATGCAAGTCCAGATCTGAATCTGGTGGCATCTTTAGTTGACTGGAAGGTGGAGAGAAGTTTGAGGGTAAGTGCATCCCAGACCTCCACAGCATCTTTAGCTGCTACAGCAATGAACTGGCCACATGGTGACCAAGTGGAGGACAAGTAATAAGGATGTTTGGTGGAAACAGCTGTACTGGGGTCCCACAAATCTGGGATTCCAATTACAACTCTTGGTGAGGGATGGGGTTGTTGATAATAGTAAAACTTTCGGACAATTGATGACAGAGGGGACAGTTCCAGAGCAGAGTGATAAATGTGGGTGGCAGAGACATTGATGACCTCAATGAAGTTGGTTGTAAATTGAAAATAGTCTCTTGCAATGTTAAGAAACTGATAATCCCTAGCCACCTGATTCAGGGCATATATAAGTATAAAATACAGTAGGGCAGACCAAAACAAACCTCTTGTAGCCAGGACATCAATCTTTCCAATGCATTGATAGCATCCCTTGCAGCTCCAATGACACTCAATACTTCCAACCATCCCAAAAATCCCTCCTGCAGGAAGCTTTGCAGAGTAGGAACAATAGCTGCAATGTCTCCCCTAACTTCAGCAAGGTGCTTGTGCCAAGATTTACATGCATACTCCAATTCAGTACTGATGCAATTGTCAATCCTTGATTGTAGATCCTCAACCTCTGAATTCAATGCATAGTTGGGGAGTGACAGAATGTTCTGCTCCAAACTGCTATTCATTAGTTTTAGACAGTTTAGTGCAAGGTTGAGGTGGCCAGTTCTAGGGGAGACGTGAAACCTTCTGTTGGGACAACGGAGTGGACTGGTGATAAAGTCAGGGAATGACTTGTGGAATGGAAGTACTGGAGAGTTAGGATCCTCAGGGAGCTTGAGGAGGGACTGGACCAGTTGAAGTAGATTTATGACCTGTTGTTTCCCTAAGTTGACCAGGGTAGCAATTGCAGAAGGTGGAAGAGGGTTCATGGCCAGGACAACTGCACCGATAACCAAGCGGACTTTTTCATCATCCTCAGCACTTGCCCTATTGAAAGCACTTTGGAAACATGAAAGGTAGAGCAAATCAAGGGTTGTCCCAAGCTGTAGATTTGCTTTCTCTTCATAGGTGGTGCTCCCTGGGGCCTTCATGATGATTTCAAGTTGCTTGTTGGGTGGGGTAAAAGAATGGTCCAGAAACTTGAGAGTTGCCACAGCATACACAAAGAGACCAGCTGCTCTCTGGCACAACTGATCAAGGTGTTCATCTGTTGGCCAGCCATCTTTCTCAATACCAGATCTCCTCGCAAGCCCACATAACCCGTGTTTCAAGAAATGTCGGATATCTGCATTGATGAGAGAAGGCTCTACCTCGTGGAGGACAAAGACATCAGTCAGCGGCCTGAGGAGTCCGAGACGGAAACCAGATTGGATATGAGGTTCTGGTCGACTGGTGATGAGGAATTTGACGTTTGGAATTCCTTCAACTAACCAACCCATGACAGAGAGGATGGCGGACTGTGGGTCTTCATCCATGCACTCGTCCAATGCGTCGATGACGATGACCGTTGAGATGTCCGACGAACTGAGGGACCCAACAATCAATGTCTCCATCTGGTTGTAGAGTGACTCGTGTACAATATCCGGGTTCGATTGGAGGAGAGGAACGAGGATTGATCGAAATTCGGGGTATTTGTGAGCGAGTTGGAAGGCGAGAGTAGAAAAGATGTAGCGGAGGTCTCTGCGGTCTTCAAAGTCGCGTGAACAAAAGAAGGACGCTCCTAGTCTCCCGTCGGCAAAGACGCGCTCAGCGATCGTCTGAGCGATCGTAGACTTGCCGGTCCCGGCGAGCCCGTTCAACCAGTAGACGGGGGACACGCTGGAGTCTTTAGACCACGACTCTATCTCATCCAGGACAGCGTTGCGGGTCCCTCTGAGGCAGCCCCGGCGATCACCATGTCGGAACTCGGCTCCTTTGGCGCGACGACAGTTGTTCAGCACCGATAATTCAGCTGTTAACCCATAAGTTTGTGTCAATCGAAGGTAGAATTGCATCTGACCAGCATCCTAAAAAGGATGATTAAAATCTGATGTTTTCTCGAAGTGTGGGTGCTATAACTCACAATCAATTTACAGTTTTGCTCGTAGATCGCCTTCTGCTGCGAGAAATGTCAGATGTATGAGTGGACTATCCACCGTGCGTTGTTTAATGGTGATGCCAACCTGGTATTCGACGATGGCATCCCTGAGGTTGTCAGCAAGATCGCACACGGCGATCATGTCTCCTTCCTTCTCCGCATGTTCGGTGGTTCCGGAGCATTCAGTCAAAAGCTCCAAATTGACCTTGATCCCCTCGAGAGCTCTGAGACTGATTTAACACAGACAGGTGTTCGCAGCGGATGGGGAATACGCACTCGTATAAGCTTTTCCGTCGCCTAAACTTATCGGCATTCTTCACAGCATCCCCTTTCGCTCCAAGTCGATCCAACCGCCCACGGACAGACTCTATCTTGTTTTTCACCGGTGATGTCTGCAAACTTGTTATTCAGTGTCCTTAGTCGTGTGCATACCCTCTTACCCGATGCAGTTTCAAAAGTACATCAAAGGATGACTTGAACCAACGGGCCACTAGTTTAGTCTCAAGGTTGGGGATCGGGGGTAAAAACTCACGGTCAAATGGATGACTTGGTTGTATAGTGACTGCTGTTGCGATACCTGCCCCACGTGTCAACGGTTTCCGAGCCCGACGGTGTCTGGCACTGACCTGATAGACGAGGATAGCTTGCCTGAGGTTTTCCACGAGTTTGACGACTTCTTGCGAATCCTGCGTCTTATCGAAGACCCGAGCGACCTTTCCCTTTTCTGACAATGCTAGCGATCGCCTTCCAATGTCTTCCAACGACCTATCAAAGAGTATTGGTTTCGAGTGGACGCGCAAAATCAGACACGATACAAACCTTGCCAGCTCTGATTGTCTCTCGACCTCATCGCGATCATCATCGGGGTTCACCTTCGCTAAGGTTACCAACAACTTCTCCAGCCACGGGATGAGATCTTCAAGCTTGTCTTTCACATCGTTATATTGCTAGGTGGCGTTAGTTCGTGGAGCCGAGGGGGTTATTCAATAAATGTGCACATCGTAGTGTTTGATCAGCGCGTTGATACCTCCCAGACACGACTTGAGGGGCGGAAACGCATCGGACGATTCCTTCGCAATGTCCAGTAACATCTTGACAGCATCGATGAACCGCTGTTTCTTGGCTGCGGGTCGTCAGCGGATTCGTAAAGGTGGCAAAAACAGTCAGGTCTCTCACAAGAACTTGGCTCGGTTGGTGTCCCACCGCTTGACGGAGGTCGTTTCCGAAGAGTGCCAGACATAGTGTTGGCGTCGTTTGTGGTAGGGGATGGTGAGGAATGAAAGGAACCAGTTGCCTCGTTTGAAACGCCTAAGACATGCGGTTTCCGTTCCCAATTGGACTGCACTGCAGGCACTGTGTCTGGGCCAGCGCCTGCAACTGTATTGGCATTGTTTTGACTTGGGGACCCACAACTGGCCGAGTCTCCGTCAGAAAGTCTTCGGCCCAACAGCCTCGGCAGGTTTGAACCCCACCCCGGGGAAACAGAACTGGGAGCTACGACAAAAGACATGGAGTGAGGTCAGCCCTGGACTCCGGGTGGGTGGGTGTTTTATGTTGTGGAATATCCACACCATCCACGCGCGTCGCCTACATGAATTGAAAGGAACGAGCAGGTGGTAGGGTACAGCAGGTTAAACTCGGACGAACCGCGCAAGCACACAGAAGATGAAGATTTGGTATCCCATCGGAACCTTCCGGTATGGGGGAAACGGAAATCGTTAATGTTAACGTTCAACTCCCTCCTTTCATCTACCCTTGCCCGAAAGCTGGACGACTTTTCCAAATCCGTTTACGGCCCACATCACCTCATCACTCGTTCTCCGACTCGACTTCGGACTGGCCAGCACGCGTCTCGTCGTGGGAGGGGCGACGTTGCACCCCGTCAATGTCCCGCGGACAATTGTTCTCCCCTTTGCGGGTTTTGGGGAGTGCAAGTGCTGGCTTTCAATACGTGTTGACTCGAATATTCAACGGGTTCATTTGATTGTTCCCAACGATGTGCCGCAACCCGCGTCCCTGTTTATGCAGACGGAACGCTCCATCGGTCCGCTCCACTCAGCACCGGGTGATAAGACATTCGTAAAGTTTGGTGTCAGATTGTGTTCCGTATTTTGAAGACTCATCGCACCCGCAGACAGTGTGCGTTCCATCCACAGGCGATCCCAACTTTCCCGTTTCCTGACCGCCCATTATCGTCAGCGCGTCCCCCAGCACGTGCGACCACAACCCATATTGAATGGGGGTGTATCTTCAATGACCGGGCTAGTATCTAAATTGCTCAGTGCGATCGCAACGTGGCCTGAACAGTAGATGCTGACATTGCACGCTTACAGTGCCTTGCATACATATTGTTCATGGTTGCGAAAAAAATAACTCGGGCGAGGGTGTATGATAGAGAGGAAAGGGGAAAACGTCGCCATGGTGGTTTAACGGTACACAAGTCCCTCCAGAAAACCGGGACTCTGGAGCTCTCAACGTGACTGCAACTGTGCCGAATGGTGACCGGAAAATAATAATAATGAGATTACATGTGAAGAATGTCCATGATGGTGGTCTATATAAATACATGGGTGCGGATGAAGTCAAAAAGAAAGAGAGGATGATGGGAGAGGAGTGGGGATACCCACGAGAACCAACCTAATCGCTGCCCCGAGCCGCACCAGCCGAACTAGATTGTGCAGGCACTAATGGATTCTTGGGGTCACGGATGATGAGCCCTTTGAGTTGCCCAGTCACGTAGCGGAGTGACGACAGGATAGTGGAATACTCGATGTATCCCCCCAAGGTTTCGTCGTTGAACTCTACGGTCACAGACTCGTTGTCCCATGGTAACGGTCCCTTGCTACTAGGAGAAGGCCTGAGCTTGAACCCTTTCAAGAAGCGATGTTGAAGGTACATTAGCCATGGACGAAAATCTTCAAAGACGGGGGACAGCTCGATATCTTGCATATTTGAGAAGAAAACCTCTTTCAGGGCACCAAGCATGCGGTAGCGTGGTTCGTTAAACCAGTCTTGGTACGGGAGCCCCGTTGATCCTCGCATATGCACCCGAGGCTTCTCCTCCCCCTTAGGAGTTCCGATCGTATGGCACACCGACATCAGCAACATGATGTAGAAAAGGGATTCGACGTCGTGCCTGTACAGATGGAGGGAACTTGTTCCTTGGAGCAACTCTTTCGCCATGTACGGGGGAGTCCCAGTCCGCTGTTGCGAGGTCTTGGTGTAGTCTGGATTCAGGGATTCCGTCCACGACGAAAGGTCATAGTCGGTTAGCACCCCGTAGACTTTCTGC
>Ga0307515_10003444_pt1 | contig 33301 bp, 10 predicted proteins | sample 17_EM_MG_FD_194513 | JGI IMG/M metagenome (GOLD analysis project Ga0307515, IMG submission 194513) | Populus trichocarpa ectomycorrhiza microbial communities from riparian zone in the Pacific Northwest, United States - 17_EM | ecosystem: Host-associated > Plants > Roots > Unclassified | place... | reverse complement strand
GTTACTCTCAGAAAGAAAATCTTGTGTTTAGAAGATAAGACAGAAGGCCATGCCAAAGATAATTTCTAAGCCAACAAAACAAAGAGCTATATCAATCAGTGTCTGCATTCACTGGAATTAAAGAGTGAGTTACACCGAATGGAGAATTGCAGGAATTGTGCTTTTCACAAAATGATCGCAACCTTAGTCCAAACATCACTTGCTATTCTTTCAACACAATTCGACCACCATGATATCTATGGCGCAGCTCACCCTGCTAAAAAACGAAGAAGAAAAAAAAAGACCTTGCTTGAGATATGAGCTGATGTTAATAATCCTGAAATGCTTTTAGTGGATCTTGAGGGTCAATGTTGGCGATAAGTGGGAGATCAACTGGCAAATTTTCCACACTAATGCCCTGCTCCTTCAGCTTCTTGACCACCTCCTCAAACACAATCCTATTGCCAGCCTGAGTGAGGTGCAAACCATCACTGCATTTCCATTTTAACAAGTATTCAGAATTACTTAGCCTGCTTAATTCCTTGGAGAACCAAGAATTGTTGCTTATTAGGAAAAAAAGAAATATAATTTCAATGGCCTGAGATTGATGAAGAAAATTTTAGTTTAATTTATTCAATCCATGGCAATGGAAAATCTCAGAAATGGATGCCAATCTTAATTAAATACGGGAAAGAACTCTACAACATAACAATTAGATGTTTTACATGTATGAACCAGGTGTACTCTACCAAAAAAGCAACTACTTAGATTCCCAAATAGCTGTCAATAACATCTTTGCAATAATAGATGATGGATTTACAAACAATTGTAAATGTCAAGAACACTTGATTAGGTGAAAACATGAGCAGAAAACAAGCAAATATTTCCGCATTTCATGACGTGCAGGGTGCTCTTCATTGAAATAAATCCAAAGAATTCACCATTTAGTGAGAACAATAACAATAAAGGATCAATGATCGGTTAAAATCCATTATGTTCACCCCTGCAGCAAGCTATGTATAGTAGTATATAGACAAGCAAGATAAAACTTAAAATACCTTAGATAAGCTTGCTTCCAGTCAGGACATTCTTGCATTTTGATCCAGAGATCTACCACCGGGCATCCACATTCTTTGGCAACAGATATGCATGCCTGAGCATAAGCACCAGCAGCTTCATTTGTCCTCTCAGGCAGACCTGATGGGTTCTCAATATATGGATGTCTGCAAAATTTTAATGCTATTTCTTTCACCAAGTTTCTATATACTTTATTCTATATAAAACTCCGCAAGGATACTAGCTAATAACGATGACACACCCATAAGTATTCAAGAAGACACGTACAAAGATGTAAAGGGCAAGTGTGTTAGAATCATACCGGAGGCGTGCATCTTCATCAATCGGAGGAGGAGTAATGAGGAGAATGACAATCTCTGGCCACCGCTTCTGATATTCAGCATAAATATAAAGATGTTAGCTTCTACTTCAAAGAACTTATAATGCAAACGGAGATGTTGACGGGATGGCTGCAACCTACTAGATTATATAAACACTGATTCTATAGCAAAGCAATCATTGATCATCTAACAGGTTCTTTCAAAAATTAAGGTTGATTTATCATGCGAGTGTTTGGCAACTTTCAAGGAAAAAACGCACTCACCATGCAAGTGTTTGACAACTTTCAAGGAAAAAACAAATCCTTCAAAAATAAAACCTCATATATATGTTATTTGGTGACCACATCAAGGGATCCATATGCAAGAACAAGTTTAAGAACATCAAATGGTAGGTCCTCCATGTTCCAGTGCTTGATACCACACAAAGTGCCAACTTTTAAGACACTTTGTGCATATGCAAAAAAATTCGAGACGACCACGCGGTGACCTATACGCCCCAAGTTTTTTGAAGTTCCATGATCACCTCTAAACTTGCACATTTTTATAGGATAATTTAACAAAATGGTCCTCTGAAAATAAAAAGCTACAGTCTAGCCCTCTAAGTGTGTTGACACGGATTCATCCATGACAAAATCATTAGACTCTCTTTTGGCCTAAACAACGGGCCAAAGGAAAAGGCATAAAATTACAAATTCAACGGGTATGATTTCTTCTATTTAGCACAGATTAAAAAAAAGAGCAAAGCAAAACATTAAGGAAAAATACCTTAATGTATTAAATAAGAGTATAAGGATAAAATAGCATATTTTATCCTTATACTCTTATTTTATATATGGATTTTGCTACTATATATATATATATATATATATATAAATCACGGATTCTCTATCCTTCCATTATCTGCTTCGTTATGCTTCTTTTTTTTTTCTTTCATTAACTTTTGTTAAATTATGTAATACATGTTAAAAATATGGTATTAATTGATAAATCATTACTTGAATATATATATAAATATGAAAAAAAGATAATTTGAATTAGAAAAGTGAGAATTTAGTTAAGAATATTGTGCTTTATTGGATATTTAATATTAGTTTAGGAAATGCCAACAAAAAACATTATAATTAATGAAAATTTCACTATTAATAAAATAATGAATGAGAAATTTACCCTTTTATGGTTAATTATATGTTTGAGATAGTTTGGCTTTATAGAAAACAAGAACAATTACAAGTCGATATTTTTTTTATAAATAATATATGTTTGTTATCTAAGTTATTTCTTCTTTATTTTTTTGTTATTACATTATATTTTTTAATATTACATTATATTAGAAAAAATGGATATTTCCACTAAAAGAGAAAATATTCACTCAACGTGGTTATCAATAAGATGAGCAGTACAGATCCCTATTCAAAAATTCCAATAGATAAAAAAAGCCCAACAAAACTTGCGATAACAAAAATCCCATCAACTTTTGAAATTAACTAAATACTATATTTTTAAAATATTTTTTATTTAAAAATATATTAAAATAGTATTTTTTATAATTTTAAATTTTATTTTTGATATAAATACATCTAAATAATCTAAAAATAAAAATAAATAATTTAAAAATATATATTATATTATATATATCATGTCACGCAGTGAGATTTTTTTTTTATAGGAAATATATATATATATATATATATATATATATATATATATAATATGGGTAGTAATAATAATAGCCCAATGGCCAACAATAACAGCGACAACTGGGACTCACCCACCATAAGCAGATCCTTCTCTTTAATTGATATTTTCCTTGGCCCAACTTCAAAACCCCATTTTATTCTTTTTTATCAACTTGATGTACGGTCATTATTATGACGTCACTATCGGTCCCATTTTTCCCAATATGATTTTCTCATCTTTTGTTTCCACGTTAAGAGATTTCTGATCCAGAATTAAGGTGAGAAAATCGAGAAAATTAAAAAATAAAAATTGAAAAAATTAAATCGTAAAAAAAAAACTAATTAAACCGATTAAAATTTTATAAAAACCAACTGGTTCTGTTTGGTTTTAATTTTATAAGTCTAAAACTAAAAAAATAAACCAAACCGAACACAAACCGAACCAAACTGAAAAAACCGAGTCAAATCAGTTTGAACTGGTTTTTATCCTAAAAAACTAAACAGAATCAAAACCAATCAGTTTGAATCAATTTTGATTTTTTAAAACAATATTCAATTTGATTATTTTTTTTTATAAAAACCAAACAAAATCAAAAAATAATCACTCATGTTCAGCCTTGTTCGTGCGTATACCTGTACTATGCTAGTTTATTATTATTATTAGTTAATCATTGTAAGAATAACATTCAATAGATGAAAGATTAATTTAGTCTATCATAAATAGTTTTTATAAGAAATAATTTCTAAAAAAAAAATTATTTTTTAATTTTTATTAATGTCATTAGAAAATATACTGTAGAACATTTTCTTGTGTTAAATATTTAATTCTGTAATGAAAACAAATGTAAGAAAAAATAATAATATTTTTTCAAGTTTATTATAAAATAAAAATTAAATTTGACAAATAAAAAAATATATATTTTATAAATTATTTTAAATAATATTAATAAAAAAAATTATAATCTGGATAAAAAAATCAACTAAAAAATCAATAAAAAAAAATAAAAGTTAATATATAAATCTAATTACATTATATCTAAAAAACCAAATTAAAAAAAAATCAAAATAAAATATATATTATATTTAAAAGATAAAAGATTATATTTGATATAATTAATAAATAATAAAATATTTTTTAATTTCTTATAACACTTAGAAAGTTTTGAAAACTGTTTTTCTAAAAACCAGTTTTTTTTAATTATTTTTTAATAATTAAAAAATAAAAAAAAATAGAAAGTAGCTTTTAAGAAATTATTTTTCATTAAACAAACATGCCTTAATTCCGGCCTTTCAGTGGGATGAGTGGACTACGCATGCCATATGGAAGATTCCAGGATGAACATGCTAATCTATGAAAAGAAAAACATTTTGGATTTTCTCTTCTTATTTAACAATCAAAATAGAACCCTGACAAGATTGTGAGCAACGTATATACCTTGAAAAATGAGATGATAGAGTGAAGGTTCTGCTTGTATTCATGGAGTGGCACGTTTTGAAAGGCAGAGTATCTATCGGGAAGGCAAGCATCGTTAGCACCGAAAAACACCGTAACAGCCAATGGCGGTACACCGCCACTTTCCACCGGCGGAAATATCCTCTCTGCCACCTTAAGAGCCCACCTGGTATTATACCCACTGTACCCTCTTAGCACCACATCAACCTGAAAAAAAAATAAAGAACCAAACATGATCAAGAAACACAGAGACAAGAATATATATAGATACAGTAGCTTAAATAATATGAAAGAAAGAAGTGGATTATCACCGTGCGAGAGAAATGGTGACTGAGAGAGGCACCCCAACCACCATCACCGAAGGACTCTTCTGTTATAGAGTCACCATAGAGATAAATCTTTGGTCTCATCTTTCACAAATCTGTAGATGCGCGCAGGATATTGGTTGATCTTCTTACGACTCAAAAACACCTGGACTTCTGCCGATCTTGACGCATGACACATGCAATATGAAGCGAGTTTCTGATCTTCGGATTTGCCTTCTCCTGGTTCCTTCCTTCCCACCGTTTCAATGCCCACCTCCTTGTTTTCTAGCTTTGGCTCCCACAGCTTGTATCGGATCAAAAGGCCGGTTTCTTAGTTGGCCTACTGAGCCAACGGTTGCATTTATTTCTGATGAAGGCTCCATTCAAGAACCAATGTGGTCTTAATGTATCAATATTATTACCTATATGCCACTGGCATGGCCCCACTTGTTGCTGCTAATGGCTAGTAGTAGATGTGCAGCCACCACTAACAATCCAACGGTGAATGCGCTGTTGCTGCTTTCCTACCATTGCATCCAACGGAGCTTTCAACCGCATGTTTGGGGAAAAAAACAAAGGGATAGATGATGGTGGGTTTTGATGCGATCCTGCTCTAATTTAATTCTTTATTTGTAAATCAAAATCACCAAATATTTAGTCGATCTGCTCGGGAAAATGTTAAATCTTCTGTTGGAAAACTATATAATAAACCTGGGAGATTTTTATTTTTATTTTTCTCTTGGGTACCTGGCTTCAGAGGATTATTGTCTTATCGATTAAAAAACATTTTCAGAAATTATTTATTTTAGGGGCCACATGGTCGGGTATCATTGCTTGTTGAACTGAGAGTGAAAGGGTGACATGACTGCTTATTGAGTATTGACTTTACATTAATTCGTGCTGTCAGTTGTGGATTGGCTTCTGGAGAAGGCGACATCGATGGAGCAACCGTCCTTTTTCGTCCAAGGAAGCTTTTGCTGATTGTTGGTAGGCCAGTTCCTGCCTCACTACTCAATAAGAGTTAATGTCGCGTTCAAATATGTTAGTGATTGTGTTTTAAAAATATTTTAAAATAAATTTAATTTTTTTTTATTTTTATATTAAATTAATATTTTTTATATTATTTTGATATTTAAAATATTTTAAAAAAATAAAAAAATATTATTTTAATATATTTTTAAATAAAAATATGCTTTAAAAAATAACTATTATCATATTTATATTATTATGCTACGAACTCATGAAAGAACCAACCAATGTATCAATTTTATAGATATATTTTTAAATATTATAATTTTTTATTTAAAAAAATATAAATATAATATTTATACTTAATAAAATAAATTTAAAAAAATTATGTATCTAATTTTCTTTACTTTAAAAAATTACATTTACATTTTCAATATCTTTATATATAATATAATACAACCAAACAAGCAATAAAATTCTTTTTCTCGCAGAGGAACTTGAATTAAAATCTAATCTATATATTTTTTATTAATTTATTTAATTATTTGGATTCAATTTTTTTCTCTACGGAAAAACAATCAATTATGTTTTTTTATTTAAACTTTAAAAAACCTCAAATTGAAAACCCAAATTCATTGAGGCAGATCATCTCCTGGGCATTTCTGTTTGACTGGCGGCCCACATAATTGTGAGCTTTCTCAAAAAAAATAGTAATTAAAATAATAAGGATCAAATTGGTAGAAAAAAAAACTTTAAATGGTGAAATTATAAATAAAATAAACTTTTAAAAATCATCGCAAATTAAACAAATATCAATTAAAAGAATGAGGATCAAATTTGAAAGATCAAAAAAAATTAATGAGGAAGAAATTGAAAAACAAAATCCAATTTCATAAATCATATCAAATAAAATAAATAGTAATTAAAAGAATAAGGACCAAATGTGAAGAAATAACAAAGTGAAGGGCTGCTTTTATTTTTTACAGGGTTAGTGTGAAAATTGACGAGGAGAGAGGGAAAGAAGAAAAAAAATTCATCGCTCCTGCAAAGGCTAAATGTTGATTTTTAAAAAACAAATGACACATTTAGAATAAAGTTGTTAAAGAATAATATATTTTTAAAAGTGTTGGGGAAATAGCATAGTTTCAAAATTATTTTTTTTAATCACAGTTGTTAAAAAACTGTTATTCAAAATAACAGTTTAAATAAAAATTACGACTTTGAATCACGATTTTAGTGCAACCGTTATTCATAATAGCGGCTACATAATAAAACTGTTATTCTAAATCACGATTACGATGCATATATAATCTCATTTTTTTTTTTATAGTTGTCGCTCCTGCAAAGAAGAAAACCCTAGGAACCTAAAAAAACCCTAGAAAAAGCAGCCTCTAATCGCCCCAAAACAACGTCCAATCCTCTACCAAAACACTAGAGTCATCTTCTCTTTGTCTCCATTAGTCTTTCTACCATTTTTTTTTTTTTGTTGCAAAATGTCATCCCAAACTTCTTTTGACAGTCTCCCTACTGCCACAATCGGTGGAACTACTACCTAGAAATTAGAAAATCAAGGTAAAACATTTTCATGGTCTATTAGTTTGATGGGTTTTATTAATAAATTTTATATTTGGATTTAGTTAGGTATTTATATTATGTTTCATAATTAGATAATTTTAGGTTTTGAATATTGCAATTAATTTTCAAATAAAAAAGTTATGGTTATATAAAATAAGGTGGAAGGTGAATGGTGGACCATGTACTTTGATGGTGCAATATTTTTTCTAGAAATGGTATGAGCATGGTGATAATTTCCCTAGGTGAAAGACAATCTCTTATCTTCATCATGTTGCAATTTGATTATACTTATAATGTGGTAAAATATGAGGCATATATTCAGATATTATAAGTTGTTTTATAGATTCAAGTTCAAAAGCTAGATGTATATGAGATTCGATGTAGATAATATGCCAAGTGAAAGATAAATGATAAGCTAAAGATGAAAAAATAAGGTCATAACAAGAATATCTCACTAAACTTGTAGAATAATTTAAGAAAATAAAATTCACCCATCTAGGTAGATATAAGAATTAGTTTGTACACGTTGTGCCTATATTGGCTTCCATAAAAAAAAGATTGATTATGGAATTGGTATACAACCAATCTACGTTGAAATCAAAAGTTCCCTAGCTTATTGTTGCTCAAGAAATAAACGAGAAGTCGTAGTATCATGACATCAAGCAATTCAACAATGTTGTGAATACAGCGAGGGCATCTAAGATAGATCGGAAGACATTGAGAAAAAATGGTGATTGATTACTTAAAAGGGAAATCTTGAAAAACAAATCATTTGTCAAGACCCTGTTAAGTTGTTTAAATGAGGAAGAACCCAAGAGAGCCCTGTAAAAATTTTATAAAGGGATTTGTGCCATCTATGTAAATGAACGTGTGATGATAAGGTAGATGAAGAGATTATGCCACTTCTAGATGACCATGAAAAGAGATTTCATAGAGTATGTTAAATGATGCCATAAATGTCAAGTACATAGTGATAAGATTAATGCACCCCGACACCTTTATATAATATGGTGTTACCCTTGTCATTTTCAATATGGGGATTAAACATTGTTAGGCCAATTAACCTAAAAGCAAGCAACATGCATCATTTTATTCTAATGGAAATTGATTGCTTCATAAAATGGGTAAAAGCTTGCTTCTATGCATATATAACCTGGAAAGTAATAAGCGATTCATTGAAAAATATATAGTCTACTAATACATTTCACTATATAAGGCAGGTCACCTCTTAAAAAGACCATAAGACAAGTCACCTCTCAAAATAACCACATGACAGGTTGCCTCTCGAAATGACCACGAGGTAGGCCATCATTCAAAATGTTGAGATAAAACAAACCTTCATGAGGTTGGTCACCTCTTAATTTCATCAAAATTCAATATTCCCCAATAAAGTTATATTTTGACTTTTACATCTTTTCCAAAGTTTCCATATACACCATCATTTGTTTACAAGCTTATTACACAAAACCTATAAAAAATCATTTTCATAAGACTTTGTACCATAAGCATTGTAAATAGAGGATAATTGTTATAACTTTTTTTTACCCCTAGTGTTTTCCTAAAAAAAACAAAAAAACATATTAAAAAAAACAAAACAAATTAAAAAAAATATGTTTTCAAATAATTTTTCAAAATTTATTAGGTTTTAATTGACTAGAACAAGTTTTTCTATTTATTTAAGAAGTACTATAAAGGGTTCAAGTGAAGAAAATTAGCTATAATTAAAAGAATTAAAACAAGGACCAAAATGTCAAGTTGTCAAGGCTTAGAAGGCCTTATTAATTTAATTAGGGGTCTAATTGGAATGATTTCATGTTTTAATAACCAATTTAGAGATTTAAAGCCTTTTAGAAAAACAAATACACAATTGATAGGGCTTATATAATTTCAGCCAAAGACCCAATTAAGAAATTGTTCTTGGTTTGGTATGAGTTTCGTCTCTAATTGTATAACTTAAATTTAAAAAAGATTAACAGTGAAAAGCCACTAAAATGTGGGGATGATTCTGAACTTTATCCATATCAAATGCTATAATTTTGGACCCTTGGTATATATTCTCAAGTGTCCTTTTCATCTTATTTTTTAAAAACAAAAAAAAGGATAACAAACCCTAGTTATAGACACCTAACCTTCTTCTCAACATAATCTTTACCACCTCTCATCATTCTCACCAATTTGGCCATCGTTCAATCCAATTGTGGTGTTAGTTTCACCTACTTTTTGATCGATTTATGTTTGGTTGTGTTCTTTGGGTTGAAACAAAGTTATAGTTTACATAATACTCACATCCTCGATGAGGGTTGTCTAGGCTTCTCATTTAGCCTTATAGTTTCTTTGTCTTCACTCTTAGACATTAGAGATTCATTTTTTAAATGATAGGTCCTATAGTTCCTGAGTTATCTAGCTTAGATTGTCCCTCTCCCCTATAAATAATGGGTCAATTAGGGTTTAAAAAGGATAGTGATAAAGAGAGATAATAACTAGAGAGAGGAAAATAGAGAAATAATAGAAAAGAAACCTAGCGTTTTCTAGGTAATAAGGTGAATGAAAAAAAAAGCCTTGAGAAAGGGATAGTTATAAGCTTTCCCAGTCAAGTCTTTGCAAGTTTATCTAGGTATGCCCTTTTCTTTTCCAATCTTGTCTATACTTCACTTTTGTTATGTTTAAATATATTGTCTTGAATGTTTGAGATGTTATTACGAAGGCAACTGTTGTGTTTTATCATACGGTCATTTGTTGAATATTTAAGGGTTCTCTTTTTTATACATATGGTTAAGTGGATTTTTTGTAGAATGTATATTGTTATTTAGAGCTTCTAGATGGCTATTGTTACGTTAACCTTGATGTAATTTTTTTTATGCTTTTAAGTTTATTTTTGTATGATATATTATCGATATCCTACTCCTATATGTTTTCACCTACAAATGGCATTCTGGACCACTTGTTTTTTTTAAGTTTGTTTTGAAATTGGCATGATCTAGTAGTCATTATTTGTGAGCACCCCTAAAACTTTTACAGTCATGTATTATCATAAAGTTGATGTCTTTAACACTTTAAAACCTTTTACTTATGAATCTATTAGTTTAGACAATTTAGTTTTCTTTGATACAATATGTGTGAGTTGTATAAGCTCGTGTATTGCTTGTCTTAATTGAATTAATGGGTTGTATGATATATTGTAATGTAGATTTTCACATTTGAGTTAGTACATCCTAAACCTAAACCAAAATAGGTATTTTTAAGGACCTATTTATCTCCAAGTCCACTCTTTTGAAGAAAAAAAATTATCTAGTTTTTTTTATATCTTATCATGTATGATGGTCAAAGCACTACAAACCTAGATTTTGCACTTGCTATATTCTCGGTCATCATGAGTATCCTCATAGTTAGTTGTTGGTAGTGTTTTGTTTTGATTTTGGATTTGCAAAATAATAGTTGTTGTAGTTTGTTTCCTCTTGTTTTTAACAAAAATCTAAAATCAATCATGCATGCATTCATTTTGGCATTTGAACCACTTTGAAAGGCCCATTAGGGTTTTAGTCTATAATAAAAAGGCCATTGAGGGCTACCATTAAAATAAAATCATTTCAAAACATCACATTCCTTATGATCATGTTTGCGTAATATCAAAACCAATGTTTTTACTATTAACTCGTAATGTTATGGGGTAAATAGACTTATATGAAGCTATTAGCTTGGACATTAATGAGAAGTAGATCCTCAGTCCCTTCTGTTTTTAAAACTTTAAAGTGTTTTCTTTCAAAAAGAAACATAGGTCCTTCGGTCTAGTATCCATCAATTCTTCCTTATTGTAAGTGAATCTTAATCAGTCATTGCACTTTTAGAGTCAATTGAGGACATTAAGTTAATTAATTTTATATTTTCTATATACATCAATGCCACCCAAGTTTTCATTAGGGGTATTAGGTTCCATTAGTGAGTCTCATCCTAACAATATATGTCAATGATATAGATAAATAAAAAGGAGTTGAATAAGTTGCCCCTTTGCAATGGTTGTGCATATATGAGTATTCTCGACTAGTATGCATAAATACTATTTCGGGGCAACACCTTTAAATCAAAATATCAACGTGATTGCTAAACATAGCAACCAACCTTAGGAAAAATAAATCCATATAGATCATTTTCTAGACTTAGTCTATAAAAAGACATCCTAACTATTAGATTGAACTTCCAAATAGATGAACTTATAGTGGTCACTATATGAATGTTTAGGGTTGGGATATAAAACCTCATTTAATAAGATGAGAATGAATTAGGTGTCAAAGGATAACTGAACTATCACCAGTCATTGTCTATGAACCATAATTGCATAAATAAAACGTTTAATGACAACTTTTTCTTGGTTTATGGTCAGGTTCACTGAGCCTAAAATAGACCTATCTAGTTATTCATTGATATCATTTAGTGGACCACATTATTGGTCACAAGTTTTAATCATGAGTAAATGGTTATAGGTATATCAATTCATTAATTGTTATCAAAATGAATGAATCCCTTACAGGTCATCACGAGGGTAGCAATTGGGAGTGGAAAAAATAATTTGAACTTTAGAAATGATATGATTAACCTAACCATCAATCCAACGTTTAACTCATTATAATATACTCATTCTTCTCCATGTAGATAAACCACCAATATATTAGGCACAACATAACCATTATGAATAGAAAACAAGTAGCAATGTAATTTACCTTAGATAAAATGTTTTAGGATGATAATGCCTCCCTTAAGAATAACCAGTCCCTTACCTTAGAACTCTAAAAGACTAGTTAGGGTTCTTAAATACCATAATTTTAGGTGACAACTCATTTACATTTAACACAAGTTTCAAACCTATTTCCCTTCTCAAAACAAAAAAAAAAACCATTTTCCTTCAAGAAAAAGACAAGTCACTATGATATAAGACGTGATAGCCGTCCATGTCGCCTTTAGACTTGTCGAGTTAATTTTAAAACTCAAGCCAAGAAAGGAGTCGGGTTGAGATGTCTCCAGGTTGGCCCTCTCAGTTAGATTTAATGACACTACCAAAGTGTTTCTTGTTAATTTTAAAATCCATTATATATATGATAGGTTTTAAAAGTCCATCAAATATCTTTTTATTTCTAATGCCTTATTGATGGATCATTTTTATTTGTATTATTTATATATATTAAAAAATCAAATCATGTAAATGAATATTACTTACTAGATGCTTAGGTATTTACAAATTAATGGATTTTTAGGACTATATCAAAAGGCCAAACACCATCTTATTGATTTTCGACTGAAAAAGCCATTAAAAGATTGAAAAGTTTTCAATTATTGGTACCATCACTTATATGTTGTGTAGAATGAAATTCTAAGGTTTTGAAATCAAGACAAAAGTTGTTATAAAAAATGTCTTGGTTGCCTTTCAAACACAATTTAATGACATTACTAAATATCATGCTAAAACATTTGTGAAAACAAAATTTACCATGTTAATTAAACAAAGGAGTTTTAATTAAAAGATGCTTATATATCCTTGTTTTAAATTGTTTGAATGTTTTTAGGTATGTGTTTTGATTACTTTTGATTTTTTTTAAATGAATGACATATAAGAAAATATCATATTTTTTTCTAAAATTAAAAATATTAATAAGAAAAAGAAGAGCTATACTATCAAATTAGGTTGTTTCAATAAAATTTAAATTATTAAAAAAAATATTACCATATAATTAAATAAAAAATTTGAATGGCTTCCTACAACACAAGAACAATGAACAATTATCTTAATTTGAATGTGTTTCTTATCTTCACAATTTAGTTTTAGTTAAGATTAAGAAATTTTTTTAACATTTATCATTATATATAATCGTCAATTTATTTTTTTAAATATATATATTAAATTTTATGTTTGTAATAAAAATAATTTTTTTACTAGAAAATATATTAGTAATTTTTGCACATTTTTTACGTCCGAACCAACATAGTTAAGGTCAATTATGTAGGATATCCTAGTTGATTATCTCATAGAAGAAGAAAACAAAACTTAATATCATTGATAATAAAATATTCATTAAGGATATCTTTTACATACCGTCACTTTTACAAGATAATTCTTAATGTAGTGTGATTTGAAGTGTCCGATGGTTAGAGACAAACGTGTGGAATTTTGTGAGTGGCCCCTTTCGCTCCACTAGGTTGAATAAAACAATAATCAAGGCATTAACAGAAGATTGATGAGAGTGATGCAACTCCTCAATCACAGTATGCAAAGTAAGATCGGTGTGCTTGTTGTCCGAATTTTGTGTCCATCCTCTTTGTTTTTGATATTTTTTTTAATTTTTAATTTTAAGTTTTTTTTTATAATTTAGCTCTTCAATTTTAATTTGTGTATATTATGTTTTTCAATTGTATCCTTCTACTTTTGATTTCTTATTTTTTTTCCAATGGCTTTTTTTCAAAGTTTTTATAGCCTTTAATTTTCCTCTTCAAATCAAATTTATGGTTTTTTTTAATAGTAATAATATTTTTTTAAAATTTATTAATAATTATATTAATAATAATAATAATAATAATAACAATAATAATAATTTTTAATTTTACCCTTCAAATCAAATTTATAGTTGTTTTTAAATAGTAATAATATTTTTTTCAAATTCATTAATAATTATATTAATAATGATGAAAATAACAACAACAACAACAACAAATAGTAGTAGTAGTAGTATAGTAATAGTTAATAGTTATTGTGATTGTAATAGCAATAGGAATAATAACAACAATAACAATAATAATAATTGTGGTTATAACAATAATAATAATAAGAATAATGATTATAGTACTAAGAATAAATAATGATAATATTAGTTATAGTTACAGTGATAATAATTATAACAATGGTATAAACAATAATAATAATAATAATAATAATAATGATAATAATAACGATAATAATGATAATGTTAGTGATCACAATAATAATATTAATAACAATTATGATATTACTTATTGATAATAGTCGTAATAGTAGTAGTTGTAATGATAGTGATAATATCAGTAATGATAATAATAACAATGAGAATAATAATTGTTATAATAATAATTATGATAATTCATCATTCAATGTTATATTCATTCTTAGATACTGGATTAATTAGGAATTCAGTTTCATAATTAGTTTCGTTTCGCCTATTATTAGGTTATTGTGATCTAAAAAAACATTTTGGTATTGGATTGATGTTTGATTTTGCAATAATCTATTTTTGTTATCATGTAGTTAAATAAAAAATAGATTATTTTTTTTTAATCCAAGTGGAGTCTATAACCCAGTTCATAAGTTTGGTATGTTAGCTCGGCTTACCCGATTCATAGGTTTGACAAGTTTACCTACCGATATGATATGTTTTTTTTTCTTTTAATTGTTTTTTATTTTTTATTTCATCATTTAATATTGGATTGGTTGAGAAATAGATTGCATTATTGATTTTTTTTTTGTTTTCTAGGGATTATTGTCTCAAATAAGTTTCTATTTTTAGGTTGACTCTCAATTTTGTGAGCATCTGTTTTATCATATAATTAAAAAACAAAAGTTATTAAATCCAATAGAGTCCATGAGCCGGGTTGCGGGGGGCTTTAAAGTTTTTTTAAACGCTAAATCATGTTTTTATCGATCATCAAGGTTGCATTAGGACCTATAAAATCAATCAATTTAAGTCGAATTAGCTCTCACACGATTCAATTAAAAACTTGAGTTAGGCAAAGAGTTGAGTCTGGAGGTTTCAAAATTAACCCACTTGGTTAGGTTTAATAACACTATTAAAAAATTCTCCATGCTCTTAATAATTTTTTTACAATTTAAAAAAATTGATATTGATCCGCGGTGGAGCGCGAGCCAATATACAAGTATTAACTAAAGCTAATTCATTGGGGAAATAATTGTTCACTAGTATTAACTAAAGCCAATATACTAGTATTAACTATGAGAGAGATTCAGAGATTATTGTTCACTGAAATAATAAGTTAAGTGTTTTGCCATTCCTGTAAAAAATCATTGTAGGATGATATTTTTACAAGGTTTATTAGTTATTATTATATTAACCGGAAATAACTCGGTATTTTTATATTTTTAAAACACAATAAAATATCTAAAATACCCTTAAAATAAATAAATAAAATTAAACTGGCATCTAAGGGCTTTTTTGTATTTTCAACATGGTTTTTTTTTATTATAATCAAGTTGATTGAATGATGATTTGATATTAATTAATATAATTAAAAAAACCAAAAATGATTGGCGTGTGCTATGCACGTCTTCGCGTGTGGGAGGCATTTGCAGTATTTTGGTGGTATGCGTGGTATCTCTTCAAAAATTCCATTCCATCGTATCATTGAAATCATCATAACATCTTTTTTCTATTGGGGTGATGTATGACAGTTGTGATGCGGTGATTTGTCAAAATTCATGCTGGGCATTTAAAATTTCATAAATGTCATCTTATTTATTAAGATTTCAACTTTAATCCTTATTCTTTTGATTTTTTATTTTTTTTCTTGATCCTTTTTAAAAAGTTTGATTTTTTTTTCAATTTCATCCTTCAATCGCAATTTGTGATATGTAATTATTTTATATTTGGTCCCCAATCTTTTGATTTTTTAGGTTTTTTTGTTAAATTGATTTTTCTTTTCAATTACATCTTTCAATAAAAAAAATTGTAGTTGCCCTTTAATTTATTTTTATTTCAATTTTGATCGTTATTATTTTAATTGCTATTTTTAGTTTTGGATCCTTTTATGTAATTGATTCATTTTTTTTCCTTTCAATTTCATCATTCAATGTTTAATTGATTAAGAATTGAGTTTCGTGATTTTTTCAAATAAGATATTTCTAGTCTAATAACTTGGGTTATGAGTTTGAAAAGTTAACATGAGTTGATATCAATTTTTTATTTTTACTTTTCTTTTTTAATTCATCATTCAAAATTGATTTTTTTTAAAAAAAATAAGTTCTGTGATTTTCTTTGTTTTTTTATTGCAATATCTCAATCTCATCTTCTATGCCACGAGTTGATGGGTTAATTAGAGTTGGCTTGACCTTTATTACCTGGGTTGTAGGTTTATCATGCTCACTTGGGTTATCTTGTGCTAGATGTTTTTGTTATTTTTATCTAATTTCATCATTTTGTATTTAATTGACTTAGAATTTAGATATATTATTTTTCTCATTAAAAAAAAGATTTTTTAGGTTATCATGACTCAGTTGGGACTATGACCCAAGAAATTGATTTTTTTTCTTCTTTAAAACACACTTGTGGCACTTGAACTATTTTTTATGTAAAATAATAATAATAATCAGGCATCGTTGCATAGTGCGGGTCATATCTAGTAATCTTTATATATTGTGATCAACCATTTTAAGAATGTAAGAAAACAAAGAAGAATGATATGATCCACTTTCTAATCCACCAACAAAGTGAGTCATGAAATTTATAAAATCAAATGGAAATTGTCACAAATTAAATAAAAAAACTCAAACAAAAATTATCACATTAATATTTTTTTTCTTATCATGGTATGATTTTCAGTTAAGCAATGGTGGTCATTTTTCTTATTGATGCCATTTCCTTTTCACATAGAAAACTAACATGGAAAATTTGTAGAATGATCAACCATTTCATATTGTTAGTCTATACTAGATCATTGACACACTACATTGAGGTTGAATATTTTTTTAACATAAAAAAAATTCAAACATTATTAATATGTTTTTTAATAGAAAGAAAATGTAATCGTGTAGAGGTTAACCCGATGTAACCTGATCAACTTGACTAGTTCATAGACAAATAGGATGACCAATAAGAATGTAGTTTGACTAAAAAAATTCAAGATCACATTTAAAAAAAAAAAGTATTTAGACTGCAACATAATGAATCAACCCATGTTACAGGAGTTAACTTGTCAAATTCATAACTCGGGTCATGAGACTGTGATAACCCAATAAAAAGTAAACCAAAACATATTATGAAATTCAATTCTCAATCAACCTAATGTTGAAGGATGGAATTGATAAAAAAAAATTCAATTAAAAACACAAAACAAAAAATGAAACTCAATTCTCAATCAACATAATATTGAAGGATGAAATTAAAAATAAATAAATTAATTAACCTGGGTTAATCAACCAAATTCATGATCTAGGTCATGAGATTGTGATAGCCGAAAAGGAAGCAAATTGAAATAAATTATGAAGTTCAATTCTCAATCAACCTAATATTGAAGCATGAAACTAAAAAAAAAAAAAAACAGTTAAGAAAAAGGACATAAAAAAATAACCTGAGGCAACCTAGGCTAACCCACCAAATCCACAACCCGAGTCATGAGACTATGATAATCTCATAGAAAACAAATTGAAATAAATTATGAAACTCAATCCATAATCAAATCCAATGTTAAAGGATAAAAATAAAAAAAAATCAATTAAAAAAAGATCTAAAAAAGCTCAAGTTAACCCGTTAAACTCGGGACTCAAGTTATAAGACCAAGTTAACCATGTAGAAAGTAAATTCAAATAAATTATGAATCTCAATTCTCAATGAACCCAATGTTGAAAAATAAAATTGAAAAAAAATCAATTAAAAAGACAAAAAAAAAAAAACTCAATTAAACTGGGGTTAACCTGTAAAACCAACAACTTGGGTCATGAAATTAAGATAACCTTAAAAAAACAAAATCAAATCAAATATGAAGTCCAATCCCTAGTATACTCAATATTAAAGGATGAATATGAAAATAAAATAAAAACAAATCAAAGCACTGCTTCAATAAAGAATACTTTATGAGGAGATGAATAGGGAATTCACCTAATCTTTTATTTTTACTAGATAGGCAATACATAAAAGGTCATATGATTTTTATAACTAAAAAAAAATAACTTTCACCTGATTTTTGTGGCCTAACCCCTCAAAATGCATAAGTAGTACATAAAAGGCCGTATGATTTTTATAACTAAAAAAAAATAACTTTCACCTGGTTTTTGTGGCCTGACCCCTCAAAATGCTTTTGAAAAAAAAATCACTACTAGAAAATTTTAAAATAGCAATGGAATTTCCAACAAAATATTTTCCATTGAAAATGTCTCATTATAATAGCGACATAATCTTTTTATTGATAGTTTCCAATATAATTACGGATAGAAAAAATTATGTTAGTAATTAACAATAAAATCATGACACAATAAATTAATAAAAAAATAAAAAATTATTTTATCGGTGATTTCATTGTTAATATGACTTATCATCATTTTCCAACGGATTTATTCATGGTATTTCCCATCATAATATTCCATTGAAAATTCCTTCAGTGAATTTAAAAGTATTATAACCAACATCTGTGTCATACCCCCTTCTTCTTCTTCTTCTTGAACCGTAAATCAAAACAACAACTCCTCCCACCTATTTTGCAATAAATTTAGGCCCTATCATCACAAATTTGGCCATCAAACACTCCGTTGTGTTAGCATCATTGTCTTGATACCATTTTTTTAAAATATTCCTTACACTAAGTAAGCAAACCTATTTGTTTATGTTTTGAGATAATGTATTAATATTTGTTTTACACCTTTTTCATAAAAAAAAATTAAAGTTTGATTTATATGTTAGGGTTTGTTTGTAAATTCAGAAAATTTGATTATGTTTGTAATTTGTTGAAATTGATTTTGAAATTGATTTTGTAACTATGTTTGTTATAATAAAAGAAATGATAGGTTATTTAATGGGTAACAATCATATTTTGTCAATTTTATTGTTATATTTGAAATTTGGGGAAATTAATTTTTTTTTGAATTGATAATAATTAAATGGTATTAATTTAGACTAAGTAAGTCTAAATTGAAAAAATCATAAATAGTTAGTTAGGTACTAATTAATTGTTTTCAATTTGATTTTTTTAGTTAATATTTTGACGCATCACTATATTTTTGTATAAAAAATAATAATTGGTTATTAGATTGTGAATTTATTTTTAATTACCAAAGTTGAATTTTGAATTGATTGTTACATTATTAAGAAATTTTGGCATCATTATTCTATAAATATTTTCTAAGGAATGGATGATCATTCTTGGATGTATTACATCGAGATTCACCTTAAGGGTTGTATAGAGAAGATTATTATAAAAGAATTGAGGGTTTTATTGATTTCGCACTTTTAAATCCAAAGAATATTAGTGGTGGCAGAATTAAATGTTCATGTGTGAAGTGTGAAAATAAAAAGTTCCACCAATCAGATGTTGTGATGATGCATCTTCTAAAAAAGGGTTCGTTAAGAAATACTAGTATTGGTTTACACACAGAGAACCCTATGTTCCTTACGAGACCATGTTAGAAAGAATTGTTGGCTCAACATCTAGTTCTAGCAATATACAAAAAGCTATAGATGATAATTGGTTGAAAAAGAACTTATATGCTACAAAATCCACGATGAAACCTCTTGGCCTAAAATACTAAAAAAATGATATGTGCCTAAAATTTTGCATGTTATACTATGGTGATGTAAATTTAACCGAGTGTAAAATTTATGGGCATGATCGGTATAAACCCAATACGAGTAGAGAAAGGACACTTGTCGCATACAAAAAACAAGATACTTCTCAATCACTCCTAGATTGCGAAAGTTATTTGTGTCTTTGAAGACGTTCAAGCATATGACATGGAATCATTTACATGATGTGAAAGATGGAGTCATGGCACATAGTTTTTAATAGAACCACATAATACATGTCTTAGTTTGTGTATATATGAGTTCAATATATTTGGGTCATTTGTTACACCCTATTTTTATTGGCTGGTCATACTAACAGTTTACAACTGCTCCTAGGGATGTGTTTGAGGATGAAATTCATGTTCTTATCAACATTTATATTTGGACCTTATAGTTCGGGTAAGAATATAGATGTTTGTCTTTAACCATTAATTGATGAGTTGAAATAGTTATGGTTATTTGAGGCTTTGACGTATGATGTTGTAAGGAAACAAAATTTTCAAATAAAGACAACTTTGATGGGACTATAAATGATTTTCCTGTATATGAGATGGTTTTTGGATGGAGCACACATGGAAAATTAGCATATCCGTATTGTATGGAAAACAATAAGAACTTTACCTCAATAAATGATGGTAAAACTTTTTTTTATTATTGTTATAAGAGGTTCTTGTCTAGTCATCATCGATACAGAAAAAAACAAAAAAGACTTCCCAAAAGGTAAAACTAAAAGGGATGTTGCACCTCTAATAATGTCGGGTGAAGAATTGTATGATGTAATTTCGCAGTATACGGACATTGTATTTAGTTCTCAATATGGTAAGTAGAAATTTTCTAGTTTTGGTGTGATCCATAATTGGGTAAAACAAAGTATTTTCTTATGAGCTTCCTTATTGGAAGACAAATTTCCCCCGCTATAATTTGAATGTCATACATATTGAGAAGAATGTGTTTAAAAATATTTTTAACATGGTAATGGATGTCAAATGGGAAAATAAAGGACAACATAAAAGTTAGAATGAATATAACTTTGTTTTGTGACCTTCAGAATATATAGTTGCTTAATGATGAGGTACATGTGACAAAGCCTAAAGCCACATTTGCCTCATATAAAAAGCATAATTTCTTATCTATGAATCACGTAAGAGTTTGTGATTTCCTGATGGATATGCTTTGAATATAGCTAGATTAATGAATTTCAAAGAATACAAATTGTATGGAATGAAGTCATAACTATCATGTGTTTATGAAAACACTCATTTCAATTAAGAAGAAGGTATAAATAGTTAAAATAGTAGGGTTTGTGTTAAGAGATCAACTTCTAATAAATTTGAAGTTGATTATTATAGCAAGTAAGAAAAGGTTATTCAATTGCAATATCATAGGGCAAAAATATAGTTTTTTTATTCAAATATTATTTGTATGATATCGATAGAAGAATTAGGGTAAATCCTCACCATGGTTTGGTTGAAATCAATAATTGAGGTAGACTTAGCATCATCAATGATGTTTTTATATTTGTCAAACAATGCCAATAAGTGTATCACATATACACTCCTTTTAGAAAGGATCATAATAGAGTTGATTAGTTATCCATTATGAAAACTAAACCTATAAGTCTTTTCTAAGTTGTTCATAATGGTAATGATGAAGTAATTAGAGGAGAATATGTATTTCAACTAGATAAGTTAATTGATACATATTGAGTTGCTCTATCTACTAAATTAGAAGAAGATTTAAATATTTATGTCATAGAGAATACTTAAGTTCATGTTGATAATGAAGAGCTAAATGATATATTAAGTACTAATGAAAATACATAATTTGATGAAGATGAAGGGATTGAACAACTTCAATTCAATGAAGAAGATGATGGACTTCAAGATGATGAGGATTTAGATTAAACAGTGGATCTAAACTGATTTTAGATGTAAAACATCATTATGCAATTAATATATTTTATGTTATTGTATAATGTATTTCAACTTTGCACATTTATCAAGCTTTTGTTATAGTGGTTGTGGTTTCAATGAGTTGTTGTTGAATAAGTTATTAATACACTTATTGCTGCTATGTAATTAGGTTTGATAGGGGATTATATTCAATATATAAAAAAATAAATTACAATAAAATTTTCTACGGAATAACTAACAATAATAAAAAAAATAATAATAAGTTATTAACTAACTTGTTGTTAGATTTGTAGTCTATATAACTTTGCCGATGGAATTATCGACGGACTATAAATTCATTAGAGAATTACAGAGAGTCTAGAAAAGTATTAAGAAATGTAAACCAACATATGGATTCTTTGATGAAATAATTTTCATTAGTGATATATTAAATATTGATGCAATCATCGACGAACAACAATATCATTGAAGAATTACTAAGAGTTTGGGGAAGAATTCAAGAAATTTTCATTCTTCGATGGTTTTGTTGATGGAAGATAAAATCAGTAGAGAATTACAAAGAGTTTGTGGAAGAATTTAAGGGATTGGATTTACCAACGGATATACTAATAAATGAAAAGTCATTGGTGAATTTGGGGGTTTTTGAAAGAGTTCATGAATTTTTTAAATGACTCATAGAGACACTGATAATTTTTAAATTTTCATCGCTGTCTCCATCAGTGATGTGTTGACATGGTTTATTATCAATGAAGTCATTTTATTTAGTGATTTTAAACCCATATATGTCGAGGAAATCCTTAGCTTTTCCACATTTCCTCTCTCTCTCTCTCTCTCTCTCTCTCTCTCTCTCTCTCTCTAACAACAATAATCACTAATGCTCTTTTTTTATCTTCTAAGAAGTAATATCTCTCTCCTCTAGGTGATGCTATCTCTCTTTGATATGCTCCCCCCCCCTCAAGGTTTGATTTCTTTTAACCTTCCAGACTCTATTATTCATATGCTATGTATTATTCTTTGTTTTTTTTTTTTCATTTTTCCCTTTTATGTGCATATCATTTTTATTCTTCGTTCTTCAATTATTATTGTGTTTTCTCACTTGTTTGTGTTTGAGATTGAAAAATCCCCAAATTGAGGGAAGTGAGGGTTTATGCTAATTTTGAATTTTATGTGAAATTATGATCTCAATGGGCTATAGAAAAGGATCTTTTTTTTAATAATTACTACTAAAAAGATACATAATGAGTTTTATTAATTTATAGATATGATTCTGATTTTTGAGTAATTTAGTTTGTTAGTTGAATAAATAATTTGATTTTTGAGTAATTACTTATATAAATTATTGATTTATTTCTTATTATTATTGATTAGTCTTAAAGTGTGTTGATAAACTGGAAAATAATTAATTTTACAATAATCATTTAAATATGATAATTCATGTTGCTATATGCCATTTGTCTATAATAAAGATAGATGGTTCAAAAATCATTCCAATTAACATGAGGTCAAATTCTTAATTTTAAATCTTGAAATGGATGAGCTATTAATATAACATTGTTATCAAACTCGGTTCAAATTATGGGATAAGTTTTTAGTAGCTCATAACCTTTAAACCCTGTCTTAAAAAAGAATACATGGTAAGCGTGCATCTGGCTTGTTGGTGATGATTTTTTCATTGTATTTGATTGTCTGTATTTTTTTCGATTCCGAGTAGGGTCCTATATAGAGAAGGTGCTACTGAAATTTATTTTAATTAGATAGATGCACTAAAACAAAAAAACATAAACCGTAGATTGTGAATTTAATTCAATATTCTTAATTATTTAGTTATATTGTTTAGATGTCGAAGAAATGTTTATGGATGAAATAGAGCGATTGTACATCTTTAAACAATAGTGTTCCCGAGCTTGTGATGTATTTAGGCGTCGATCATGAAAAGGCACCTGATGCATATTCTAACAACACAGGCTTGTCGACTATAAGTCATAGATCTAGCATCCCATCTTCTAGAGACTTCTATTCTGGCAAGTAACAATATGGAAGCTTAATTTAAGATGGCAAGAAAATTTGTTTAATTCAAACATACCATTAAACTAATGATTACGTGTTTATATAGTCAACCATTAATTAATTGATTTTTAGGTTCTTAAATATGGAAGCTGCATAAATGATAACATTGATACAGAATGGTCGGTGAATGTTCTTTTATTTCAATGAAGCTGGTTTAAAGAGCATCCTAAATGGATGCTTATAGTTAAGGCTTGGTGGGGAAAGTTTAAGGTTAATACATATATATCAATAACTGTAGTGGTTAATAAAAGATATTTTTAAAATTTAAAAACTAATTATTTTACAAAAATAGCTACAATGGAAAACTTTTGTGTGACGAGGCAAACTCTAGGGTGGCAAGTCAAGTTGTGAAAAAAAAAATGTAAATAGGTAAGTTTTAACGTGTGAAATATTTTTTTTGAATTGTAATCTTTTTTTTTTATTTTATACTTTTGTTTTAACAAATTTCTGAACTAGGTTGCATGATTCCTGGTATGACACACACATACTTATGCTAGGAGATATGTCGAGTTAGATGACTTTGAGAAATGAAAGAATTGTAGACCTCCTCACATCATTGAGAGAAATGGGTAGAGATATCTAGAGTTCTTCATGTCGAAGGGTTTTAGGAGGTGTTCACGGAGTGGGTCCTCAAACATAAATAAGGAAACTTACGGTTTCATTGGCAAGTATACCGGTGGGTCACTTTCTTTTACTAACCATGCAAAACACCTAGTAAGAGAGCCCGTTTTAATTTTCTGTATTTTTCTTAAAATGATAGTTATTATTTGTGATAATGTTTAACTAAAAATTTATTTTGTAGGCTACACAGCTTGGGCACAAGCCAACTTTAATGGAGTTATACATGGAAACACATATACGGAGGGAGGATAAATAAAAAAGAGAGCAACAGTTCGTGGATAGTCGAGCTATGTGCTTATTGTAAATAAACTTTTAAACCTTTTGTACATTATATGGACTAATGTTTTTTTTTATCCATGTCTTTGACTTGTTTATTTTATTTTGTAGAAACATATAATGTTTCCATGCATGCCAAACACGAGGAAGACCCTTTAACCCATCCAAAATACGATTCAGAGTTGTGGTTAAAGGCTAGAGCAACTAGTGGATCCGATAGGAATTGAGTTTATTGTATCTTTATAACTATAACCTGAGACATGAGGTTGGACTTACTGTAGGCACCCTAGAATTTAGCATGAGTCAACCATCATGAGCCATTGAGGAGTTGGTTGAATAATGAGTTGGTGCTTTAAAGGCCAAGATAGAGGCAAAAGTATGAAGAAAAAAAAAGACAGCAATATAAGGAGGTGATTGTATATATGTCCAGTCATTATCATCCTTCATACGAATCTCCATGAGATTTTCCTCCACCTCCCCTCCCCCTCGACCTCAATCTGCAACCTTTTTTTAATGTTTGAACATTTGTAATTGATTTTTACAGGAAATTAATAATCTTAAATGTATTCTTCAAGTTAAATTTTTTGTTTAATGTTTTGATAACATTAAAAAAAAAAAACAAATTAGTACACCACCGATGGAAACACTGATGCGCATAAAACTTCATAAATTATTCCATCAGTACAACATGTGAATTTTCCTCTCAGAACTACAAAGAGTTCCTAAGTTTTTTTTTATATAAACTAAGGACATCACCGATAAAAAGTGGTTGTTGGTGATTCTATCAGGTATCTGTTGAAAAGATGTGATATATTACCGACGAGTTATCTGTCAAAATTCTATCGATAATATTTACAGGCCGATATACTGACACAAATTGGTTATCGCATATTTTTATCATAATAATATTATATCGGCCTAACTATTGGTGATTAAATCAACGATGAAATTACCGGCCGATGAAAAATCACTAACATAACTCTAGCCAATAACACGACTCTGACAATAAATCCATTAGAGATATTTTTACCGATGAATAAAACAACTTTACTATTTACAAAATATTTTGTTGGTATAATTCAATTGTCCACCTTCAGCAAAATTATTTTGATCTAAAAAAATGAACCAAAATCCCAAGATGAAAAAGGTTTAAAAAAACATACTAAAACAATAATATATTGAATCGATCTAGGTTTCACGGCCTAACCTGTCAAAAACATATTAAAAAAAGAATCTCACTTGCAACAAAATAAAAATGAAATAAGAAAAATAACCAAAATCCAAAGATGACATATTTTTTTAAAATACTAAGATGAATACATGTTGGATTGACCCATGTTTCTTGGCCTAACCCGTTAAATCCGTGACCTGGATCATGGACTCCAACATATTTTTTCAAACTATTTTTCTATCTAATTATATAATACATGATGTGGGTGATGTAATTCACTAGGTTTATACTATAAAAAAAAATAGACGTTCACAAAATTAAACAAAAACTAAATACAGAGGTGTTTGTTTGAAACTATGATAAACCCATAAAAATCAAACCAAAAAATATTATGTAGGCTATTTCAAAACAAATAAAATGTTGAATGATAAAATTAAAAAAATAAATAAACAGAAAAGTAAATAAAAGTGGAAGAAATCAAATAAAAAAACAAAATAAAAAACATCAGCGTGCAGTCCTAGTTAGCCAAACTTGCCTAAGAAAAACAAAAAGCCCAAGCTCACGAGCCAAGGCAGCCCACACGCTTGGGCTTGTTAATTGTTTTTTCTTTTTTGTGAGGCGGATGATAAATAAATTGTTGACGCTTTGCTTGTTGTCATAAATTTTTGAAAAGGTGAGTAGTTGCCTTGTAGGGTTAAAAAATCTATCTTTTCAGTTTAAAGCACTTAAGAAACACCCTAGTGATCTCAAAAAACCCATTTTTTGTATTAAATCACTATTTAATCTGTTAAAATAAAAAATGGACCCGAATCAAAATAAGATTTTAAAGCCCGATCTACTTTTTTAGGCAAGATAAATGGGGGAAAAAAACCTAAATAAAACTTTCTTAAGCAAATGAAACTCATTAACAATAAGAACGACAAGTTTCTTCGCTGAAAAGTGAGTGTTTGTCTAGTTTCTCTTTTCGTCTCTCTCTTTTCTCTCTCCTTCTTCATAATCCGACGATGTTATTATGTAAATTTGGTAATTGGGATGATGTTATTATATTTTAAATCAATTGGCATTATGATGGAATGTATTTTACTTGGATAACAATAACGTGCAACAATTGTAAAATATATTAGGATGTTAAGATGTTGATTGAATTTTTAGAATGCTTTTAAATTAAATATTAGTCATAAATAAAATCAACTAATTTATGGCTTTATTTATTGATGCATATATGCAGGTAATAAAATTTTGAGTAGTCTTCCATATAGGAGAAATGCCGCTAAATCTTTTAAAATATGATGTAATGATAATGTTATTATCTATACTTAATTTGTTTAGATGACGAAGAGAAGGTCATAAGAGAGTAATGCAGACAGAGCATTGCTGGGTTTTTTTTGGCAATGCTTCTGATGACCATAAGTTGCTAGGTGCCGACCATGACTAGATACCCTTTCTCAATGCAGGCATAATGCAAGGGTGACTTGTAGAGAGGGTGTCCCTTCTGAGTAGAATGTATTAACTAAGAAGTATATTGCTAATTGGAAGCTCAACCATAACATGTTTGTTTTCCTTTCCTGCATGATAAAAAAAAATAAACAATAATGGATCACTTTTGAAAAATTAATTTCAATAAATGAATAAAATTTCAGGTTTACAAATATGAAGGCAACTCGTATGATAACATCGACGATGAAATCATCGATAAAAGTTTCTTTGTTTCAGCGGAGTCAAGTTTGCAAAATTCTTGAATGAAAGCCTATGATTGATGATTGGTTCGGAAAGTTCAAGGTTGGTATATACATAAATATTTTTTAATATTTAATTTGGTTAGTTTTTTAAAATTTTAATAAACTGATTATTTTATGAAATCAATGTGTGAGGAAAAGGCTGACAACGTTGTTTCTAGGAGAATGTGAGAGAGTCATAACATCATTAGGTAAGATTGAATTCAAATTGTGATATTTTTTAAAATATTAAGATTTTATTTTTCATTATTTTAACTGATAATGTTTTTCTATGAGCTAGGTAGTGTGATTTCTAGTATGATGCCAAAAAAAAATCAAAGAAATATGCAAAAGATAAAGGTCTTCCAGCCTGAGAAGATATGGTCGTGTGGAAGGATTTCCAACCTTTGCACGTCTTAGAGAGTATATGAGACACTTATATCCATTACATGATGTCTAAGAGTTTCTTGCGGTGGTTACAGTCTGGTGCAGAGATCCGAACCAAGGAAATTCATGGTTTCATTACCATGCACATCGACAGATCCATTCTATTTGTTTCACATGCAAAACAGATGTTAATATTTTATTTTATAAGATATTATTTTATCATTGTTGTATTATATGAAAATGCTTAATTTATAATAGCTTACTTTTGCAGGCTAAGGTGCTTGGATACAATCCACGACTGATGGAGCTTTTTCTTGAAACTCATGTACGAAGAGGACTGCTGGAAAGAGGTGCAACAACTTGTGGATAATCGAGCTAGAAGTTTGTGGTAAGTTGGATTTCAACAATTCTTTTCTTAAGTTATTATTATTATTTTTTAATTTGCTGATTTTTCTTAGGAAACATATATCACCTAATTGCATGAGAGATATAGGGATGGTCCTTCGACCCATCTAGCAATTGATCCAGATTTATTGTTGAAGGTTGGATCTACTTGTGGACCCAATAGAAATCGGGTTTACATTATCTCCAACATTACAACCAAGGATATGTAAGCGGGCCATAATGTATCGGCTATTGGTTCCTCATAATTAGGATCAAGCCAACAATCTCCGCCTATCCAAGCGATTGTACGGGAATAGGTTCAAGCTTAGATGACCTAGCTTAGGTTTGAGATGGCCAACCAGAGGGATAGAATGTCCTCAAGCAGCTGTTAGTCACCATTATTGGTACATGCGGTCAACCTCGTTGCCCTTTTGGTTCTAACAAAGATCCGATGGAATTTGAATCACCGATGGAATGCTCGATGGGCTAAGTCCATTGGAAAGTTCTAAAGAGTTGAAAAAAATTACAGAACTTGCCACAATTAGATGTAATTCTTCAACAATTTAATTTTATTGGTAACATGCATATGATCATCGATGGATTTATCAATAGTTTATTCTGTCGATAATATGCAATAACTATTGATAGATTTATCGACGAAATTAATGCCCATAAATGTTTTTGTTTGGTGTGCTATTTTCGTCTGTAAATCTATCGGTGATTATATTACCAACATATTAACTGAAAAAATATAAATCACCGACGATATGTTTTACGATGACATTTCTCCATCCATGATTCCGTTGGTAAAGTTATTTCTGACTGAATGAATGTTTAAACAATGACATAATATTTCATTGGTGATATGCAATATTCTAGTAGTGTTCTCTCTCAAACTCAAGGACTCAAATGAAAGAAAAATAAAGTTTTGGACCTAAACATGAGACCTCAAAACTAAAGAGACCAAAAATGATTTTCGACAAAATCAAAAGGCATAGAGGTGCTAACATATTGTTTTTTTTTTTCTAAAATGGACCTTCAAATATTTCACTATTATAATTTTAGCCCTTTCATTTTCAATCCTTCTTAGATAATAAAATTAGTTTTTTTATTTGAAACCAAGCATGAAAAATAAAAAGACATGTTTTTGTGATCGATATAACCATATAAAAAGCAATTCAAAATAAAATTTCAATTCCAAATCATAATCAACACAACATTAAAGGAACCAAATGAAAAACAAATCAACAAAAAAAAAAAGCCAAAATTTAAAAAAAAAACTAAAATTTTTTTTTTTAATTCCTCAATTTTTTCCCTTGCTTTTAATTCCTTGCAAGCAATCAAATCCAATCTTTTTTTTTTTTTGTAAAAATCAAGCACCAACTTGATGTTTAGTTGCTTTGTGAGGTATTAATAACTATATAAAAAACAAATAAAAACAAGTTATCAATTTTGAATTTTAATCAACATAACATCAAAGAACTAAATTGAAAAAAATAAAAATAAAAATAAAAAATAAAAAAATAAAAAAAAATTTGTGTGAAACAACCGTCAACCCACCGTAGATTGCAATAATTTTTTTTTCTCAGACACCTCCGTCGCGGAAGCAATTATATAATTTGGGTAAAACCTATTCATATGGAAATGAGTCCAGATGTAATCCTACTCGGTCACTTTCTGGTGTGTAAGATTTGTTATTTATCCTGGTTTTTTTTTTTTTTTTTTCCCTCAAGATAAAGAAGCAGCTCAGCTTATTTGGGTTAATTTGAAAAATCTTCATTGAATAAGGAAATCCCAAAGCAAAGCAAATCAATAGCAGAATAGGAGAACGGTTCCCTCACAGGGAAATTTCATTCATCCCTGTAAACTACTGGAACTTATTACGTGGGAATATGAACTTATTAGGTGGTGGTTGGTCATCCGTTTCTTTCAATGACTCTGTGCTTGGCAAAGGCTGAACGGCAAATATTAATAAATAAAAGTTTTTGGCTATTTGTCTTATTGATATTCTTTTGTACACTCCGTCAAACGTTCATATATTTGTTCTACCTCTAACATAGACTTCCAGCGAAAACAAGAAAACCTCATAACAAAAACCATGTGTTGCTGCTGCTGCGATGATGATTGTAAATGCAGGCCTTTAGGCTTTCTCTTAGGCCTACCCTTTGCTCTCCTCTCTGTCCTCCTCTCTGTCATCGGTGTACTTATATGGATTGTTGGGTAAGTATCTTTATCTTTGTTTCTTTATAGTTTGATTAATTTGATGTATACAACGCATAAATACCCGCCTGTGTAGGAAGTAGATGTTAATAATGCCATGAAACTAACATGTAATCGGCTTCTCTTTTTTCTTCGTGTGTGTGTGTTACAGACTGGTGTTGTCTTGCGTATGCCCTTGCTGCTTCTGTGTGACCATCATCGTTGAGTTCGCACTGGGGTTGATCAAGGCTCCCTTCCTGGTCATGAAGTGGTTCACCTCAAAGATTCCTTGCTAGGGTTCTTGCGTATAGATGTCATCGATTTCTGTTTTACAGTATATGCGATTCCATTAATTGCTGATTAGCACTGGAACGTTGTAGTTTGACTTTTTATTTGGACATGGGAGTAGGATGACTCTATTTTCTGGCCTCTCTCGATTCCTCCGTCCCTTCACCTTATGGCTTCTGTTAAAATTGAATTTTCCTTCCTTTGATTATTTGACATTTGTTTAGATATCAAGCATTGCTATTTTTGTTACATACTTTATTTCATGAATATTGTTTTAGCTATATCCCTGTGTTGAAAAAAATAGAGTTACCGCCTATCTATAATTGATGGTAGGCTTAAAATTCATGAACATCATAGTAACAGATCACAGTGTTTTTGATACACAAAAAAGTTCCTGCAATCGCCATGGATGACGATATTTCCTCCTCCTTTCTTTCCAAATCCAGAAATTTTCCTCTCCCAAGAGAGAAAATTCAGTGGATGAACCAGATGGACCAATTGTCCTGTCATGGAAAGCCTGTTTTACTCTAACAGGCCAATACCGGCATACAGGATGTCATGATCAAGAAAAAGAAAACTTCCAGTAGGGCATAGGCTACTTGTGGCCTTTATTTCTTATGGTCTCCATCTTATTAATTTGCGTGGGAATGGCCTGGAGGCTATTCGCAATTCGCAATAATTCCTCTTCCATCCAATTTTCAACTTCTGCTGCTTCATCTAGAAGAAGAAGAAGAAGAAGAAACCAGCTAGTCTACGAGGAATTATGGGTAACAAAGTGGCTATGGCTTGATGGCTAAAATGAGATTTAAGAAGGTTCAAATCTTAAACCAAATGATGAAACTATCCAAACCATGGATGATTAGATTTGAAAAATATATTTAGGCTGGAAGCATAGACGCAAACACAAGATTTTATAGGCCGAGTGGCTTAATTATCCCCTAACGTACACGAATGTGCATAATTCAGTCTCATTTTATGGTGCTGACAGGAGCAAAAAGAAAAAAATAATCACCTGGACTTGAAAAAAAATTAAAAAACAAAACCAAGGCATGCTTGCTAATCAATCAAGGGGTGTCAACTCGTGCTTAAAAAATTAGCAACACTTGGGGATTTGGATTTGAGATTGACTATGCTTGAAAAAGATAATTATAAATAAGAACAAATTTAAATTGTCGATAAAAAAGAGTTTTGGCAATGCGAAACGCCCTCTCTTGGTCAGAGAATGTGCCAATAATTTTGATCAAAAAAAGGGAAAGGCAGCAATTCCAAGTAGCATGAAAACCAAGGCAGCCGCCTCTATAGTTTACATCAAGGAAACAGATTCCCGTCGAGCAATGCTGTGAATGGAGCAAAAAACGTTGTACTCCTACAGATAAAAAAAAAACCAGAAACCAGACAACAGACAGTCTCCACCACTGATTTTTCTATATTTTAGTTTCCAGCCATTGTTGATTTCTGCTCTAGAACATGCAGTGGAATATCCTTCGTAATTAAATACTAATTAAAGTAGCATGCCAACAGCAAAACCACACCTAATACAAGCCCACCACGTTACTATAGACCCTGGTTTTTCATCTCCCCTTCCCCACCATGCAAGTGTTCTTGCAAGTTAGTACCTCTTGTTTTTAAAATCATATCTTAGTCCCTTTGATTGAAGTTGACTGGGCTTCCTCTTGAAATCTCTAAGATCACCTTTTCACATGTTTTTTTTAAAAAACATTTTATTTGAAAGCTTAATAAAGCCATCGTGTGTGAATACTTTGTGTACAAACTTTTCATAAAGAGTATCTTAGTTTATATCATATATTTTAATTTTGTTTTTATCAAGTTTATTATTTTGCACATGTCATGACTTTTTTCCTCTCAATTTGTCTCCAGAACAATAAATCACTTTATACACTTTACTTTCCAAGTTATAGTTTTCTTTTGCCTACAAAGCCCTAGTATGGGGCAGCGGTATAATTGGAGTTTTATGAAATTTTAATTTTTTTATTTTAAATTATTATTTTAATCATTTTGATAGGATAATATTAAAAATAAATTTTTAAAAAAATATATATTTACAAATAAAAAATATTTTAAAAAAATAACTTTTATCACCCCATAAAAAAATGTGAAATTACAATGGCACAATGATGATCTTTTATTATATATAAAAAACATTTCTGGAAAGTTGGTATGCAAAGTAGCGTAACTTTTAAAGAATTAGCATGTGGTGGAATGTTTGTCCGGTCAAGCTACAAGGATTTTTTAGTAATTTTCCAATTTTATTTTTATTAGGTGAGATTGATATTTGTTTTTCCATTTATATTTGAGGTAATGAACAGTTTAATTGTCATGGAAACCTATAAAAGGACTAACATAAGATAGATATAAGAATATAGGGATTTAATAATAGACTTTTT
>Ga0307515_10003443_pt1 | contig 33302 bp, 16 predicted proteins | sample 17_EM_MG_FD_194513 | JGI IMG/M metagenome (GOLD analysis project Ga0307515, IMG submission 194513) | Populus trichocarpa ectomycorrhiza microbial communities from riparian zone in the Pacific Northwest, United States - 17_EM | ecosystem: Host-associated > Plants > Roots > Unclassified | place... | reverse complement strand
TTACAATTGTGCTTGCGAACTTACTGGGGCCAGGTGTCGTGGGTTCGATCCCCATCGGTCACTTCGCTCTGGTACAGTCTAACGCGCATCCGTGCGATGAGGCGTCGGTGGAGATTCCGATCGCTTATGTTACTGGGGACTAACTAATATGGTGATACTCTTGGCGTTTGATCCCTGTGGCGCGAGCGGGCGCACAGAGGAATCCCTGCGAGCGCTCGGGGACGAGCGCGCAGAGGAGGGGGCAATTGTAAGAGTATATATATTAGGTCCCGCCGCGCTTGCGACGAGTTCGCAAGCACTCTCAGTCTTTTTGGCCGTATGGCGACGTGGAGGCGGGCCACGTTACAAATATATAGACAGAAATATATAGGTAGAGGTTATGTAGTCATATGTCTGATTAGTTATCCTTATAGTAACTTATCAGCCCCCTACTTAGGCACTGCGATCCTTACAATCCTCTGCTTTTAATACCTATTAGATAAGAATTAATTTAACAGTTAATAGGCCATATAAGTGCACTTAGGTAATACCGACAATCTTAAAAAAGATAATTACTTATCTTCTATTTATAAGGACTACTTTAGGGTATAAAATACTTGTCTTAACTATAAAGGCGTAAATATAAGAATAATAGAGACCTTTTTATTTATTTAAATCCGCTTTTTATACCTAGCTAACTAGGCCTAAATTCTTTAAAAAAAACCTCTATTAACCCTATTTAATAAACTTGCCTTAGAACTATAACGGGCTATACTATTAGTTTTTATCACTATATAGATATTAAAGGAACTTATATGCTAATGTCTAGCTATTAACTAAGGCCTCCGTTAAATTAAGGTACGCGCAAATTAGTTAAAAACTAAAACCTTTTAAACTAGGCCATAAATACTATAGAATAGCCTATAAAGCTCTAATATAACTAATAACTCCTATAATACTAGCAATTTAGCCTATAGTTAACTTAATAGCTAGCTATATAACTAGGTCTATTGCGGATTAGTATATACTTAGCCTATATATAACAATCCCTATAAACTAGCTCTTAACACTTTAAGATCTTCTTATATAGCTAAAAAGGTTATATTATAAAAGACAACCTAATAGTAATAAAAACGGATAAGATTTTATTAATTTAGAAAGACGGTATAAAGTTAGAAAAAAGGAACCTAAGGGAAAACTCCTTTCTAGAGTTAAAAGGGACTAATATATTATATATTAAATTAGGTTAACTAAATAGCGAGGAAAGTTATACTATCTCTTACACTTTATTCTATAATAGATATTAAGTTTTAACTACTGCTTTAGCTAACTTTCGAGTAAATGCCTTTACCTAAATTAATACTAAATATACTATAAAACTAGCTACCTTTTCTAATATACCTTTAAAAGAATGTTACGGTACTAGAAAGTCGCTAGGCGAATTACTAGGCAAATTGCTATAGACTGCCGTAGATTGCGGTTACATAATATAAGATTATATAAAACTTCTAGCAGTACTACCTATCCTTCTCTTTCCTTTCCCTTAGCTTTAGATCCTTATTTATAGACAATCCAATTATATAGGCTTACATGCGTCCTTCCTGCCATGCTTACGCCTTAATTAACTAAGTCGCTAACATTATCTAAAGCTTATACTACTCTTTCTTTCTAAAAAGGAACTTAAATATATTTATAAAACTATAATTAGGACAAGGACATAGAATAGGACTCTAAGGACATTATTAAAACTATAAGGATAAGACCTAAAGAAAAAGAATAGAACCCTAAAAAAGGACCTATAAGATATATATAGACTAGAACCCCTAAATAAATTACCCAGAATTACCTAATACCCCTACTACTATGTCACGAAATACAGTAGTAGGTAAAGTAGCTATAGGACCCGCAAATACCTTAGATAAAGAAATTATTAATATTAATATTTTAACCCCCTAGGCGGAACTTGCGGCAGCTAATACTAAAATTAAACGGCTATAAGAACTGGTTAAAACTAGAAACACCCCTATATCTTAAGATAACCTATTAGATAGACTTGCTATAGTCCTTAAGGCCCTAGCCTAATGTACTATATTATTAAGATCCGCAAAGGTCGCGGACCCCCTATTACTTATAAATAGGACTAACCCTATACCTATATTTAATAATTAGAAGCTTTAACTATAGGATAAGCTTAAAGTTAATAAAGATTACTTCCCTAATAACTAAGCTAAAATAGCCTATATCTTTAGCTGTACTAGTAAAGACGCCTAGATATACCTATGTCCGCGATATACTACAGACTTAGTAAACCCTTTTATCTTAGAAGAAGAAATAATTAACTACCTATCTTCTATTTATAAGGACCCCTTTAAAATATAAAATACCCGCCTTAATTATAAAAGCCTAAATATAAAAATAACGAGGACCTTTTTAGCCATTTAGACCTACTTTTTATACCTAGCTGGCTAAGCCTAAATTCCCTATAAAGACCTAATGCCAGGCCTCTTTAATAAGCTTACTCTGGATCTATAACGCGTTATATTGCCAGTTTTTACTACTATATAGACGTTAAAGGTACTTACGGACTACTGCCTAACTATTAACTAAGGCCTTTATTAAATTAAGACATGAGCTAAGCGGTATAAAGTTAGAAACTCTTTAAACTAGATTATAAGCTCTATAGGAACGGCCTATAGTGCCCTAGCATAATCTATAACTCCTATATCTTTTACTATATAGCCTACTATTAATCTAGTAGCTAGTTATATAGCTAGTCCTACTATAAGCTGACATATACTCGGCCTATATATAGCAACCCCTATAGATAAGCCCTTAGTAATTAAGGAGCTTGCTTTCTATACGGCTAAAAAGACTACTTTATAAAGGACTACTTAATAGCGGTAAAGATAAATAAGGTTCTATTAATTTAGGAGAATAGTATAGAGTTAGAAAAAGAGGAACCTTAAAGAAAGACTCCTCTTTAGGGTTAAAAGGGATTAATATATTATATATTAATCTAGGTCAGCTAGTTAATAGAAGAAGCTACCCTATCCCTATACCTTATTCCGTAATAGGTATTTAGTTTTAACCTCTACTTAAGCTAACTTAAGAGTAAATGCCTTTACCTTAATTAATATATAGTGTGCTGCAAAACTAGCTAACTTTTTAAATGTTTTTTTAAAAGAACAGCCTAAAATAATTCTTATTTAAGGATATAATGGACGGATAGGGCTACTTATTACAACTATCTTATAGATTTACCTCTGTGTTAACAGATAAAGGTAATATAATATTCCCTTTCTTATTACGGACCTTAGGAGCCACGATATAATTTTAGGGAGAAAATAGCTTACTTACTTAGGCCTATAGCTTAATATACGGAATAGACGGCTTATTTAGCCTAAAGCTATATTTCTAGCAGCTTCCTTTATAAAGGAAATTAGTATTATAATAGAAAACCTTATATAACTGTAGATAAACACCGTCTACTACGCTAACGCTATGTGTAGGGACTAGGCCTTTGAGAAAGATATATAGCTTAATCTAAAACGGGTCCGTATACTACGCCGCCTCTAGACTACTAATATTACTCCGCCTGCACTAAAGACCTAGGAAGTTAATAATAACTTACTTAAGTTCCCTAAGCCCTATATAGCTATAAAGGAAGGCTAGGAATACCAGGCGCTATACTAAACTAATAGACTAATAGGATAACTTATAGAAAACGGAATATAAGCTAAGGAAGATTATAAACCTTATACCATAAAATACGGCCTAATAAAAGTCCGTAACGAAACCTACGGACCTCCTACTAGTTAATATCTGCTATATTAGCGCCGTAGAATTCTACTAGAACTTAGTCTAACCAAATACTATCGCCTTTACCACTAGCTTATACGAAATTAATTAAATAATTAAGGAAAATAAAAGTATGCTTAGTGGATAGGAAAGCGAGCTTATAGATAAGGAGCTAGTTAAATAAAAACTACCCTATTAGTACTAAAAGTTTAAGGACGTATTCTCTAAGTACTATCTAATATGCTTTTACCTTATTAATTATATAACTATAAAATCGAGGTTAAGCCAGATAAGGAAAACACCCTTAGCTATACCCCTCTTTGTAAATAATCTATTGTCAAACTATAGGCTACTAAGTAGTACCTTGTTAATAACCTAGTAAAGCGGTTTATTAACCCTAGCTAGGCCCCTTTTACCACCCCTATTCTCTTTACTAAAAAGCTAAATAGAGGACTTTGTTTCTATATTAACTACTATAAGCTTAATAATATAACCCGTAAAGACCGTTATCCGCTACCCCTTCTTAATAAGGCACTAGCCTAAATAAATAGAGCTAAGGTATTTATAAAGCTTAATATTTATTAGGCTTTCTATAGAATTAGAATAAACTCTAAATTATAGATCTTATTATATTTTAGACTTAATGCAGATTATATAAGTATAAGGTACTTCCTTTTAGACTAACTAATGGACTAGCTATGTACTAATAATATATAAATAACGTACTATTTAACTACCTTAATAACTTCTGCACAGCCTACCTAAATAATATTATAATTTACTTTAAGAATAAGTTAGAATATAAGGAGCACGTCTATAAGGCTAGCCTCTAGGCTAATATTAAGAACTTAGAATTTAGTATAAAGTGTATAAAGTACCTAAGGTTTATTATTAGTATAGATAAAATTAAAGTAGACCTAAAAAAAGACGGCTGTAATTAATTAGTGGGAACTACTACGGACCGTAAAAGAGATATAGTTATTCTTAGGCTTCTGTAACTTCTACTAGCGCTTTATTAAGAACTATAGCAGAATTACTTAGCCTTTTAGCCACCTTACCTAAAAGAACTAACCCTTCTACTTTAATACCGTATATAGGTAGGCCTTTAATAAGCTTAAGAAACGGCTAGTCTCCGCCCCCTTACCCGCCTACTTCGACTTAGAACAGCCCTTAAGGCTAGAAACCAACTTATTAGATAGCGTAGTAGCCAGTATTTTTTTTCTAAAAGCAACTAGATAGAGAATAGCACCCTATTATATACTATTTAAAGACTTTAATAAATGCTAAGCTAAACTACCTTATCCATAATAAAGAAATGCTAGCTTTATTTCTAGCTTTAGCACTAGCATATATACCTAAAAGGGACCCCTAAGCCTATTTAGGCAGTTTCGGATTATAAGGCCCTAAAATACTTTATAATAACTAAGGCCCGCCTAGCGCAGTAAGCGCACTAGGCGGATACCCTATTTTAGTTCTACTTTCTAATTATATATAGGCCAGGCGCTACTGACCGTGCAAATGCTCTTATAAGGCATAAATAGGACCTAAATAACTATATAGCCGCAAAGATCTTATTATAGACCTAGACGCAATTATAACTAAAGTACCTTAACCTTTGGATACTGGCAGAACTAAGTACTAAATCTTTAAGCGCCGAGATATATCCTACTAACCCTATAGAATTTAACTTTATTAATAAACTACTGTAAGCGAACTATACGGACCCTTCTTTATAGGAGTACTATAAAAGGAAAAGGATGTTACTAGCTTATAGTCCCTTAAAAATAGACTACTTAAGCTCTAGAAATAGCTAGTAGTAGTAAAAAAAACAGAACTTATAAACCTAGTTTATTGCTAAAGTATATACCTAGGTCTCTACGGCCTACCTTAGGAAAAATAAGACCTATAAGATTATTGGTAACCATTACTACTAGCCTAGAATAGTTATAATTTTTAACCGTTATATACGGAACTATAACAACTACTATAGGTCTATAATTCCACGAGATAAAACCCTAGGACTATTAAAGCCACTTCTAATATTAGAGCGCCCCTAGTAGTATATTTTTATAGACTTTTATAAACTACCAGTAGACCGTAACGGGTATAATATAGTTATAATCTTACTCAACCGTTTTAGTAAACGCCCTTTTTTAATTCCCTATTATAAGAATATCGATGCTAAAGAGGCGGCCTAACTATATATTTACTATATCTACTAAATTTACGCACTACTAGATACTATTATATTGGACTATAGGCCGTAGTTTATATTAGGGTTGTTTTGGATAAATCTTATCGCGATAAGATGCAATGGATATCCTTATCGCGATAAGTCTTAGCATACCCCAAATAAATTTTCAGTCGCCCTCCTCCTTCTATTATTGTACAAAATATAGCTTTAGAAGTGGAATCAGAAGCTCTTAAATCTATTAATACCTCTAAATTAAAAAATATAAGAGGTCGCTCGGCTCTTTTAATATAGGAGCATACCCGTCCACTAGGCAGTTATAAGCCCGTCTTTTATTCTATTATAAATATAGCGCTAAGTTCGCACTAGATAAATACTAGCTTATCCACTTTATAAGGAAAAGAAGGGCAAATAGTGACCTGGCCTTAATAGTAAATATCTAGGGATATAAAGTAAAACTAGAAGCTACCCTTAAGGTCTTAGGGGTCTAGGTAAACTCTAAATTAAATTAGAGTGAGTATATTATATAGGCGACTTATAGGGGAGCAGCAGCACTGTCGGCAGTATTGCGAATCGCCGCCTTAATATAGGGTCCCTTTTTTAGACACATACGCCTACTATATATAGTAGTAGTAAGGCCAATAATACTATACGGCTCCTAGATTTGGGGCCTAGGACTAGACGGTAAGGTACTAGTAAAGAGCTCCCTAGCGCCCTTAGCTAAGCTATAAAACTAATATCTATATAAAACTATAGGGGTATATAGAAGAACACTACGCGCAGCTCTAGAACGTAAGGTAGTAATCCTACTACTAGACCTATATATTGACACAACCGCTATATAAAGAGCAGTTATAGTAAATGGCTACCTAGTTAAAGAAAAGATATGCTAAACGCTAAATTGTATACAAGGAACGAGATATATATAAGGGGTAAGGGCGAGGGCCCCTTAAAGGGGCAATACGCCTAAATATACTAGCTAGGAAGCCCTCTACCTATAAGTAGTAGAGAAAGAAAATAAAATATAGGAACTAATAGCCCACTAGGTAGAGACCTAGCGCTATACTAGTAAAGCGCCACGACGGTAATAGAGGTTAGGAGGCTACTAATATAGATGGAGACCTACTATACTAATTGCAAGATGGGCAGATCTCAAATAGAAGTAATAATGGAAGAAGGTAGCGAAAATATAAGAGGCAACTATATAGAACACCCTATAGTTAATACTAACTCTCCCCCTATATAAAGGACTAATAAAGGTAGAATCTATAGCCGCCTTTCTACTACAGATAGAGGTCCTAGGGCTAAATGCATGGCTATTAAGCGTCCACGTTTTAAATATTACCCCCTAATATGTATACGGATGGCTAACTTAGATAGTGCGCTATATTCTACTATTCTGCAGCCACCGCTTAGTAAAGGACTAGCTACTCGCTAGCGCGGGCATAAACAATATTACCTAAATGCTCTCCATAAGCAGGGGCCTATAAGCAGCGGCAAAATGGCTAGTAGGCTAGGGAATCCTCCTACAGTTCTAAATAGCATATAAGATCTAATAGGAGGACACTAAGGAACACGCCCTATTCTAGCCCCTTAGTGACTGGACACCTCCCACCTAGCCGTAGGTAGCACACTAGCGACTTGCCAGATCCTTCTACTACCCCCCCTAAATCTTCTAATATACCTAGGAAGTATAGTATATAAGGCAGATAATAGAAATAAGGACACACTAGCTAGGCGAAGGCGGAGCGCGTAAGACTAGCTAAAAGGAATCACTTAGGTTTTTTTCCTTATGGGACTTTTTCCTATATAGAAAGGTAGTAGCCTGCATAGACCTAAAAAGGGACCGAATCGGGCAATAAATAGAATTAAATAAAATAATATAATATAGGATCCTAAATTTAATTCTTTAGAAAGGTCTAAAGCTATAGCTATATAATAATTTAATTTTAATAAGCTAGTTAAGTGCGATTTAGTTTAGTAATAGATCTTTAATCTTACTAATAATCTATTAGGTACGTTCTTTAGTGTTATTTTATATTATTAGCATCTTAAAGAAGTTATCTACTTTATAAACCTAGTTGTCTAAGTTATAGGCCTTAGGTATATAGCGGAGTTTTAAACTATTAGAGGCCTTAGCTAATTAGTCTATATATTTCTTCTATTTATTATATAAATACCTTTTTAAGTCTTTTATACCTCCTTAGGTTAGTATAAGGTAACCCCTAAAAAGCCCTTAGTTTTAGCCTAGTTATAAAAGATTTTATTTAGCCTAAATTAGGCTCTATTAGATCTAGACCTATCCCTAAAGGCTTCTAATATATTTATTAGTAGCTCCCTCCCGTATAGCTTCTAAGAGCCTTATAATAGTTTTCTAATATCCTTCTTAAAGAAGATTAGTTTAGGGCTTTTAACTTTTTAGGCTTAGGCTTAGGGGTTATATTAGCGCTAGTAGTTAATATAGGTTGCCCTATACGGCTTAAGTCTTAAGTTAGTATTTAGGTTAAGTTACCTAAAGGGGTAAGCCCGCTTAACTTATAAGCAGTTTATATACCGCTACTATACTAATTATAGGCTAATAGTCTTCCGAGAGGGTTTTGGTTAGATCCCTAATTAAATATATTAGTATATTTCTTTAGCATTTCTAGCTTATAGAAAGATCTTAAAGTTACCTTTACCGCTTAATTTTCTAATTGGCCTAAGTAGGGCTAAAGGGGTTTTAGCTACTTTTTAGTAGCATTATAGCCGTTATAAAAGGTGTCTGTATTTTTTTTAGCGTTATTAGTAACCGTAGGTATATAAAAGTCTTTAAGCTTCTAGCGCATCTAAGTATTAGGGCTCATTTAGCCATCTTATCTAGAGGTTTATATTATCGCAATTTCTCGCTATTAGAGGGACCTTTCTACCTTAAAGCAACAGCTGTCTATAGAGTATCTATAGAGTTTCCGTTTAGGTCGTTGCGAGACTTTTAAAAAAGAAATAGTAGGTATAAATAAAAATGTAAATAAATAATCTAGTCCTTAAGCTAGCTGCCCTTCTAAATAGAGTAGAAAGGATTTAAATATAAGGGGGCTATAAGGCATAATAATAGGGATAAACAGATTGTATAGGAGACAAATCCTTAAAAAGGTAAGGCTTTTAGAATTATAGAGACTATATACTATAGGTACGTACCTCTAGTACGTAACCGATAGCTATTTAAAAGGTATCCGGGTTTTTTCCTAAGGGCAACCTAAGGTGACTATAATAATATCCCTTATAAATATATAAGCTTTAATAGTTTTAGAAGCTATTATACAATACTAGAGTTAGGCGCCTTACTAATAGTAATTCTATAAATACTCTCTCGATACTATCTTATATTTATTATACTTTAAGCTATATATTTTAAATAATATTTATACTAAATCTATTTTAGTTCTAGTGTTATAAGCTTATACTAGAAGTATTATATATACTTATTAATAAGCTAAATAAGCTATAGAATATAGCAGAGGCTATAATAGAACTAGTAAAACTATATAATAGGTAGTAAGTAAGGTTATATAATATTAAATATATTAAACGCGTTAAACGGATTAAATGTTACTAAGGCTTACGTTTAATTTAGATAATACATAGTTGTATATTTAAAGACCTTTAGTCCCTAACGTAGATAGTTCTCTCTTTATAGTAAAATCTATTAAGCACCTACTCTACTAGTTAGAGCTTGTTGTTTTACTTCTATCTATATACCTAGCCCATTACTAAGTCTATCGTAGTATATCTTATAAGACTTCGTTATATCTAGTTTTTCTAGTCTTCCTTCTAGCGTTAGTATATAATAATGTTTATAGACTAGAGGATTTCTATAATTTTTTTATTAAAGGAATTAAATCCATAATCTTAAACGTTCCCCTAATAGTATTAGAAGTAAGAGATAATCTAAAATCCTTAATTTCTTAAATTCCGGAAGATATATCGTACGATATTATATAGATAGAAGATAACCTTAAATGCAGTATAAAATGTTAGTGTGCCAAGAAATATTGGCAATACCGGTGTTTTATTGGTTCGTATTGGATAAGATTTGATTGGTGCCAGCACTGTTTTGGTGAGGACAAGCGTGTATGAGCCGTTCGCGTACACGAGCCGGCCGAGCCTTCTACCCGTAACTAAGTCGCAGATAGTATACGAGAGAGTATAGAAGACAATAGAATTGATTTAAAAAGAAGATAATGCTTAAAATTTAGCAGCTTGTACAGGCTTTAGACCAGTAATAATATTGGACCGGTGCAAACTGAAGGGGAACCGCTTGGCTGAGATTCGAGGTGTCGGTTTAAAATCTCGTTTAGAAATGCGAGTTGGCTAAAGCAAGAATAAATAATATATAGTACAATAAAACTTTTGTGTCCACAAAATTGCCCGCTGTGAGTGAACTTCCAGTGTGTGTTTTTCAAACAAAAACTAATAAATAACAGTGGCTCAGTGGTACAGCGTCTGTGAGTATAAAATGTCAATCTGTGTTCATCACAGTCTAACCCATTTTAGCACTCGTAGTCTCGCGTTATGAGAAGATCCTCGGCTCGATTCCGAGAGTGGGCACGTCCCTTTTTTGTTGTTTGGTTTGGTCTGTGTTAGTGGGATTAAGTTTTTAGCAAAAATCTTTTTTGGGGTGGTCTAGCACTTTCCTATGAACTTTTGAAGTTTGAAGCTCCGAGTTACAATACACTAGGGCGTGGAGAAAAGCTAGACCGGCGGAGGAAGATAACGGCGGAGGAAGATAACGACCGAGGAAAAACGGAAATGGATGGGCACGACAGGTACCCAGATGAGTACCATCCGTAGCGGGACCCTCGTTTTGCTCGAAGATAGAAGCATGCAGATAAGGGAGGTCATCCCATATGAGATTCTCGCCTGATGTAGCCGTAAAATGAAGACATAACACTCGTACCGACCACCCCTGGAGACGCAGAGCCTGAGTGGAGCTTGTTCAGGGAATTTCAGTGTCGTGCAATTTTTTGGATTTACTATAACGTCACTAGAAGGATTTCACAGGCTCAAACAACATTATACTTATATACACCTTATAGAATACAGCCAGAGAATTATAAAGAATAGTCATGTGAAACTTGCTAGGAAACTACTAGCAAACGACGCGCTAGTTATGCCATTATAAAACACCTAAAATGGCTCTGAAGCTCTATTACTAGTAGTATAATTATTATGAATAGCCCTTGAAGCTCTTCAAGTTTACATATACGAATGCTACTTTTCGTGATGCTACTAGGAAGGTGATCGGTTTTCTCACCGCACAGCCTTGCCTCCAAGTTTTAGACGGCCACCCGGGAGGCAGGGCCTTATTTGTAGAAGTTATTAAATACAAACTTTGGTGCATCTGGTAGCCTTTCCTATGTGGGCTTGCATTATGACAAATCAATTGAGTCTTGAAGGAAAGCTTAGCCTCCGGTTTAATGGTGATACGTACAAATCTTCACTTGCCATTTTGCATGTGATCATACCTCCCTCCAAGAGCCCTGCGAAAATTCAAGGAAAGAGACTAGGTTGCTGTCGGCTATTCTTTTTGAATGGTCCAAGCTGACCCTCGGTATAATGCGGTAACCCGCTTCCAAGCGACGTCGCAGTCCATCCCTACTCACAACTGTTTACAGCACTTTAAAATTCTGTCACACGGGAATGCAGGTGTATGGTGGTGTGAGGACTCCATAAGGTGGAGTAGTCTCAAAGGATGAGAATATATACAACAGGCGAAAGCAATCACGTGATCTCAGGAAGCTCCTGTGGATGTCCACGTACCCCCCCCCTACCAACAAATTCCAATACTCCAATATTCAGCATTTCACTTTAGATTGCATACCTAAACATGGCTTCAATATCGAGAGCTCTACGACCACTAGCACGTGCTGCTGCTTCCACCTCTAGGACTTCGCGAACTGCAATTCCCAAAGCAACCGCGCAGTAAATCTTCCTTCCCCCAAACCATTACATCTCCAAAACACTCCAATTCTGACGCTACTTTTTATACAGGATACGGTGTCTCTCTTCCACTCAGCCACGCCGAACGGTCGACATCACCGACTTACCTCCAACACCTATAACCCACCTCTCCGAAACCGAATCGTTAATGGCGGACCAAGTGTCTAAATTCTCACAAGAAGTGATTTTACCGAAAGTCCGCGACATGGACGAAGCGGAAAGCATGGACCCGGCAATCGTCGAGCAGTTATTTGAACAGGGACTTATGGGAATTGAGATTCCGGAGGAATACGGTGGTGCTGGCATGAACTTTACCGCAGCGATTGTTGCGATTGAGGAGCTAGCGAGGGTAGATCCGAGCGTGAGCGTTATGGCAGATGTCCACAATACGCTATGTAATACAGCAATTCTAAAGTATGCAAGCGAGCGGCTGAAGAAGGAATGGTTGCCGAAGTTGGCAACGAACACAGTTGGTGAGTCCTAGAGGTCATGGAATGAGATTGTGGGTGGTAAGACTGACTTTGCTACAGGATCTTTCTGCCTTTCTGAGCCGGTTTCGGGATCAGACGCCTTTGCTCTTGCCACCAAAGCCACAAAGACGGATACTGGATACAAGATCAACGGGGGCAAGATGTGGATAACGAACAGCATGGAGGCTAACCTCTTCATCGTTTTTGCCAACCTTGACCCAAGCAGGGGCTACAAAGGCATCTCGGCCTTCTTGGTCGAGAAAGGAACGCCCGGCTTCTCGATTGCGAAAAAGGAGAAGAAACTCGGTATCAAGGCTAGCAGCACGTGCGTCCTCAACTTTGACGATGTCGAGATTCCTAAGGAGAACCTGCTGGGTGAGGAGGGTCAGGGGTATAAATACGCAATCAGTCTTCTAAACGAGGGACGGATTGGTATTGCAGCGCAGATGACTGGCTTGGCGCTAGGAGCATTTGAGAATGCTGCTGGGTGAGTTTCTGCTATTTCAGACTTTATTTTACATCAAACGGAACGAGTGCTCTGCTTTGAGCTGTTGGAATTATTTGCTGATAGCGGGTTAGCTACGTCTGGAACGACCGAAAGCAGTTCGGCAAGCTCGTCGGCGAATTCCAAGGCATGCAGCACCAGATGGCACAAGCCTGGACGGAACTCTGCTCCGCGCGCGCTCTCGTCTACAACGCCGCTCGTAAGAAGGAAGCCGGTGAGGACTTTGTCCAAGATGCTGCTATGGCTAAACTTCTCGCGTCTCAGGTAGCGGGTAAGATTTCCGGTCAGGCTGTTGAGTGGATGGGTGGCATGGGCTTCGTGAGAGAGGGGTTGGCCGAGAAATACTTCAGGGACAGCAAGATTGGTGCAATCTATGAGGGTACGAGTAATATCCAGTTGACCACGATTGCGAAGTTGTTGCAGAAGACTTATACGAGGTGAGGTGAAGGGAGAGCGACAAGCTTTATTTGATAGACTGTACGGATTTTGGAAGATTCATTCATGGCTGAAGAAATGATTGGTTATTAGGAAGAAAATGAAGTGCAACGAAGAGTAACTGGACGGGTAATAGAAGACATTTAGTCCTCAACACCACGGCATGTTTATATAACCTCGGCCTTGAATGCCAATCACAGTATATCTACCTCTGTCTAATACCCATAGCCAAGTGAAATCAAATTTACATGTGCAGTATCTATACCTGAAGAGCGTGTATATTCATCCTTGATTTTATTTTACCAGAACTGGCTAAAACACTACGATACGATTTCATTAAATAGTATACAGATAACTCTATAGCATTGAACAACCCCAGACCAAGCCATCACAAGCTAGCGTAACAGATTCGCACAAGTTCCCTGCATATATCTCGCTCTGGAAGTACTTACTCGCTTATCAAACTGCCAATTGCGACGCCCTGCCCATCATCATGGCTTCCCTGCACGGAAGCCTCAAGATACCAGCCGTTAGCGAATCTGCATGACTCTAGAATCACCTGCTTGCACAATGTTCCTCGGTTGCAAAATGCGTGGCGCTTTGAATCAGCGTACCAGTGGGCCTTTGCTCCTTCCAAGGCTGGCGTGAGGCGTCGTACTGCAGATCTCCATAAGACCAATGTGACACCATGCAGTGGCCCCAGTGGCTGCAGCTTTTCGTTGTGGAGAAAATTGCACCAGCAACTTTTCTCATCACAGCGGCCGCCCGGGGCACGACGGGTTCGTGGCAGCCGGATATTCCTGTCCACGCAGGCGGCGTGATCTTGTCGCGCTTTCATTGTTCCTTTTCTGCCCGACGCGTCGACGAGTACCACATCATGGTCGTGAGACCGCCCGCCCTACCCTCTTCCAAGCTTCCGAGTGCACACTAAGCCTGCATGAAGCTTGCAGTGCTCCACTCTCCGCTCAGCCTGGCTGTCCCGAAAAATTGGCGCGGTAAAAAAAAAAGATCCGTTGCTCACCATATTTTTTCCTTGGCCTTGCTGTATTCCTTCATTTCCTACAATGACTGACTGACTGGTTATCAGCGTGTTTCACCAGTCGCCTTATTGTTATTCTGTCTGTTTACGTTAAACTTGAATGCTCTAACAGCTCGTTTGCTCTGCGCACTCCACGTTTTCCACAGACCGCCGAAACATGTCCTCGTGGCATGCCGATGCCCACACATTACTTTTTTCCCGAACCAATCTACTCGGGCTCCACAGCTAACACCCGGATTCTGACTCTACACCATAAACACTCATGGCTGCCCAAGACACAGCTTCTGTTTTCATGGCCACCATGGAGCAGCTCATCACCGCCGAGGCCACGCCAATGGACCGCTCTATAGCGAGCATGCCTAGCATGCCCAAAAGGAACAGCTTCATGAGCAGGAGCTTCACAATGGAGCATTCACATCCAGATATCGAGCTCTCTCTCCTACCGGCTTCACGCTCCTCCGTCATCTCCACCACCTCAGACGATGAAGCAACCCCACAGCTCACAAATTGGGCATACATCTCCCTCATCAAAAACCAGCGAAACTATTTCCGCGAAGGGCTCAAGCTCGAAAAGCTAACCAGCGGTGAGCAACGCGCTTCAGTTGCTGCTCTCCGCCGACTGGCTTTCCGCCTCGCTGTCAACATCACAGTTAAGGAAACCCGGATAGCGAAATCGGCCCGCCAACTTGCACTATCGCGAAAGAAAGAGTATCTCTCCGGTAAAAGCGCGGAAGCTCGAATAGAACAGCTAACTCAGTCACTTGAGTACCACGAGAAGAGAAATCGCGAGATCCTGGAGAGCCTGGAACAAACAGCTATGCTGACGTTACAATGTGTGTATCCCCTTTCTTCCCAGCAATTCAACAGACTATCACTATTTCCTACACATATTTCGAATTTCTAGGAAACAAAACTAACCACTATCTTCTCATCCACGACAGACTCCACCGCGAGCCCAGCATCCCCTCGCCACTCTCTTCCCGCAACTGTACGACCCCTCTCCCCACCCCCTTCCCCACCAACAAGAATCTCAAGTTTGGCACTTCAGCGCCCTCGAACGCCTCGATCGCCGGCTTATACGCCATCATCATCCAAGACATGGGACAACCCCAATATAACTTCCAGGCCTACTCCCCCCAAGCGCCCCAGCACCGAAGTAATAGATATTCGCACGTCGAACGAACGGCTGATAAAGGCGAAGCGGGATTCTGACCATGCCCTACTGGTTTGTCGGAATAGGATTGAAGCTCTGCAGGCGGATTGCCTGCGCAGCAAAGAGTCGGCACGTGCATTGGAGGTACACCGGACGGGGCTGGAAGAGGATATTCGGGACTACAAATCACGCGTCTCGGCCCTCCAGACATCTAGGGCTGCTGTGGAACAAACTCTGCGGGCAACGCAACTCAAACTTGAGAATTCTACAAGGTCGGAGGCGGAGCTCCGCGTAGAACTGGAGCTCAAGGGCCGGGAGATTGAGCAGCTGGAGGAAATCAGCAGATTGAGTCAAGACAATGTAGATGTGCTGAAGGAGTCAAAGATAATGCTTGAGGAGGAAGTTCGGAATCGCAATTCCCAGATCGAGCGGCTGGAGATATCGATGACGGCCTTGGACGGTGAGGTTAAGGATCTGCTGGATAAACAGGACGTCGCTGAAAACTATGAGGCCGAGCTACAGGCCAAGTTGACGGCAAATGAGAGCCAACGCGGGGCAATGATACAGCAACTCGAGAACAGCATGGCAAATGTTGTAGCTTTGGAGAAATCGGTAATGTCCTTCGAGGAGCAGATTCAGGAGTACAATGCCCGGATGAATTCACTCGAGGAGTCGGCATTCGGGCTTGGTAATGAGCTACGGAGTACCCAGGAGCTCAAAGTGCAGGCCGAACAAGAATTGGTGGCAGTACAGTTGTCGGTATCGGAAATGGAGTCGAGCCTGCGATCTGCTACAGAGACAAATGCGAACTTGCAAGCAGATATAGAGGACGTCCGCAGAAGCAAAGCTGAGCTCGAGCTCGATTTGGAATCCACGCAGGAAAAGGCTACTGTCGAAGCTGAAGCTAAGGAGTCGTTGCAGCGTGAGTTCAACTCTCTTCAGGTCCTGATGTCCGGTCTGGAGGACGAGTTACGGACTGCCCATGAGAGAATATACACCCTCGAGCAGCCAGACCCGGAGATCGAGAGAGAACTGGAGGATTTGAGAACATCCAAGGCATCCCTGGAACAACAATTGGAGGCACTCCAGCAGTCGTCTTCAGGCCTGCAAGATGATCTTCAAATCACTCTAGAAAAACTGAGTTTGATGGAAGCCTCCACGGTGGAGCTTCAGTTTAAACTACAAGACTCCGAATCCTCAAAGCTCGAGCTTCAGTCCAAACTCCAGAGCTCCGAGGCCTCCATGGCTGATCTTCTGTCAATGTTGCGAGACTCCGAAACTTCCACAGGTGATCTCCAAACCAAGCTTCAAGAGTATGAAGCTTCCACAGCCGAGCTTCTGGCCAAGCTCCAAAACTCCGATACCTCCGCTGCCGAGCTTCAATCTAAGCTACAAGAGTATGAGGCATCTACTGTCGAGCTCCAATCCAAGCTTCAAGGCTCCGAAACTTCCACACTAGAGCTCCAATCCAAACTCCAGGACTCCGAATCCTCTACAGTTGACCTAATATCCAAGCTTCAAAATTCCGAAGCCTCAACGGTTGAGCTTCAGTCTAGGCTCCAAGAGTGTGAGGCATCCACGCTTGAACTTCAATCCAAACTCCAGGAATCCGAAGCATCTACCCTTGAGCTTCGATCTAAGCTTCAGGCCTCCGACCCCTCGAAGGCTGAGCTCCAAAATGAAGTTCAGAGCGCACAACAGGCTAAATCCAAGGTTGAAGAGCAACTCCGGAATGCCCTCGAATCCAAAGCGTCCCTCGAAAGCGGTCTGCACAGTGCAAATTCCCGCCTCAATGTTGCCGAAACAGCAGAGCTCGACCTTCAAGCCAAGCTCTCCGTCGCCGATGTTGAGATCCAGGAATTACGTCGGACAAATGCCAATCTTGAGGATTCCGAACGACATATGACTGCAACATTGAATGTCGCGGAGAACGAACTTGAGGTTTTAAAACGCGCCAATGAAGAGCTGGAGGCTTTTCTCAACCAGGCTGAGCAGGAGATGGCGGCTGCTGAGGCTTCTACCTCTGAGTGTGAAAGACGGCTTGACTTGTTCCTCGATGAATCCAATGCCAAAATGTCTGCTGCGCAGCAATCGAAAATCAAGTACAAGCGCCGACTCATCACCAGTGGGAAAGAGCTAGCAACTCTTAAAACCGAAAACAGCAGCTTACAATCTCAAATCGAACAGAAGGATCACGATATCAAGAATTTGAAGAGCATTGAGAGTCAACTACAGGCTGAGCTGAGCTCTAAGAACACAACTATCGAAGAACTGCAGACGAGGAAGAGCGATTTCAGTGCTAGTATGAGTGAGATTGAAGAAGAGCTCCGCATGCTACGCGAAACAAAGAAGACATTCGAGACAGTTGTTCAGACTCTTCAAGAGAAGGCAACTAATCTGAATGTGCCAGCTGAGGTGGAGCAGCCTGCTGAAATTGCTGAAACGGCTGAATCGTCAGAAAAAGAGGATTTCGATGGCTTCATACCGTCGCCAATGGTGCAACGGATCCTGCGTAGTCGCGCGGATACATTAACCGGCGAGCCAAGGTCGTCGAGGTCACGGCCAATGAGCCAATGCACGTCTGTGACAAACGGTGATGATTGGAATAGTTGGGCACTAGAGATTGAACGGGTCAGAATGCTGAGGGATGAGACAGCCATGCAGCTGAAGGGAATGGAGAAGGTCAAGTCGGCATTGAAAAAGACTTTGAAGGCTAGCGAGGCAGAGCTGGAGCGGCTAGAGAAGAAGTCGAGACCGTGAGTCATCCTAAGCTCCTGCATCATGAGGTATTAAATTGAGACTAACCGTTATCCAGAAACAGTAAAGCCCCCTCCGATAAGAAGGGAAAATCTCCCTTCTCCCCCTCACCAGATAGGCCCGCAACGAGCGACGGCTGCCGAACACTAAACTCGGTTGTCGCCGTTGATCCGGACACAAGAACCTGGACTAGTCCAAAGAGCAACCCAGGGTCTGACAGCGGCACCAAAACTCCACAGAGGCCAAGCACAGCGAATCGGCTTGGCATGATGGGCAGCTTCAAGAGGAGCCCTTCAACTCTCAAACTCGAGGCTAGCACGCTCACTCACGAGCGGAGGAGTTGGAGCACAATGTTAAAACACGCGTTTACTCCAAGTAGGAAGTTGCAGGTTGAACGATGATGGTATGTGATATGAATGGACGCAATATGACATTTCTTGTACAATGGGTGGGTGGTTTCTTTGTCGCAGGAAGGCCAGCCATCGGATTCTACGACAAGGCGTTTATGGGAATAGGAGGACCGCGCATAGCGATGATGCGCGAAATACAATCGGTTTTAAGACGTGCACTCCCTTGGTATAGAGGGCAATTCCCTGAATGAAGAATGGACGGAAAGAGACGGAAAGGACTAAAGAGAGGCAGTCACCTCGTGTTTGCATGTCAAGGCCTTATTGTAGTCAACTGTAAGGCAGTGTAGTAGTAGAAATTCTATCTCAATATCAACTATGTGTATTTGGAAAAGTCGGACTGCAGCATCGCGTCCCCCTACAGGAAACACATGCACTAGCATACTACCATGTATATTAAATTTATATCCACTGTACAACGAGGCTTACTTTTCATTCCGAACGACGCCTAGGTATCCCACCTTTTCCACCAGCCCATACTGAGCTTTATCAGAGCTGCAGTTACAGCTCCATTCTGCTTCAGTGCCAGTCCCCTCTTCGCTGTCCGGATTCGGCCTACCTCTATGTTTCTGCAACTGCTCGTCCATCTCAGCACTAGCATATCCCACAATTGCCTTTAGCTTGTCGAATGCGCTAGGAAACACGGGCAACGCCGCTACATCTCCCTTGCCACCAAACCTCGCAGTCGGATTCCGCGGCATAATGTTAGTCGCCAGCGCCAAGCGCCAGCTCACTGTGCAGAGCCACTTCAGCTCGCAGCACCGTTAGATTACGCTCAAGACTGGTCGGCGTACCCAATGCTGCGTTGTGGACTGTTTCTAACCCCCTCGCTCACTCCCAGTGATTGCCTAGGCATTTTTCCGTGTATCGCTGGGTGAAAGCTTCAGTCTCCAATAACATACTCTCTTTCAAGCTCCACTTCGTGATTGCTGTTGCTGATTTGCTTGGAACAGATACTAGAACCACAAAATCAAGCCATATTCAAGACCCTAACTTGGATGCAGGCATAGCACTTTTAAGTCCAGGGTATCCCTTAACCCGCTGACTCTGGTTCTCAGTTATCGATAAGGATTAGCCAATTAGAGGCTCTCGTTTGATAAGAACTGCAGCGACGTGAGGTTATTGATTTCTATGTATATATATATTTGTAGGCTAGTCCTTAGAGTTGAACTTTGCCAGGTGTTCCTCCCAACAGGGCCCTGTCGTGCAGAACGGAATCCTACACACAGAACAGCCCCATCTTGTTCTCGGCGTTGGTGCACGGTGCGGCTTGGCATTACACCTCAGCGGGTTAAGGGATAGCATTAATAATTGTAACTAAGCTTTAGAAAACACTGCTGCCCTTGCGTCGACATGTCCTAGGCTGCGATCATGATAACCAGGCCAGTATCGCCAATAACACTTGAAGACACCGAAGACACTTCCAGTACCCTTGTGGAAAGGTGTTAAAAGTCCCACAGGGTCACGTGTTAAGAAGTCCGAATACTTAAGGGGGAATTAGGTAAGATATTTAGGAAAAATTCTATTAACTACCTAACTATCACTCTATCTCCGCTACCTGTTGTGGAACGGAAGGATTAAGAAATGAGAACTCTCCCCTATTAAGAGTGGCTCTTAAGCCTCTATATATACACCCCCTGTCAATTGCGGTAGTCACAGACTAAAACTCCCCTTGGCATAATCCGACACGGTTAGTCAGCATCGCCGCTATACTTAGGCGCCAAGCACCCTTGCCTTACCCGCTGGCCCTGCTTAGGCTGCTTAGTCACATTCCTGCTCCTCTACCTTAGCAACTAATTATGCCTTAAAAATGCTACGTCCTTATAATGCGAATTGTTAACTCTATATAATAATCTTAAAGGGCCATATTTGGGGTCCCTGGGGTTCCTAAAACTAGGCCCTCCTTAAAATAGAGCATTTGCCCATCCTAAGCTGCATCTATATTATAATATAGCGTCCCTAAAGGTTTTAGTTAAAGAGGAGGCACCTTATTCCTCTTATTATAAGATCTCCTCCTGACTATATCCGTTTACTCTATTTTACCTACCTACTGCTTAATTTTTATCCTATCCCCTCTTCTCTTACCTACTATTCCTTAGCTTTTCCGCCTATCTATTCTTCTAAGCTTATATTTATATTCCTTCTTCCCTTCCTTTTTATACTAACTTTTACTTGCCTTATATATTCTCTATAAAATATTTTAAAAAAAAACCCTTACTAGTTCTTTACTATAGTAAGAGTAAAGTGTAACGATCGCCCACTGAGCCAAACGAACGCAACTGGCTCAAAAGGTATAGTGTCGAACCGAATGGTTTGACTGGCTCGGTAACTAATATATATACGTTCGTCCCTATCGTTACCTAACATAAAGGGTTTTAAGCAAAGTAGGGAGGGTATAGACGGCACTGAAGTTCGAAAGTATCTCTAGCTAAAGATAGAGAGAGTTTACTAGAGGAAGGTAGAGCTATAGAACTAGCAAATTATAATTAACGTACTATAGCGGCCGGAATCTATCCCGCCCTAACTCTCTAACTCTTTTCTAAATAGATACGCTAAAGAATATCTTAGTGCTACCTTATATAATATAAAGTCGCTAAAAGATTTCGTTAAGAATATAGTATACGGTATTAATAGCGTTAAGGATAATCCAAAAGCAGCCTTAACTACCGTTAGCTAGTACTAGAAAGATTTTACGGCTAGCTAGCGCCATAACCACCCCATAATACCTACGAATATAATATACTTAATTATAAATATACGTCCTATCTATATCCCTCCTATTTTCTTTTTATTAGAGGATTTAATCTTATTTGGTTTATTAAAGGCCCGCTAGCCAATAAGCTAAAATTACCTTTATAAAAAAGGCCTTAAAGGTTTATAACTAAGAACCACTTTATTTATTTAGAAAAGCAGTTATAGATAGCAGATTAGCTTATATATAAACGGCTAGTAACAAAAGTAAATAATTAGATAGATCTTATAGCTATTATCAATTCTTCTATATAAGTTAGTAAATATATTAAGTCTAGCTGTTAAGCGGGTTCTAGCTAGGGTTTATACTATAAAGTAAAAACCCCTCCCTACCCCTCCTCCCTTCCCCCCCTAGGGATATATATATATAACGTAGTAAAAAATAGACTAACTTAATCCTAATATAGAATATAATGTTTATAATATTTCGCAACAAGTATAAAAACGCGGAGTTTGCTATTTAAGTTATTTAAAATATTAAGAATATAATTATAATACTAGATAAGAGGTAAGCGCTAGGTTACTAAGCCTATTAAACTAAGCGGCGGTTTCTAATTCTTAAGTTAGTAGGCTAGAGCACTCTCTATATAAAGGGTTAGTACTAATACCTCTTATTTACAACTTAATGTAATGGCGCTAGAGCGCGTCACCTGCCAAATTCTGCCTAAGTTCTGCTATATTCTGCCACCTGTCATACTATCTTATATTATCGCGTAATGTCTAGTACTGTTTTCTACTATTAGCTCGCCTACTACTAGCGCCTTAGCGGCTCGCGCTACTTATTTATTTACACTAGCCCTAGCGACCCCCTTTCCTTCTCCTTAGCTTAGTATCTTTATTAGATAGCAATCTACAAGCTTTAGTTTAGAGGCATTTATACAAGCTATTATATTATACTAAGCTCTCCCTATATTGCCTAGGAAGGCCTTAATAATATCCCACCTTAAAAAAAACTTTGTCTATAATAACGCGTTAACGTGCTATACTTAGACACTAAAATAACTCTATACTACCTAGGAAGGCCTTAATAATATCCCACTTTATAAGCTAGATAGGACTAGACCTATACCCCTAGAATTAAAACTAAAGCGTATAATACTAACAAACCCTAAAAAGCTAATAATGGCACCTAAAGCTAGCTTATTTAAGAGAGCTACCTCTACCTAAGAGGAACCTAAGATCTAATTAAGATTAGAAATTAAAGATAATAATAACATTATAAACGTACGCGAGTAGATTCGCGTCCTTGCAGCTAGCTAGAAAGCTAATTATCTTAAGGTAAGAAATATATAAGAGATCCTATAAAAGATCCTAAAAAGCCTTACGGCCTTATAAAATAGCCTAGCTTCCCCTTTTTAAAGCCCTAGCCAACCTATTTACTCTACTAAATATAATATACTAGAAAGTATAGATATAATAATAAAGTAATTAAAGTTTATTAAGCTTCTTAACCCCTAACTACTATTTAATGGGATAGACCCTACCTTTAAAATTTAGAGGATTTAAGTATAAGGAAAGCTCCGTGTTAACTATAACTATTTCCTTTCTAAAAAAGCTAAAATGCTCTACCTCTTTAGTTAAACTACTAAGGACGCCTAACGGTACCTTTAAGCTAAGTTTAAGGACAATTCCCCGGTTTAATTTATATCTATTAATAAGATAATACGGCATCTAGTAGCTATCTATATTAACCTAAACAAAGTATAAAACGCCTAGTATAACTATAATCGCCTAATAATAAAGCCGAACTAACCCTTTGCTAAATTTTAAACTTAATTCCTATACCTTACAGGAGAAGGCTAGGTTTCCCTTAAAAACTACTAATTAGACCTATACAATAAGCTAATAATCTAGCTATAAGAGAAGATTACTATAACCTTAAATAACCTTTTAACGTATAATAGACTCGCAACTTATTACCTATTATTGGACTTAGAACTAAAGTAAATTAACGCCCGCCCTAATCGGCGGAAGTAACCCTAGAATAATTAAAACTTATTAGTTACACCTATAGGAGCTAGAGTAGGAAGATAAGCCACGACTACTCTTATACTAAAAGCGGTTATATCTACACACTAGTAAGCCTCGCCCGACTAGCTATATACTATACCCCTAACCAGTACTTATTATAATACCCTAATTAACCCTACCTTAGCTATATGCTATAACTATAATAAGGAGGATTACTTTACCTTATCTTACCTAGAGCTAAAGGATATAGGTAATTAAGGAGATAAAAAAAGGAGAAACGACTAACAAGTTAGGAAAAAAAGAACCCTAGGGAAAGACTCCCCCCTAGGATACCTTATCGATCTTAAAGAGATTAATCTTAGTTAGTTAATAAGTAGAAATCATTTTATAGTTCTATATATAGTATCTTAAAATAGATATAGAGTTAATATAACTACCCTAATTAATACTAAAGCAAATGGCTTCGCCTTTATAAATACTACTTATATAAATAATGTTGCCAAGTCTCTAAATATAGAAGCTATCCGACTAGAGAAGCCTATTTAGGTAAAAGGCTATAACGGCTAAGCTGCTTAGCTGGTTACCTATATCTTAAAGTTATATATCGCTCTTAATAGACGACGCTAATATAGTATCCCTTTTTATATCCTAGACCTAGGGCCCTATAATATAATCCTTAAATAAAAATAGATGTCTTATTTTAATATTTAGCTAAATATACGATAAAGGCAGTCTATCTAGCCGGAGGATAGACCAAAGTTGCCCTCTTTTATTAGGAAAATCTAAACTAGCCGTAAGATACTAGCCGTAAGGGCTAACCCTACCTACTAGTAGGATGTCTGGGCCTGTAACTTAGCCTTTACCTAAAAAAACGCCCGCCGCAAAGCTGGAAAGAACTCTATACTAATAAAGATACTCTCCTAAAGTACTATATTTAAAGAAGACTCTATATATAGAAGCGGAATAGATAGTAATATAGATAATATCTAAATCGCGTAGATTTAACCAGTATAAAAAAGAACGCATTAATAAGATATAAGGGATAACCTCTAAAAGATGCAATAGGAGCTAAAAGGAGTAATAATAACGCTAGTACCCTAGAAGTTCCTAAAGTTATATATGCCCCTATTATTATATAACCCCCCTATTATAAATATTACCGTAATTAACGCTATAGTGTTCCACTTTAATATATACTAAAAGGATAATAAGGTCTTTATAATAAGCCTATATAAGATTAACCGAATTATTAATAATAGGGAGGAAGAGCCAGTTAAGGAAACCAATAAGGAACTAGTTAAACGCCTTTTTTTACTATCTATATAAATTACAAGGATGCATTCTTAAGGGCGGCTTTAGATAAGTTACCCCCTTACTAGACATACGATTATAAGATTTAATTAGAAGCCAATAACTTGCTAAGTTATAGCCCCCTTTACTAATAATTAATGGATAAGCTAAAAGCAATAAAGTAGTACTTAATTAATAACCTAAATAAAGGGTTTGTTAAGCTAAGTTGAGCCCCTTTTACTTCTCCTATCCTATTTATAAAAAACCCTAATAGAGGTCTTTACTTTTATATTAACTATTAAAAGCTAAACGCTATTACTTAAAAGGATTGGTATCTTATTCCTTTAATTAATAAGACCCTTGCACGTCTAAGCTAGGTAAAGATTTTTACTAAACTTAATATCTGTTAAGCTTTCTACTGAATTAGGATAAACCCCGCATTTAAAGATTTAATAATATTTTATACCTATTATAGTTTCTATAAATATAAAGTTCTTTTTTTTTAAACTAATAAACGGATTAGCTACGTACTAAAGGAATATAAATAACGTTCTTTTTAATTACCTAGACGAATTCTGTATAGTATACTTAGACGACATTCTTATATACTTAGATAATAAACTTAAACATCAAGTTTATATTAAGAAGGTCCTAGAGAGACTACGAAACGCAGGCTTATAAGTTAATATTAAAAAATGTAAGTTTAAGGTAAAATATATAAAGTACCTTGGGTTTATCGTAACTATAAAAGGAATTAAGGTTAACCCTAAGAAGGTAGAGGCAATCCGTAACTAGAAGCCCCCTTATAGTAAAAGGGATCTAGTCCTTCCTTAGGTTTTATAATTTCTATTACTAGTTTATCCATAACTACGGAGTTATAGTAAGGCCTTTTATATAACTTACCCAGAAAGACACGCCTTTTATCTTTAATAATAACTATATAAAAGCCTTTAGAGAGTTAAAAGATCAGCTTATCTCCTCTTTAATCCTTTATCACTATAACCTAAACCTTAAGTTAATGCTAAAAACGGATGCTTTTAATAGAGTTATAGCGGGAATCCTATTACAGTTATATCTAGACAGCAAATAGTACCCTATTACCTTCTTTTTAAAAATATTAAACCTAGCTAAGTATAACTATAAGGTATATAATAAAGAAATACTAGCTATTATTTAATTACTATTCTAATAGCGTATAAAGCTTAAAGGTACGAACTCCTAAATTAAGATATACACAGATTATAAAGCCCTAGAGTACTTTATAACTATAAAGTAGCTTATTAAATAATAAGCTTACTAGGCTAAAATACTCTCCTAATTCTTCTTTGTAATTATATATCGTTCTAGTAAGTAAAACTCTAAGGCTAATATATTAACTTAAAGGAAATAAAATATAGGACCCTAGGATAAGCTAAAAGCCTAATACCGGACGCGCGCCCTTCTTTACCCCAAATAGCTTAACCCGCGGATCCTTAAGGAGCTAGACTCTAAGTAGAATAATTTAGCACCTATAAAAGAAGTCTTAAATAAACTAATAGGGCTAATTAATTATATCTTAATTGCGAACCGCATAGCTAACTCCCTAAAGGCCCTCCGTAACTAAGCTATAAAAGGTAACCCCAATTTAGAAATAGAAGAAGGACTACTTCTATACTAAAAACGGCTTATAGTTTTAGATATTAACAACCTACGGACAAAGCTAATCCGCAAAGCCTACTATTAAGTCTCTATAGTATACCCTAGTTAAGATAAAACCTACTAACTACTAACGTCCCATTACTACTAGTAAGGACTTTTATTAGATATAGATTAATTTATTAGAAACTGCCACGCCTATAGACGCGTAGATGCCCCTAAGGATTAAACTCCTAGGTAGCAATAACCGCTGCTAGTTTTAGAACGCCCTTAGTAATATATTATAATGGACTTTAAGTTGTTTTTAAAGGACGCCCACGGCTATAATACGGCCTTTATTATAATTAACCGACTATATAAGTAATCCGTCTTTTTCCTTTATTTTAAAATTATAACGGCAAAGGATATAGCCCGCCTCTATATTAACAACATTTATTAATTCTACGGCGCCTCTAAATTAATTATCTCTAACCATAGTCCCTAGTTTATATTAGATTTCTAAAACAAATTCTGCTGTATCCTTGGGATTAAAATTAAGCTCTCTACTATATTCTACCCTTAAACTAACGGCTAAACTAAGATTATAAACTAGTATCTTAACTAGTAACTACGTCCCTTTATAGACTACTATTAGGACAACTAGTTAGAACTACTACCTATAATAGACTACGCCTAGCTTACACTCCACCATAGTAGTATAGGGATATCGCTATTTAAACTACTCTACAGGTATTACACTACAAACGTCCTTTAATTGGGATAGGCCTACTAAACCCGCTACGGCCCGCGAACGCCTTAGCTATAAAGAGGCCCGGGCATTTGCCAAAAGAATATACGGAGCCTAAGAGACTGCTTAAGCAATTATAAAAAAAGTGTAAAAAAAGAAGAAGTCTAATATAAACCAACATTATTGCAAGGTAGACTTTTAGGTAAGAGATAAGGTATAGGTATTAATAAAGAACTAGAAAACCTAGAGGCCGAGCTATTAGCTAGACTACTAAATAGCTAGCCTATATAAGATTCTTTAAAGGGTAAGACACTTTTTTAAGATTAAGCTACTAGAGTTAATAAGGATCTACCCTATTTTCTCCCTAGACTAACTATAAAAGGCTATAAATAATCTACTACCTAGGCAGTATAATAACCCCCTACCACTAATCTAGATTATAGAGGATAAGGAATAGGAAGTTAAAGAAGTCCTAGCAGTTAAAAAGGACCGTAATGTCTTAAAATACTATATAAGCTGGGTAGGCTATAATGAAGACCTAAAATAGTACCCCGTATCTAATTTTAAGTACTCTCTCTATAAGCTACAGGACTTTTATATAGCCTACCTTAACCTCCCTAAACCACTATATAAATTAGACAACTAGATTAAGTGCTAAAAAGAAGGGTTAAATAACTATAACGATTTAGACGATAATAGGGAGCTTAGATAACGCCTAAGGGCAGGCTTTTTTAGGAAGGGGGGGGGGGGGTAATATAACGGCGTTAGAGCGCGTCACCTGCTAAATTCTGCCCAAGTTCTACCATATTCTGCCACCTATCATACTATCTTATATTATCGCGTACTATCTCGTACTGTTTTCTACTATGAGCTCGCCTACTACTAGCACCTTAGCGGTTTGCGCTACTTATTTGTTTATACCAGCCCTAGTAACCCCCTTTCCTTCTCCTTAGCTTAGTATCTTCATTAGATAGCAATTTACAAGCTTCGGTTTAGAGGCATTTATGCGAGCTGTCACACTTAATGCTCCTAATACTTACTATATTTATCGCGGCAAAAGCATTTAAAGACTATAATACTATTAAAAAGCTCCTTAATATAGTACTACCGGAGGATAAGATGCTTTATTTATAATAAAAGAAAGCATATTTAATACGCCTTTCTTTAAAAGCATATCCATAAGAGAAAAAATTAAAAAGGTGAACGCATTTAGCTTCCGCCTTAAAGCGCTAGGCTTCTACACAGGATACCCTTAGCTGCCTATAATTTACGACTTTAAAGCGGAGGGCTTATACTAAATTAGTATATATATAGTTATTCCCTTTATATTAAGGCTATTTACTAATTAATTTCTAGTAAAGGTAAGCTATATTTAGCCGCTTAAAGAATAAAGCATACTAGGCAGAGAGATTTAAATATATTTAATAATTACTATATACCTAATAATAGTGGCACAGATAGCTAAGTAAGCTACTTTAGCACTAAGCTACGCAGCATTATTAATAACCTCTTCCGCGGTTTATTTCTCCTATATAACCTAAAACTATAGCAATCTCTTTTAGTAGAGAAGTAATATAAGCTTAAAAATAGCTCGAAATATATTAATATAGAGAAGGAGATTACCGCTCTAAAAGGGAAGAAAGACCCAAAATTTATTACCTATTAAAAGGAGCTTTACGCATAGAGACGCAAGCTAACTACTAAAGAACTCCACAAATAGTAGAAAGTATAGCCGTATAGGTCGGATGTTAAGGATAAGGATAACGACTTACTATACTATTACCGGACTATATTTAGCTAAACTTAATTTCTTATACCTAAACGGGACCGCCTTACCTTTACTTTCTTTAAGGTCGCTACCTTATAGAACCCTATAGGCCTTAGCGCTCTCCGTAATATAATTACGCTATACTAAAAGTATACTAAAGTAGAGTTCCAGCTAGGCTTAGAGCTAAAGAAGTACTATTACTCTAACTTAGCAAGCTAATGGAAGCCAGCTTAATCTCCGCTCGGCAATACTAAGAAAAAGACTCTTTATAACTAAAGGCATATATATAACTGCTATAAGAAGAGTTATAATAGCTTTTTTAAGCTATGCTTCTAGTATAACTAATAGATTTTTAGGGAGGTATAATAGAGCGACTACTACTAAGCGTATTTAGGCAACCCTAAAACACTTTCTATTTAATATAACCCTCTTATTGTAACGTGGCCCGCCTCCACGTCGCCATACGGCCAAAAAGACTGAGAGTGCTTGCGAACTTGTCGCAAGCGCGGCGGGACCTAATATATATACTCTTACACTTATCTACGGCGGGGTATTTACTACTACCAGCTACTGCCCTTTCTACCTTAGTAATACTAATACCGCTCTACTAGTTATAGTATAGATATATTAATTCCTAAAACGGGCTATATAGAAAGACTAAATAAGAGTAGACTAGTAAATTGCCCTTATCTAGGCTCGTAATATATTACGATATTTAATTTAATTAAAAAGCTAAAGTTCTATCTCTAAGATATTTATTGCCTTAACTTTACTAAAAAACAGAAACTACTAAAAAAATTAAAAAAAGATAGTAAAGTGGAATTAGAGCTAACAAAAGGTAAAAGGCGAAGGTCCTATAATAAGGAATTAAGCATAAATAATAAAGCTCTAGTTAAAGTAGAATACGGCTTTATTAACAAGATAATAGAAAACATTATCTAATGCCCATCTAATAGATCTGCAACACCTTTAAGCCGGTCTATATTGGATTTTGGCAGCTATATAAGTAGTAACTAGACTAAAAACGGAAACTTTCCCGGTACTAATACCCCGCCATTATCTATATATAGTGGGATTCTTAAAAAGATTAACCCTAGACTTCTTACTTAAGTGGCAGCCTAAAGTAATATAATATCTAAGTATAATAAAATTAAGGTTATAAACCTTATAAACCTGAATAAGAGTATACCTCCACTTCTAATTTAAAGATAAATAGCCCACTATCGCCAAACAAATACATAGAGGGCAGTATTAGAGAATTAATAGCTAAAATATAGGATAGGGAGTGCCCGCCCCTGCCCTTTATAATCTATTTAAGACATTAGTCTACTTACCCCTATACGCCTAGAGGATAACTAGTTTACTATTAAGCGGCTAATTAAAAAGTATATCCGCTAAATTAGCTACCTAATTACTAATTTTATTCCTAGCTGGTTTAGGGCTAAGCCTTTATAATTAGATAAATATATTACGTATTACTTTCTATTATTTATTTTTATTCTTATCCTTTTACTTTAACTTTATTTGTTTAGGATACTTTAAGAATATATTTAATAGTTATAGTTATAGTTTTTTAATAAAGACTTATGCCCATAACTATATCCTCGTTAAGTAAACCGGCGTTTTTAAACCCTAAGTAATAAATAATATAATAGTATAGTTATTAGCAAGACTAGCTTCCGCCTTAAAAGCTATTAGAAGTTTTCCTTTACTTTAACTAGGGTCTATTATCCGTTAAACCTAATTTAGTTAAGTAGTGGGTGCCCTATTACAGGCACCTAAATTAGCCTTACTATTAGCAATATATCCTTTTTAAAAGACTTTAAATACGTCTAAGAATAGGTACCTTAATTAATCTATAACTTTTAGACGCCTAAAGAACCCCATTATTTAATAGTTAAGGGCCCTTTAGCTTTAAAAGCGCTATAGAAAACTACTCTAAACTTTTACTTCTAACTTTTACAACCGTTAACGCCAGAAACTCTTTAGTATACTAGTATAGATTTTGTAAGATAAAGCCCTTTATCTTATCCTTAAAGACACCCTTTTCTTTTAGTAAGGCTTAGAGTCTATAACACTCTTCTAATTTATAGTGCAGAGCCATTTCTACAGATTTAAAGTATTATTTTTGCCTCTTATAATAGCGCGCTAATTGCTCTTTATGCTTTATTAAAGACTCCTATAGGTAGAGTTATCTTTAAGTTGTAAAAATTGTACAATAGAATATCTGGAGTTTACCTCTCTTGTGCTTTTCTTTTTACCGTTTCTTAGTATTTTTAGTATACTAATATTAAATACCGTAGAGACTAGAAGCAGACGGCTTAGTATAAATAGTATTATTAGAGAAAGTAGAAATAGCAGAAATGTAGGGAAGTAAAGATATAAATGACCTAAGAGGGTAGACGGGATATTTTAAATATAAAGCTTTAATATAGTAATATAGCGTTAATACTAACACCACAGGTAGAATAATCTCTAATACTTATATTAGTAAGCAATAAAAATAATAACGTAGTTCCCTAGTAAGCTGGCCACCCTAGCGAGCCGGCCACCTTAAAAACTTACCAAAAATTGGAGATTTCATACTTTAATATCTTAACAACTACTTAATAATAAATTCTAATAATTTAGATTTAGACTTTTATATACGCTCTGCAGCTTCTATTAAAGTGATATAGTAATTAGTTAAGTGGTTTTTAAAATATAGTAATTTAGCTTTAATTTAGCTTTAATTTAGCTCCTAAATTATAATATCTTAAAAACCACTTAACTAATTATTATATGACTTTAATAGAAGCTGTAGAGCGTATATAAAAGTCTAAATCTAAATTATTAGAATTTATTATTAAGTGGTTGTTAAGATATTTAAAGTATAAAATCTCTAATTTTTGGTAAGTTTTTGAGGCGGCCGGCTCGCTAGGGTGGCCAGCTTACAGGGAACTATATTATAAGTAAATTCCTAATATATAGCTATAGACCACCACACCTAAAGCGCTAGCCCTTTTATATTTCTTATTCTAGTTCTGCTTCGTATATCTATAATAAGAATAGCAATATCCTATCTTAAGTAGAAGGCTAATAAGATTCTCTTAGTTTTAGCTAGAGAGACAGGAGCTATAGGAGATTTACTTTGCCCTTTATAACTTTAACGGAAATAAAGCTTAACAGCTGGGCTTAGAGAGGTTAGTAAGCCTTAAAAGAAGATAAAAGTTTCTAAAAATACTATTCCTAAGCCTATTACCATCGCGGATACCCTTACTATCGCAAAAGCCATTATAAAAGACGCCTCCGACGCCGCTATAAAGGTTAGTAATAAAGTTGCAAAAACCTTCCTAAAATCTATTACAGAGTCCGCCTAGGATGCCGCTATAAACGTTAGGAAAAAATTTACCAGCATCTAATTTTACTTTTCTGCCATTTTAGCATTTTCTAGCATTTCTAGCATTTTCTAGCATTTAGCAGCTAAATGCGGCATTTATTATTAAGTACTAGTATTTAGCGCCAAATGCCGCATTTATAATTAAGTATTAGCATTTAGCTGCATTTATTACTAAGTACTAGCATTTAGCCGCTAAATACTGCATTTATAATTAAGCATTAGCATTTAGCTGCTAAATGCTAGAAAATGCTAAAATGGCAGAAAAGTAAAATTAAATGCTGCACGAAGCTCTGTATAAAGCTCTATACGAAGTTCTATATAAAGTTCTGCACGAAGTTCTACACGAAGTTCTATATAAAGCTCTGTACGAAGTTCTATACAAAGTTCTACATAAAGCTTTACACGAAGTTCTATACAAAGTTCTGTATAAAGCTCTATATAAAGCTCGATATAAAGCTCTATATAAAGCTCAATACGAAGCTCTATATAAAGCTCTATATAAAGCTCTATACAAAGCTCTACGCGAAGCTTTATACGAAGCTCTATATAAGGCTTTATATAAAGCTCTACGTACAGAGGCTCTGTATAAGGCTTTACGCGAAGCTCTATATATAGAGGCTCTACACAAAGCTCCGTATCGGGTCCCCGCTATATTCCCAATAGCCTCTATACATGCCTCTACTAAGTATACCCCCTATATACACCTAGGTAGCCACCTCATTTTTTACCCTTCCTTATATCCTCCCTACCTAGGAAGACACTAGAACGACAGCTAGTAGACGACCGTCGCCGGAGCTAGACGACCGTCAGAGCCAGACGACCGTCGTCAGAGCTAGACGACCGTCGCCAGAGCTAGATGACCGTCGCTAGAGCTAGACGACCGTCAGCCAGACGACCGTCGTCAGAGCTAGACAACCGTCGCCGGAGCTAGACGACCGTCGTCATCGCCACACGACTATCGCCAGCAGAGTTGGGAATAAGCAAGCGAGCCAAGCTGAGCAGGCTCAGCTTGCTGGCTTGCAATTTTTGACACCTTGAGCTTGCTTGCTTGGCTTGTTTGGCCAAAATCGT
>Ga0307515_10003442_pt1 | contig 33302 bp, 38 predicted proteins | sample 17_EM_MG_FD_194513 | JGI IMG/M metagenome (GOLD analysis project Ga0307515, IMG submission 194513) | Populus trichocarpa ectomycorrhiza microbial communities from riparian zone in the Pacific Northwest, United States - 17_EM | ecosystem: Host-associated > Plants > Roots > Unclassified | place... | reverse complement strand
CGACGTAGTCGTCATTCGGTAGTGGAAACAGGTAATTAGACATTCGATGAGACATATGATGGTAAATAGCGGGGTAATGAGACATAGGGTACTAGGTATCAAAAACAGTGATAAGTACGTCATTCTCAGTTCGACAAATGGGAAGATTCTCACATGTCTCGACGGTTTCAAAGAGCCAATCAACTGTTTTGCGCGTACCATCTTTGTACCTCTTGTAGTTACTACCGAAACGGACTTGCCTCATGTTCGAAACTTTGGGTGCTGTCGTAGAGTTTGATCAGGGGCAGGTGGTGTAAGTCAGGCGCTTTGGGTTTGTTGTTGTATTGAGGAAGAGGAGTATCAGTGAGTGGCGGAAACAGACCACTTTTTTACAAGTAGAATTAGTGATTTTCAGTTCTGTGAATGATACGAGGCCGGTGTGGCATTATTATGTAACGTGACCTCGTAAACAACAGTGGTGCATCCTGTGCGGGTTCTAAGATTCGTTGTGTGTTTGAACTCAGGTTTATGCATCGTGTCATAAACTTTTCAACAAAGTTTAGGATCATCAATGTACCAAATTTCATTATACAACGTGCGTAAGGTCGAACTGGGGCAGTTATCAATGTAAAATTGTTGAATTTAAGAAATGAATCACCATAATCATATTCATGAGATCGCCCCAACATATGCCAGATATAAAAGGAAACTGCAGGACTGGCAGCTAAAAGGCAGGAATACGACTGAGTTGCCAAGGAGATTTAGAGAGACCCGTTATACTTTATGAAAGCGGATATGAAAGATCAAAGAGGTAGGATATAAGGAATAGGGCCAGCCGGGATGATACCATTGCCACCTTCGACTTTTGCATATCCCGTCTTAATCTGCCAAGATTCAGCACCCTGGATCATCGTTATGTATGCGTTTCATCACCGAAGACTTACCACATCGAAGTTTGTCGTTTTTTTAAAGACACCGCCACTTGTTCTTTCACTTTCATCCCAGTAAAGTCTTCTCAGCCACTCATGTAATCGAGGGTAATCCAACCGGATCATCTTGATGTTACATTTAAAGAGCGTATAGTACGCAGCATCGAACCGGATCAAAGTTGTGTAGAGGCGAATGTCGGCTTCAGTAATATGTTGGCCAAACAAGTATGGATGATGGCCAGGTTCGCCAAGATGGGTCTCTAAGCGATCAAGAGATTGAAAGAGCTTGGATACGTGCTCATTATACGCCTGCTGAGAAGTGGCAAAGCCTGTCTTGTACACTCCATTATTGACAGTGTCGTAAACCCATTCGTTCATGGCGTCGATATCTTTGGCAAGGTGAGGTGGAAGGAAAGCGGCTTCTCCTTTACTTTCCTCACGCCTCTCCGACGGAAGTAGCTTGTCGAATGCGTCGTAAAAAATACGGATAATCTCACTGCTTTCATTATTCACAATGGTCGCTGGCATATTCATGAGTCAAGCAGAGGTAGACAATCAGGAAGACCAACCATTCTTCTTATCCCAGAGCACTGGAACTGTAATTCTTCCGTTATAATGCGGGTCCGCCATCAGATACAATTCCCGCATGTATGTCGCGCCATATATGGGATCTTTTTCTGGCCCTCGCACACCAGAGAAGTACCAGCCTTTGACTGGGTCACGTGCGTCGAGCTCGACAAGCTGTATTACATCTTCTAGTCCCTTTAAAGCGCGAACTATCACGGCTCTGTGTGCCCACGGACAGCCGTAATGGATGTAAAGGGCATAACGGCCTTCCTCAGCAGGGAATTGTTCGGAGGGAATGAAGTTTCGAAACTTGGAAGCCGGTCGTCTGAAGTGGCCATCGTGGTCGGCGAATCTCTCCTTAGTGCCGTTGGTAGACTGCATTGCGAGGGTCAGTAAGCCATTTGCATGACAAGCGGACCATGACTTACCTTATTGGTCGACATAGTCTTGGTCTATAATCACCTTTAGAGCCGCCCCGAGTCCGCAAATGCAATTTCAACGTCGATTGAATGTTAGTATAGTCCTTTAAGCTCCTCTTAATCCTATGACCCGTCTTTCTGCGCCGGCCTCAACCCCCCGCTCATGATTACAAAACATCTAGGTCACCTTTTCTGATTACTCGTCAGCCCCGCGGCTGCGAGGCGGTACAACTCATAGTTGCTTGATAGGGCAAAGAAAAGTTTGACAGACTATTGGAGGGATGATTGATGCCACTGGATAGAATTGTTAGCACTCCGGATTGGGCGTCCACAGCGGAATCCTTTGCTTGTTGTTCACACTAGCGCTCGGCCAAGCTCTAGCCCGAACGCGAAAATCTCTTAGTTCCCCAGAGTGGGAAAGGTCCTAGCTCAACACCACCTCACCGATTTGCTTCAATCCATTGCAAAATGGGGGTATTCTAGGTATAACGCAAGGAATTTTGAAGCTTTCACAGGTCCTGGTCGAGACTTCGAGAATACCCTGGAAAATAGGGTTCGAGCCACCTCATGCACGGTCCCACTTGACCACCGACAAACCCAAAAAGGTAAGCGAGTATCTAGCACTTGCCGGATACGCTGCGTAGAACGATATAGAAGTGGGGTGACACGTCACCTGACACTGACGAAGTTGGACGATATTTGATAAAGTGGGTGATTTGATGATTCAAGGGAACAGCTGCAGCTTTCTCACATTTCAAATGTACGAAACTCATAGACAAGTCTGGAATCGATCCTAGCATCTCAATTCACAAGAATATCTTTAGTCTGCGGATAGGTGGCTGGCTGGCGGTGGCTATCAGGCACATGAGAATGCTACGATTCAAGATCTAAGAGAGTGATACATGATTTGGTTGCGGGGGGACTTGAGGCTTAATAATGATAATGCTGACGACGATGATGAGGATGAAGAGGATGATAGCAGCAGAAAGAAAAAGATACCAAGGGTTACGATGCTATACGTTCATTTGCTTATACAGTTAAGATAGTTGTGCGGTGTTTGAACTACTAATATTTTAAAGGTCACCTATACCGCTTAATGAATCTATATTTTGCCTACATATTAACTGGGAGTTTATTCTCCCTAGCTTCTCAAAGAGCTGGCCTTGGGAATAGTACTGTGGGGCTCAAAGTCTCAGAAATTCCTTTGCTCGTTGGGGTATGTATCATTGTTCGAATAGAAATGATTCCTTTATACACGTCCGGGCACTACCTAGGGACGGCAGGGGGAGTTTCATGGTGTTCGCATGGCTAATTCATGTCTTATTTATTCTCCATCAAGACCCTTCGTTATCTTTAACTATGCTTGGGTATCTTAATCGTATACTTTCAAAACTCTAACTCCTCAACCTCCATGCCACACTCCACACAACTCTTCTTGCTCATTCCCGTGTCTGGATCGAATACTGCCGTGCCCCACTCATGCGTATGCCTATCATTCCTTCCCACAATCCGATCTCCAAACCTCACATCCTCTCCTCCGGCAAGTTTACTCCTCTTATATGCCTCCACTCTCGTCCTCTTCTTCAGCTCCTCAAGCTTGCTATTAAATTTCTTCTCCTTCCGTTTCTTCTGCTCCGTCTGCCGTTTCTCAAACTCTGCGTCCAGCGCTTCAGGGGATCCCCATTTCTTAGGCGAAAACGCATACTCTTCAACTTGAAAGCGGAGGAAGAGCTGCATATTATTCCAATTAGACTTATGCGGATTCGGACGTTCGAGATGCGGTAGTAACGACTCGTCTTTAAGTTCAGCTGTACACCCACAAATCAGCAAAACATGCCGCCACGCCTCTTACTCGCCAGTGTCTCGTAGACACTATCTTCAACACCAGGCAGCACGCAGGAGAGAAGCACTCACGATCCGTCAACAGATAATCCTCCCTCGCCTCCGTCTTCGTCAGCAAGCTATACTTCTCCGGCACCCTCTCCTTACAACTCCCACAAACCTTCACCCCAAACACCTCCTCCCACTTCCAATCAATCTCCAAGCTCCCACACTCCCTACACTTCTTGGCCTCGGCCCCCTCCCCCTTCGCCTCCAACACGCTAATCCCCGGCTCAAACGGCCCGCTCCGCGCCGCCCTCAGCTTCGCAAGCAGCTGGTGCCGCTCCCACTCCTTCAGCGTCATATGCGCCGGCTTCTCCTCCTGCGGCCCGCCACCGGCGCGCATGGCGCGGTTGTGCGGGTCGTCGGTCGACGACAGGAAGCCGCCCTTCGTGTCCGTCATCTTGCTGAAGTCGTACTCGATGTACGCGGTGCGCTCGAACTTCTTGGCCGGGCGGATGCCGTCGTCCTTGGGCTGTGTGAGGGCGCCAGCGCCGGCGCCGGTGCGGGGGGCGGAGGTGCTGGAGGAGGCATCGCGGTGGGTGCGCGGGACGGAGGAGAGGGAGGAGAAGGGCCGTTTTTGGCCACGGGGAGCGGTGTTGCTGGCTTTGGAGGGTGCGTTGAGGCTGCTGGCGTCGGCGGCGGTGCGGAGGGCTTTGGCTTTTAGGCGGTTTTCTTCCTAGAGGGATGTAGGGTTAGATTATTGGGATTTCAGTGGGTTGGCTGGAAAGAGAGGGATTAAGGCCGTACCATCCGCCGCACTTGTTCCGGTGTGAGGGGGCCTGGTGGGAGGTTTCCGGCCTTGGAGGCTTGGGGTGGCGTTGAGGGCCGGTCTGCCATTTGTGGGGATAGAGAAGATCCTGGGAAGAATTGCGAAATTTTAATTTTAATTATAGCTTAAATTATGGGGAAAGGATGTAGGCTCCTCTAAACTCAAGGTGTTGCGGCTCTTGTGCGGCAGACTGAATCAGGTAGAAAAGTCGTAGGGTGGTGATGCAGGCCAAGGAACTAGAACCAAGTCACTTGCGGGAGAAGCATTGCTTGTGCGTAAACAGAATGAATTCTAATACTACAACTATGCCCATGCAACCAGCGGATTAGTGCGGGAACACAAGTAAACCATCTACAAGCAGTTGCTAGAGCCACATTTTGATTTAATATTTGCCCGTAAACCAAAAACCCTACATAGTCTGCCCAGGAGAAGCCCAGACGGGTTAAAATTATTCCTCCTTCGCGCCACCCCGTCCGGCTTTCTCGGCAGCCTCGATGCTCTTCTTATCTGTCTTGATCTCGCCTCCCTGCATAGCGCCCATGAGTCCGCCAGTCGCCTTCCATGGTCGCCTCAGGTCGCCAGTCGCTGGGTAGCCCAGTAAGTGGATCTTGATGAGGTTGCCCTCGAATGCTCCCTTCACGGGGATGATGGACTGGATTAGGAGCGGGTTGGTGTACTTAAAGTAAAAGTGCATGACGGCCATCATGCCGATACCCATGAGCTGTGCCTTGAAGAGGGCGCGGAGTTGCTGCAAATCATATGCGTGGATTGTGGTGTTGACGGGCTTGGGATCCTCGCCAGAGCCCATGGGGGCAGGCTCAACGTATTTGATCACGGTCATATCTTGAGCGAGAATATATTAGCTTTGACCTCCGTTGACCAGATCCTGCGCTTGGTGTAACATTGTGCGGAGGCTTGGAAACTTGCGAAAGCCATTAACATACCTCTCTTCTTGTTTATTTGCTGCTGCACGTAAAGGTAGATCCCAAGGATCAGCACGTTCGAGAAGACATAGAGAGCGCGGACTCCGTTTAACACATTCGGATCGTCAAATGGTATCTTTTTCGAGAGCTGCATAAAACCCCTAGGAAGCAATCAGATAACAGAGCCTGTTGTGCCCGATATGTCTACACATACAGGATAATGATAAGGTTTGTTCTGTATGAAAGCGCGTTGTTAGCAGGGGCTCTCTGTATCTGCCTGGAACTGTACGATAAATTGTACTTACATTTGCGGATTGAGCGCCATCTTGAGCCTCGATTGTTATGTACTGCGAAGCGAGCGAAGGAATCACAGTAGATACCGCTGTGTATGCAGTGCTAGCGGAGGGTGGAAGAGAATGGATGGGGAAGTAGATGTCTGAGGCTTTTTTGCAGAAGCAAAAATTGCAAGGGTTTTAGCAGCCGGCTTTCGAAAAGAGGACACCTTCGAGGCTCTGACGCCCTCGACTCGCTTGGCGAGGGGAAACATCCCCCCCAAAGCACTACTTATAACCACAATCTTTTTTTAAAGATATAAAAACTATATCGGTATTTTTGTGTGAGTTTTAATTACTGTCTAACGCGTTTCACTGTCGTGCTCAAGCCGAGCCATGCGGGCACTTCCCTGGGAACTCCCGCTCGCTATGATTTTACACACCTTCTAGGCTGCGCTGTGCCAAAGAAATGATAGATGCCAAAGACTGGATTTCCTACCCTGGAGATCAATCTTACCAACACTACACAAAACACTAACTCCATAGACTAGACTGGATGACAAAACTTCTAACCTTATGTCCTAAAAGGTTTATGACGAACAGAACGGTTGTGGGATCATTTATCGACCGAACCGGGAGTATCGAGCTGCTGAGGTGTATCTAAAGACCCAACGGAGTCGTAGAAGGCCCTGGATTTTTGTTGATCAGGTCCTCGAGTAGACATATCCGAACCCGTCTTAACTGAGTCTCAAGCCCTGCAGACGCCACGGGAGTTCCTTGTTCGGATCATCAAAGTTGAACTCCTCCTTGGATGGTTGTGTTCGTTGGAACTCGTTGTTCGGACTTTGCTGTCGTTGTCTTATTCGAGTTCCAACTGGAATCATATTCGCACCGGTCTTCGTATGCCCTAAAGTCGTTGGAGTAACGATGCTCTTGGAAGAGCTATCGATGTCTGGCATTTGAAGCGCCCAACGGCGGCTGGGGTGAAGGTCTGCTGCTGAGGGGCCGCCGGATGCATTCATGTAGGGAAGCGTGTCAACGCCGCTTAGCTGTTGGGCGTGTGTAAGGCTGAGGGATGGGTATTCAAAGCTCCTAGTAGTCCAAGGCTGCGCGGCGTTAATACCCTGAATACCGTTGGGAACAGCTTGATGAGAAGGGAAAGTAATTCTCTTAACACAATCTCCCAGGTTGTACAGCCCTGGACTTACGTCTTGCTCACTATGATGCCCACGCATTCTGTCGATTTCCTTGTCCTTATTATACCGAGCATTGGTGGCAGCTCCATACAGCTTCTCGATTTGTTTAGATGTTTCTATCCGTTGCTCTTGTGTCTCAACTAGCATTTGCCTTCGTAATACAACAATATGGGCATAATACTGTGTGATTTCTTGGAAGCGCTTAGCAGACCAGGCACTGCGTCCTAGGGGGTTACGTGAAGGAGTCTTTTTGGACTTGAGCCCTGCATCCTCCTTCTCTCTTCTTTCCGCGGCTCTCTTCTGAACTCTCATATGCCGTGTCTCCTCCCGAGTCTCATATGTCTTCCGATCGGTTGCACAGAGCAATTCTTTCTCAGCTTTCGACTCTGCTCTCCTAAGAAGTTGCATTAATCTGGCTGGATCGCAGAGAGTCTGGCCCTCGTGATGACTGATTTTGCAGGCTTTGCAATCTTGGCATTTTTTCTTTCTGATTTCTAGGTTATCAACCGCCGCGAGAACTCTATTCTGTAGTGTCATGATTTCTATTCTCAGATCTATCACCTCTTCTTGCTCTGCCTTCGCTGTTCGCTGTAGCTCTTTGCTAAGCTTGGCCTTTCCAGTTTGCATAAGCTTCCGCCTTGCCTTTAGAACCCGTTTTGACTCTGGGCGATCAGCTGGTATCGGACGATCAATTGTCATTGCTCCAATAATGGGTTGGCCGGAAATAGCACATCTTAACGGCCCTGATCCAAAATCGGCTTGACTATCAACAATGTCGGCGTCTGACATATCAGCGTCACCCCTGTAAAGGGGTGATGTTCCAGCCTTCTGTGGCCGAGTATGAAGCATGCCCTGAGGAGCAAGACGAGTTTGAAGGGGATTAATAGCAAAGCCGGTGTTAACAAGGTATCCACCACCGAGTGATGCGTGATTTGACTGAAGAGTCCGATTGCTATTAACGGGATGCGGAGCTGCGGGTGTGTCCAGCGCCGGCCAGCTCTGTACCAGTAGGTACTGAGCGCTGTCTTGCAGATTGATGTTCGTAGCAGGAAGGTGACTAGGTTGGGCGCTGACTGTACCACCGATTGGGAAGTCAGTATAGCGGTCGTAAGCAATAGAAGCTTCAGGAGCACAAGCAGATCCACCCCCGAGAGTGGAAGCCGGCTGATAGCTGAACCCACCGCCGCCGCTCAGAGAGTAGTGAGGTTGCAGAACAGCTCCACTGCCATTAGTGACGGCCGGCTGACCACCGTCTACTCCTGCAGAAGGCAAGATGTTGAGTGCGAGATTGGCGCTGCTGCTGGGACGCATTACGGGTGACAGCCTCACCCAACCTCCATCGGACTCATCGTCAGACATGTACATGTCGAGACTTGGATTACTAGGCATAGATATCTCAGCTTGGAGAGCCTGGATTCCTGCAGTATCCTTCAAAGAAGCCGAGCTGTGTTAGGTGCGTTCTTTTGTTGTGTGAGAGGGGAGAAAGGATATGAAGTTAAGGGGAGGCCGTGAGGTCAGTAAAAGCAAATGGCACGAACAACTTGTCGCATAGTTCTTAGTAGATGAAAAAGTTGTGGATACGCCGTGAGAATGTGGACAAAATCTGCCTTAATCTAGTTTACCCAGGTTCATTCAAATTCACCGGGCTTTTCTTTGGCGCGTGAATACAACCTAGCATAGCGCATCGCACTTATCTTATTTGCGCTTAGGATGCTTGCTGGAAGGATAGCTCTTTCTTGTGCACATTTGTAAGTAGCAGAAAATTTCTGGCTATTGACCCAACACATGTCAAGGCATTGAAAAGATAGGCCGTGGAAAACGTCAACGCATCCAACTTTCCTAACTTCACTCTTAGTTATCTTAGATTTGCTGCATTCCCGACTCAGGACAGGAGGCTGCTGCTGGCTCGGGTTGAGTGGAATAAGGAACAATTGTAGTGGACGATCAAGGATCCCACAACAGATATTTGAGGATATATTTCCACTGATTGTGGCAAAAGGATCTTCACGATTTCGCCTTATTTATCTGAAAGCAGCGGACACCGTTGCCAAGAAAACATGCCATTTTATGAAACCATGCATGCAAGATATCGTAGCCATCCAGCTTCCACACCCTCAGGCCACTGACTGCGCCGAGTCAAATATCGCCGCTCCCGCACTCCACGACAACAGATACAGCCCCCAACTACCGAAAGGACGCATTATATCGAAGAAGGGTAAAGCATCACACGAACCGATGCGCCGAAAGACTTGGGAGGAAGGTTGTGCCTAAACTGAGCCCTTACAACACCAGAGTTACCTAGTTCGTATGTCAATAAATGTGTCGCAATCAAAAAGAATCGGAGAAATCGTACCATGTGGGCGGGTAATCTAGATATGATTGTTAGCCATAATGACCCTCGAGTACATTGAGAGAATTGAAAATGCGCACCTTGCCCCAGATCACCCTAATCTTAGACCCCCGAACCTCCTTCTGTGCACGGTATACGAAAGCGACCTTCTTGCCAGTGTAGAATCTTCAAGATAATTAGCCCTGTTTGACGGCGTGAATTCCACTACCACTCACGTTGCTGCTTTTGTGTCGTCAACTCCCTCGATCTTGATGAGGCTGGTACCAGGCCTTGATTCAATCCGTCAGTACTCCAATCCACCAGAACCGACCGGAGTATCCTTACGTCGTATTTCGCTTTCCTCTCTGGTAGCTAAGGTGCTTGCCCCTGTTAAACCCATCGTATCAGCATCCTGTACCAAACTAATCTAGCAACCCTCACTCGCAACACTCGCATCCCCGTATAGGCTGTATGAGGTAGAGGTTTGGCTAGGAGCCACCCGGTAAATTGTCGCGCGCATTCCATCACAAGAGATACAATAGAGGGAACTCACTTCACATATACTAAAGAAGAGAAATAGAAGTCAGCATGGATCTACGATAGAATCGCTCCCACGAGTGCACGAAAGTCAAGCGCGGGTGTTGTAAGTTTTGAACTGGAGGAAATGATGAAAGGTGACTCGAGGGCCAACACTCACATCTATGGCCTGCCTCCGGCATCTTGAACAATCCCTAAACTCCGCTGTATGTATATGATAAACGGAGGAGGAAACTGGAATTTGAGTCGTGGTGTCGCTGGGTGTCGAGACTCGTCGTTCGTAGTCTCGACTTTGGTGAGGTTCAATTGCGAGTGTGTGGATGTGCTCGCTTAGCGGTCTTGGCATCGGCCGGTGTTTGAGGAAACTGCAAGGTTACCGCGGTCTGCCCTATTATAACCGTGACCGGCTGCAACAGTCATCACCAAGAATTCTAATGCAATAGCTTAATGCTACGAATTTTGCGCTGAAATGCTCTCTATGGTTGTGCCGCAAAATATCTTATTAGATGCATGACTAGCCCCTCCCAAAATTCATATACCATAAGAAAGCCCGCCCCACTTTCTAAATTCATCGCGGCTATTCGGTATGTGATGCTTTTGATTTATTCAACGATTTGAAGTTCTTTCGACCCCTCAAGACCTCCAGTCAAGCCGGTTGATAACAACCCAGCTGCTTTGAAAGCATATCACCGCCAATAATTTAGATAATAAATGACTAAGTAGTCAACACAAGTGTTCGCCTTTGCGCTTTTAGGTATATCGAAAATAAAGCTACCGGATAAGGTCGAATATAATGGAATCCCCCGCCATCGAATTTCAACGATCTCATCCGCCCGTCGCGAGCGTTCTAACCATAGTAACGCCCTTTCCGCTTCTACCGACACGAGTATAATGTATCTCAACCGATTACTGACCTTCCCAATTAGTGCACTCGCTGTGAAGCTGGGGAGTCGTGTTTAAGAACCATCGAGCTGCATGCGCGCCTGGAGCCTTGAGAAGGCGCTCGACAGATCTGGAGGAGTGATTTTGCAAGACGAATCATGCTAATTTCTGACTGTCCAAATGACCACCGAGGGAAGCCTCTATGAGAGGCGCGGGCTTCGGAAATACATGTCCTCTTACCTCCCGTCGGATACAAAATAAGCATGCGCATACAGACGGCTTGCCTAGCTTGTTGCCTGAGTGGAAAAATAATTTTTCCAGAGACTTCCGCATTTCGGAGGGGCTCCTTCGCTGAAATTACCAAGGCGTGTCGCATCTTGGAGTATTTGTGTGAGAAAACTTCCCCAGGTCTATGCAATTGCCTGACGGTCAGAGCCATGGCGGGCACCAGTGAGGATTGTCAGCGCAGCACGAGGCGTATTTTAGGTGAAAACATATTGCTGGTGGACGACAGGCTTGATGGTGGGGTCGGGACTCTCGGCGTTAGTCAACCCTTCCTCAGCGGAGATCGTGGGTTTAGTTGGGCCCGGAGATTTGGGAGCAGCGCGGCATGCTTTGCAAGACGAGGAAGGGCTTAGTGATACGACGAGCTTGCTTTTGGTGTGAAGGCCCTTAAATACTTTGGCGACCTCCCTGCTGGCGCCTGCCTTCTCCCAGACCTTCCATCCTTTGTTAACTCGTGCCACACCTTGCTACCTGGTGCTCTTCAGCGCCCGCCGGTTGATTTGATATGCCCAAATAATCCACCGACCCCACTACCCAAAAGTCAACGCGCAACTTCACCCTCGATCTGGACTCACCTTCCGCAAGTATCCGCCTCATCTGTAGAAAACCGTCAAGCAGATCCTTCACATTTCGAGCTTCCCATTTTTACTTCCAATCCCGCCAGATCTGAGGCCGCCTTCGTCGTTGAGCGGGCGCAATGGCAGACACCCTCATTCAGCCTGAGGTGGAGGCCAATGCCGGGTGAGTTGCGTTCATTGACTCTCCCAAAACTGCCCCTCATCCCCTTAACGAGCATTGGTTGGAGCACAGATGACTTTGAGGTCCTGTGTAATGTTCCGAGAGATGATCCGGACTATTGGGACCGGCGCCCACGTAGCCCAACTGAGTTGCACGACAAGCAATGGCGAGAGGATGCTAATAACGCTTTTCTGTGTCTAGAACGATCGAGCTCAAAGATAACACAGTCATAGTAGTTCTGGGGGCTTCAGGCGACTTAGCAAAGAAGAAGACCGTAAGTTTTGCCCTTGCAATCTTATTTAGGAAGCCTTGCTGACAGCCGCCCAGTTCCCGGCCCTTTTTGGCCTTGTAAGTGCCCTCAAACCTCTTGTGTTCGCGGAGTCTAATCGGACGGCTAGCACCGAAACAATTTCCTTCCCAAAAATGTCAAGATTGTGGGATATGCCCGGACGAAGATGGACCATGAGGAATACCTCAAGCGAGTCAGGTCCTACATAAAGACTCCAACAAAGGAGATGCAGGAACAATTGGACGATTTCTGCGGCATGTGCACCTATATTTCCGGACAATACGACCAGGATGAATCGTTTGTCAATTTGCGGAAACATTTGGAGGACCTGGAGAAGGACCAAAAGGAGACCAACCGGGTTTTCTACATGGCCCTACCACCAAGCGTGTTTATCACAGTTTCTCAGCATCTAAAGAGGAGCTGCTACCCGAGGAACGGTATCGCTAGGATAATTGTGAGTTGCCGATCTCCTGCACTCCTGTCACGATTACTCAGCTAAGTAAGAGCTCTGGTAGGTCGAGAAGCCTTTTGGTAAAGACCTTCCAAGCTCCCGGGAGCTCCAACGAGCGCTGGCGCCAGACTGGAGCGAGGACGAAATATTCCGCATTGACCACTATTTGGGCAAGGAAATGGTCAAAAATATTCTTATTTTGCGATTCGGTAATGAGTTCTTTGGTGCTACCTGGAACCGCAATCACATCGACAATGTTCAGGTATGGTTTATGCGTGGCTAGAGCAAGACTATTTTTCTAACGCTGCGGTAGATTTCCTTCAAGGAGCCTTTCGGCACTGAGGGTAGAGGTGGCTACTTCGACGAATTTGGCATCATCCGCGATGTCATGCAGAACCGTACGTTCGCATGGGGGGTCATAGGAGACTAGCTAATGTTTTGTAGATTTGTTGCAAGTGCTCACTCTTCTCACAATGGAACGGCCAATTTCTTTCTCCGCGGAAGATATTCGAGACGAGAAGGTCAGGAAAAAGCAAATATATTTGCAGAAGTTCCCGGAGGCTGACTATTTTCAAGGTCCGTGTCCTTCGTGGAATGCCCGCAATCGAACCTAAGAACGTTATCATTGGCCAATACGGGAAGTCACTTGATGGGAGCAAGCCAGGCTACAAGGAAGATGACACTGTTCCCAAGGAATCACGATGCCCAACGTTCGCCTCGATGGTTGCATACATCAAGAACGAGCGATGGGATGGTGTTCCGTTTATCATGAAGGCTGGCAAAGGTAATTACTTCCTTCGCTTAATTCCACTGTAATTATAACCTTTCCTAGCACTTAACGAACAAAAGACGGAGGTCCGGATCCAATTTAAAGACGTCACTTCCGGTATCTTTAAGGATATTCCGCGGAATGAGCTAGTTATCCGAGTTCAGCCAAACGAGAGTGTTTACATCAAGATGAACTCTAAGCTGCCGGGATTGAGCATGCAGACAGTCGTTACTGAGCTCGACTTGACTTACCGGCGCCGCTTCTCCGACCTTAAGATTCCTGAGGCATACGAATCACTCATTCTTGATGCCTTGAAGGGCGACCACTCCAACTTTGTTCGTGACGACGAACTTGACGCTAGCTGGAGGATATTCACTCCTCTGTTGCACTATTTGGACGACAACAAGGAGATCATTCCTATGGAATATCCCTATGGTGAGTTTAATGGCGTTTAACGAAATACATGCAATTTAGTTACTGATTCTCCACAGGATCCCGTGGTCCCGCTGTCCTTGACGACTTCACTTCTTCCTATGGATACAAATTCAGTGACGCTGCAGGTAGGCTTTTCAACAACTGAAAGCCCAATAAATAGCTCCCGTACTTATAAACGGTACAGGCTACCAATGGCCGTTGTCAGACTCGGAGCGAAACAAGTTGTAGATGAACACGCGTATGAAAGTCCTGATGTTCCCGTTCTATAAAGTGTTTTCGGCCAGGATCTAGCGGGAGGCGGAAAAGGCAATGGCAAAGACACAGGCAATATTCTATAGACAATTAAATGGCGTTATGATAAAGTCAGCGTAGGCAAGGAAATCTGGATCCTGGAGGATCTCTTTCCTGCTTCCTCTTATCTTACTTTCTATCTTGGCTTAAATATAACCTTACTCAAATAAATCAGCGCTCCTCAAGGAGTAAATAGAAATTTAAGTGCCTGGGGCACAAAGAATGCTCCCCTCATCCCCGCAGCTCCGGATTTTCCCCGGAGAAAATCTCCAGAATTTCGTCCATGTTAATCAACGCGTACAACGCTAATTGTCCGTTTACTACTATCCCTAACCTCTGTATCCATAATGCGAACGAATCCGAATATCGTAATCACGGGGACGCCCGGTGTCGGGAAGACCACACACGCTGAGCTCCTCGCGCGAAACACGGGCCTCAAGCACCTCCCCATTAACCAGGTAGCCAAAGAACATGACTGCCACGAGGACTGGGACGAGGAATTGCAAACATGGATTGTGGATGAGGATAAGGTGGGCTGGGGTTTCAAGTCATAAACCTTCCACATGTAGCTCAGGATCAGCGCACAATTCGGAGTTATCCGGGTTATCAAAAGCGTTACGATGCAACCACACGTATGAATGAAGCTGACTTTGTGTGCCAAAACAGCTCCTCGATGCCCTCGAACCACTCGTCGCACCTGGCGGCTGCATCCTCGATTGGCATGCCTGCGATCTCTTTCCCCAGCGCTGGGTCGACCTTGTCGTTGTCATTCGCTGCGATTCCACCACGCTCTTCGACCGACTGACGGCGCGAGGATACAGTGGGAAGAAGCTAGACGAGAATATGGATGCAGAAATCATGCAGATGCTGCTGGAAGAGGCGAAGGAGGGGTATGATGAGGAAATCGTCGTCGAGCTGTATAGTGAGGTCGCAGAGGATGTGGAGCAGAACGTGGAGAGGGTGGAGCAGTGGATTGAGGCGTGGAAGAAGGCAAAGAATGAGGAACGCGCGTGAGGGGACCTGGCTGCAATTCGAGATACGGAAAGACGAAGCACACGATATATGTTCCCTGTCGTTGACCGTGGAAGAAGCATTTATGGCCAAGATCTATCTACAGTCTATCCAGAACTGGGACCAGGGCTTAGACATGGGTGGCTAGCCACTCTTTTAGCTTGTCAAGTGCTTTGCCGCGGTGGGATATCTTGTTCTTCTCCACCTTGTCCATCTCTGCGTACGTTTTCCCCTCGTACTCGAAGCAGGAGTCCCAACCTACGCGAAGGTCAGCCGCTACAGAACATCAACCACGAGAAGCAACGACTTACCAAACACTGTAGGGCCTCTTGACGGCACCAACCTTCCCTGTACGAAGCTATCAGCATCCTCACATGAACTGAATCAGGGAATTACTTACATCTGTTCGACCCTGGAACACGATTGGTTGATGACCAGGTCCTTCAGAATATGCAAACGTGCAAACGGCTTGGGTGGATTTGTCCTCAAACCCATCCAACATCTTGTGCATATTTTGAGGGCCTAAAGCTTGCAAAAACCATTTACTGTTTTGTGTTAATCATTTTCGGTAATAGAGCAAGCGAGTGTTGCTTCAAAAGCTATCATACATATATGGGCCGGGTAGATCATTCATAGCCTTAAAACAAAGACACGTATCTTCTACTAGCACGGGCCCGCCAACCTAGATCGCTTGTTAGCAGACCACCACAGATTGTAGTATTAAAGTTATGTGAGACTGAGAATAGGAAAAATCAAGAATACATATTTACTTAATATTTAAAATTGAAAACAAGTGTAGAGAATATCACCAAACATACCGCCTCAGCAGCTCTCCGACATTTATCAATCGATACTTCTTCTACCGTGCCCTGCATCTCCAGCAAATCGAGGCTCTGACTCCTCAACTCAATCGTATCGCCAAGGATCGCCCGCACTTCAGCAAGCTTATTCGCATTGCCGGTGATAAAATTAAGGTGTTTCGGAACGGTAGGTACCATATTGACTTGAACAAGTGTTTTGATAAATTGTTTGCGTAAAATGGGTTCTGACGATTTATCTTCAGTTGGAGATTTTGTGGTAACTTTTATGCCCTTGCACCTGCACCCGGAATTTGGAAGGTTGCATCGAAAAAAACAAAGCGGAAGCTTGGCGCGCAGCTTTGAACTTCAACTTAGGTCTCGCTAGGGCTAACATAATTTCTTCAACAACCACTCAACTTCCTCTCCTAGAGCTAAATACAGGAAACATTGCTAGTAGGATAGCCATCTCTCGGGTTTTCGTTTTAGCAGCATTCTCGAATGTCCAACTTCTAGTCGTTCTTTTCATCATTACTACCACAGGCACCACCTCACTTCGCAGCTGAAAGCACGCCCTACCAGATACATGGATGATGGCTTGAACTTGCACGAGGACTATCAATCACTATCAATCAAACTCCTCTAAGTTTCAGGTTCCCCGTTTGTAATTTCCGTTTCCGATTTAAGCCGCAAAATCCCGTTTCAACCAGCCGTCATCTCATCATGGTTTCTGCAAGGAGTTTCTTCCTGGGAGTGAACAGCTCTAATAAATTTATAAAGCATGCTTTCATCCCAGTATGCTCGCTCTTCCTTCTCAGTCCATTTTTTCTTCTTCTAGCACGGGCTTTGCGGATAGATATAACCCCTTTCTTGCTTGTACCAGAGGCTTGGAGGACACCCGCAGCTCTGTCACAGATATTCCTCTCATTCACTGCCATTGCGCTTTCTACCCGAACCATTAGTGGTAGTAGAGGGTCATCGTCAACTGAGTTAAATGGAGCGAAAAAAGTTCCAATGGTGCCATACTGGATTCCAGTATTCCGTCACTTCTGGCAGTTCATTTGGTCTGATGAAGATTTCCTAAGCAAATCGAGGTGAGTGTATAATCACGAGTATTATTCGCACACTTTAGTATTATTACAGCCTTCAGCACTGCTAACTATAAGCTTCATGTAGAGATTCTAGTGTCCATGGCATATTTGCATACAATTTAGCCGGAACAACCCACAATGTGGTCTGCTCACCATCGCTGGTAGAAGCTGTATTTTTGCATCCGGAGTTTGTGTCCGAGGCCGAAACAAATATGTGGATGGTTCCGAAGAATGCAATGGGCATGCCAGAAAACGCCAAAGACCAGTATTTCGGCGCCCTTCCTATTATCTCGAAGTCATTTACCCAATATTTCTTAAATGGGCCGAAAATGAGTCATATTGTTGGTGTTTCTATCCAAGCTCTTCAAGAAAATTTACCAGATCTCATAACTTTTAACCCAAGCATCGTTGATCAGATGCCGTGGGAGCGTGTAAGTGACACCGAATTGACAGATATAGCGGATGGCCATACAGAAGTTGAAGTGAGCCTGCTGTATGTAATATATTTATTACCTGGAAGCCTTAAGCCGATATGTTCCGTCTAACATAGAATCATCAGGTCCCTTATCAATGATTTCCTAGGTCACGCAACTCTCGCGCCTTTTATAGGCCCTTCTTTTATCGAAAAATATCCAGAAATATTTCCGGATTTACAACGTTTTGAATCATCCTTCTTCCTCTTAGCTGCTGGCATTCCTCGCTGGTTTCCAGTCCCGCACCTGACATCTTCATACCTTGCGCGGAAACGCCTCCTCAATAAACTTACCGAACTGCACATTTCACTCTCCAGATCAGATACGGCCGATACGAGCGAAGTCCCAAGTACCCTCGAAAAGCTCAATCAAATACAGCAAGACCAGAATCTCGCCCCACCAGCCCGGGCCTCCTCCACCTTCCGCTTCCTGCATCTCTTATCTGGACGCTCCGCTCCGCTTGCATTCTGGCTCTTGCTACATATCCTCTCCCACGACTCTTCTTCCTCAGGGCCGGGCTACGACATTAGCCTCCTGAACCGTATACGCGCCGAAACAGGCGCGTATGCTTCTGCTACTCAACTTCCATCCATCAATCCGAACTATTCGGAACCGCCAAGGATTGCCATCAACATCGAGGATCTCGCAGCAGAATGCCCACTCCTCCGAAGCTGCCTCCTTGAAACGCTCCGACTCTACTCCGCACCACTCAGCGCCAAAGTAGTGACCAAGGATTTTACCATCACTGAAAGTACTTCTGATGCCGGGGGCGCCGCTGCTACACCTTCCACTTGGCAGCTACGCAAAGGCGAGCACATAGACGTTGGGCTTGGCATTGGATTGCACTGTACGGATCCGCAATACTGGGTCGATCCACTGAAGTGGGTTCCAGAGCGGCATCTGAACACTCCCGACAACAGTACTACGGAGGGTACACAAAAGAACGGCTGGTCCAATATGTCATTGTCCGATTTGTTTACTACAAAAATTGTCATCGCGTTTGTGGCGAGTGTAATCCAGCTTTGGGATTTCGAGCCAGCGGGGCAGGGGAAGGCTTGGCGAGTACCTAAGGCGGGGGTAGGCAGTGCGATTAAGAGTCCCAGGGGAGATATTAGGGTTAAGATACGAAAGAGAGAGTTAAAAAAAAGTGGCTAGTTATCTGGGGGGATTCGATGGTGTGTAGCGGACGTTCGTAGGGAAGCAGTGATAAAGGTGTCATGAGGGCAGAAATCTGACGCCCCAATAAGATTCGAAGTACTCTATCAGCCGCTAGCAACGGTCAGAATCCAAAGCGAGATGCCCAGAAACCTCAAGTCTCCTTCAATTCCATCTTCTTAGATCCCGGATCCTCTCCAAATCCCACAAATAAGGTTTTGATCCTTGGTGAAATACAATTGCATCAATAGGATAAAACTCGTACTACCCTTATAAATGCCCTCCCCTTTTATATTTTATACTTCTTATAGACAGTACCGGTCCCTTATGTTATTCCCGCTAAATCGTAACAGTATGCCACGTAAAATTTGCTATTTTATTGCCCTTCCTATCCTCCTAATACTTAGTAACTAACCTCTCTCTCTAGGATAAAAGAAAGCGTCGACATCCGTTAGCAGAGCTTAATCCGGATGCCCGTACGACCGCTGCTTACCCCCCTCCACTTTTCCCCCTTACTCTTCGGATACCTATACTGCCAGTGCAGCCAGCCGACGCCTGCAATGGCCTGTCTGCTGTCGCTGCTGCCGCTACTACTGCCGCTAATGCTGCTGCTGGTGCTTTTACGGCCTCTCGCTTGCAGGAGCAACTGGATCTTAGTCCTATAGACGTCGCCTGCAACTTCTGCGCGGCCCTGCAATAGATAGATAAACGTGTTAGTACGTCGCGGCCTAGTAATTTACAGTTTAAAGCCTACTATAAGTACAGTAACGTAAACCTCCTTCTATTCTAGCCTCCGCTAGACTATCTACGCGACCTTTTAGAGTCCTATAGTACTTCTACTAGGCGGTTTAGGGAGCGGCTCCGCCTACATAATATAGTATTAGCTTTTCTATCTATAATCTATACTATTATTAACCATAGTATAGCGCGGGGCGGCCTAAATTACTTTTAGATATATGGTAAGTTTTACTATCTATAGGGCCCGCTAGAGTGTAACGTGTCCCGCTCCACGTCGCCGTAGGGCCAAAAAGGCAGACGGTGCTCGCGAGTCTACCGCGACTGTTGCGGGGTCCAATATATGTACTCCTACTGCCGACGTTACTCCATAGTATATATAGCCATACTTTTATAACCATAGTTATAGTATATATATCCGGCTATAGGCCTATCCTAATACCTAGCTAAATATAACTATACTATCTAAGGTATAGAACCCTTTTGTCGCCCTCTATTAAACTAGAAGGGAATAGCTTTAGGCTTAGCCTATCCCTTAATCTGTTTGGGCGAGCAGAATCAGAACGACCATATCTACATAGAATTTAACCATTAAATACACCACCACCTGCAAAATACCGTTCTGTAGGAACGACAACTACTGGAGGCCTCATATCGAGCGACTCAAGTCTAAAGATTAAGCTTTATATTCCTGAATACGGGCACCATATCGAGCTAATCTAATTAGTGGGCTCTTACCGATAACCTGCGTGCCCATTTTAACAGGTTAAGGGAAAACGACCCCATCGCGGATTACCTTAAACGCCTAGCCGAAGGCTAGGCTTAGCACCTCCTCAGGCTTGCAGCCCTCTTCCTCTCTTCATCAGTTCGTCTCTGTCCGAGGGTATTGCCCTACTACTCTTTGCTATATCGTCCTCTTCCATCGACTCTCCTGTAACTCTTGCTCGCCTTCCCTACTCCCTACCATATACCTAGCAATATGCCTCACAATGTTGAAATAAACAAACAAATCAAAGTGGATTTAGATTAACCCCTAATTCTGAAGCTCTTTGACAGCTTGTCTTATATGCACAGGTCACGGCAACAACTATAGGCATCGCATCTTGAGCTTCTTATAGACATATAATGCACTCCATCTTTTATTGTTCACTTATCTTCGGGAGACGCTTCGAAGTACATCCTTGACACCTCCCGGTATCGTCCCAGTAAAACCACCAATATAAGTAATGCTGAGAAATGTAAACATTCCAATCAGAAGGGAGTAGGTTTCAGGAACTTTGAGGAATATTATGATGGATTAGTGCAATGGAAGCCGTCTACGCCTATATACAATCTTCTATTCCGTTATCTAGTACTATATCATGCAATACAATTAAATCTAAGCCTGGCCACCAGATCAAATCCTCAAGTCTTCCTGAATAACCTTATAAACCTTCCTCTTCTTTCTCCATTTTGGATTAATCCAGACCTCGATTTTCCCAATCAATCTAGCTAGCCCAGGAAGCAAATACTTCTCACTTCCATGTGAGCAAACGAAGCCGCCGGTTGCTAGCACTAGAATGAAGATTTTGAAATTTATGGACATGTAAGTCAGCTCCATGAGCTTGTAGAGCCATTTAGCGGGGTCCAAGAGCATGTAAGTCGCAATGAGCAGGGTCACGGCCATTGTAATGATGAAAGGGGCTATAATATTGTTAGTGGTTATTGGTTATTGGTGAGGAGCACCAGATAAAACTCACTATTCTGCGCCATAGACTGTCGAAAGGGAGGGCCAACGCTAAGGACGACTGCGGAGAGGATATATTGATAGCAGGATACAAGAAACAGAGTGGTATTTTCGGAGTTGTGTGAATTCGATTTGTTTTTGTCAAGTACTGGAGGAATGTACCATGGCTGTCGCTGTACATATTCGAAGCCAATGAGCTGAATGAGGATACAGATGGCCATTTGTCCAAGGAGAGGCGTGAGAACCTTGCGTGAGACTAGGCTGGCTGTTGGACGTTTGCGGGAAAGGACGGGATAGGCGCCGGACCAGCCCACTACATACAGAATTAATACTGTCTATTTGGCGCTAGAGTTGGTAGACTTACTGAAGATGGCAATGGGCAAAATGAGGAGGAGGTCAATGAAGAGGAACTGGTTGCGGTTAGCGTCAAAATGATTTTCCGAATGAGTTGACCATAACTTACCTGGAAATCACCTAGATTGGAAGCAGAGGCGTAGAGGAAGCTGACGGAAGTGAACTGGATAGCCGAGTAAAGACTCATGTACTTGAAGCAACTGAAACTAGTAACAAGCGCTGCTCGTCCCTCTCTGCAAAATTATTAGTGCAAGTGCAGATAATTGGGGGTATTAGGAACATACCTTATGACCTCAGGAACGCAGGAGATATCGAATACTCTGCTTGTGAAGGGCGCAGCAACAGACGCTTCAGCCTCAGACAATGAGATGCCAACATCTGCTGCCTTCAAAGCGCCGCAATCGTTCGCTCCGTCGCCACAAAATCCGCAGCAGTAGTCAATGCTTTGGAGTTTCTCAACAAGCTCGTGCTTTTCGTCGGGAGACATGCGAGCGAAGACTTGCCCGCATACAAGCATCTATGAAAGTCAGCGATATCCTAGGATCACTGGTACTTGGCCTACCTGTCGCAAGACTTTCTCCGAGGCGAAGTCGATAATCCAGCGGAACACATCTCCGCTAACCGCTACGGAGTAATTCTTGAGATTTGAGATGTCGTATGGAAGGGAGGCATCATGCTCAGCTGGTGGAGGGAGTGGCTTCAGCGTGTGCTCATCCAGTTGGTAGATGGGATTATCGACGCTCTCCCAACTCAGACGAGCAAGCGCCGTCCGGGAATCTCCTACAAAGAGTTAGTCCACCGGATCACACTCAATTGACGGTCTTCAAAAATACCTTCGACGAAATGAGGCACAAAGCAATGTGCTGTCTTGTCAATGAGGTTGCACTCCCTTGCCACGCTGATAGCGGTGAGGATATTATCTCCCGTGCACATAACTTTTCGTATACCCGCTCTTCCTAACTCATTAATGATGGCCGTCGTCCGCGGTTTCAGCTTATTCTCGAAAATGATGAAGCCAATGAAATCCAAGCCAGACTCCGCCTCTTCGCGCTTCATTTTCTGGATTTTAACCCAGCTTAGCTTTAGAATAGACTTTGTTGCGCATGCGATGACACGGAACCCTCTGTGAGTGTAATAGGCCAAGAGGTCCTCGTAGTCTGTGGGAAAACTTTCAGCTCGACAGATATCTTTCATACACTCCGGAGCGCCCTTGACATAGACATCGCCACTAGGAGCTCCAAATTGGCGAACGACAACACTAGCTCTACGTAGCTGAGACACGAATTCGAATGACTTAAGAACGCCTAGCTCTATTGGCTTTCTGTTCGGACTATTCGGATCTTCATCGATGTCGTATTCCATCCCTTGTGGAGGCCTCGCTACTGATGGTGACAGGGTATGATGCTCTTCATCGTCACCACCACCTGACTTCTGCTCTCCCTCCTCAAAGTTCCAGCCAGTAAATTGGAACATTTTAACATCTAGAGGGTCTCCGACAAGTTCATTGTCGATTACACGTAAGGAATGGCACGTGGCCATAGTATATAGAATGGCTTTATTAGCGCCATAATCAATTGTCGGGTCCCGTTCGTACGATGCTCCAGGAACCACGCTACCGGAATAAGTAAGGATATCGCTGAATCTGTTCGACGGACGTTGCGCAACTCGAACTCCGAGCACGTCCAACCCATCTTCAGTCAGAGTGCCAGTTTTATCGAAGCAGATAACATCTAGCTTGCCTCCGACATTGACTCTCTGGGGGCTGATACAGAATATCTGTTTCCCCTTCAGGCGAGAGAGCGCGAAGTTTGTCCCAATGGTAAGAGTAGCCGGAAGTGCAGGAGGTACAACGATCGTGATCAGGTCCAAGGCACGGACTATGATTAGATGCCATTCGAGACCCAGGTGAACAAAGTTGATGAAAGACGCCACGAATCCAACCATAGCTATCCCTGCCATGACTGAGATGTAACGGAAGGAGTCTCGGTAGAACTTAAATCCTGACGGTTTGGGAAATAGCATAGACCGGACCAGTGCCCCTTTCGTGGTATTAAATCCGGTTCTTACAACCATAGCCAAAGCGGCAGCTTCATCGTCTCCGTCATCATGTGGTCTCCTAGCGCGAATGATTTTTGTACCGCAGAACAAAAGGTGCCTGGCAACTTCTGGGTGGATAGAAGAGGCACTTAGGTTCAGCAGCTCTAAGGCTTCGTCTGTAACTGGTATTTTCGAAACTGGAACCGATTCTCCCGTAAGCATGCTCTCGTTAACAATGCAATCACCAGAAAGAAGGAGGCTATCGCATGGTATCTGCGTAAGATTCGGATCGGTGACTTCGTACACATCACCTGGAACGAGCTCGCCAGATTCCACATATCTCCAGAATCCATTTCGAAGCACTCGAACATCGCATTCGAATCTGGATACCTCCCGAAACCGTTTCATAGTGGCCTTTGTTTCAACCAATGTAGTAGTGATGCTGACAACTGAAATAATGAAAATGCAAGCTGCATAGTAGTAGTACTGGTCTAGGGACCAGAGTATGAGACTGGCGATTTGGAAAACATAGAACGGATGGAATGCCTCGTTGACCAAGAGCTGTCCAACGGATTTCTCCTCGATATTAATGAGATTCTTTCCGAACACCCGTTCGCGGTAGTCTCGCTCCTCACTATCCAGACCTTGACGGAGTGCTCGGATATCTGTCCAGGCGGGGTCCTTCCAGGTGTTTGCAAGGACAAACTTATCCTTTAGCGGGTGGTAGCAGAACCGAATATACCGATAATCTAGTGACCGTAACTGCTTTATGACCGGATCGTCATCCTCATCATAATCTCTGTGTCCTGCCTTTTCGAGATCTCCAAAGACTGTCGAGAGTGAGCGTCCATACGTCTGGTTGCCAATATTTTGAACAGCAAACTCTCCCCATTGATTCTCTATCACCACCCAATCGCACTCTCTTAGCGAAGTAGGTGTTCCAATTATCCGCACTCTCCACCGCGGAAGCCATCGAAACAGCAGCCAAGCCAGACCGAGTGTGATCGTGCACAGTGTCGCATACACCGCAAACCCCAACACCGAAGTCTTGAACCCAGCAACCACAATCGTCAGATCCTCTGTGAGGATATAAATCTTCTGGCTGACCCTACCACCCCTCCACCCCTCCCTAGCATCTGAGCTCGACATCGACCGCTTCCTCAACAGTGGCGCGCCGGGCGAGCTCCCTGAATACCCTGAAGATTTTCTCCGCCTCGAGATCGACGAGCGTCTACCCTCCTCCAGATCCTCTCCCTCGTCCACATACTCCTCAAAGCCTTCGATATCGCCATACTCCTCCGCGATCGCCTCCTCTTCCACACCCTCCTCCGAATTCCTATCCTCGTCGTAGTACGTGAAGCTCGCGGTCGAATCGGCGCAGGCGCGGCGGTGCGCGAAGCTCGAGATGCTCGTCGGCACGCTCTCGGACATAGGGCCCGCGAAAACCTGGATTCTGGCCGTCAGCGCACGCGCGGGTAGGGCGGAGAGTTCGATGCCCACCTCGTCCTGCGCCATCTCCACGTCCGTCATGAAGCTGGCTCTGTGAATGGCGCCCGTTAGCCGCTGCTGCCCTGGCAGTAACCCGCAGCTTGCTTGCTTGCTTGCTTGCTTGCTGGGGATGGCACTCACTCGCTCATGTTCGAGCCCCGCCGGTACAGCCCGCTGGTGCGCCGTCGCGAGGCTGCTCCGTTGCCCATGAAGCTGCTGCGCCGGCTATCGCCAGCGTGGATCGAGGAGTCGTCCATGGCGATTGCCATCGGGGCGCAGTATGTGGTGCTCTCAGGTCATTGTGAAATTTAAGCTGGACGCGTGCGCTAGTTTTTCTTCGCTCTGAAGTCGAGGAATGGGTGGGACGCCTGTTATAGATGCGACAGTGCTTTTTTGTTTGTAGCGGGCAAGCTTCGGGAACGATCCTGCTCATCCCTTCGTCTGGCAAAACGGACTTTTCGTATTGGGCGCTTTAGGCGCTCCTGCCTGGGTTAGCATGCTGCAGGCACCCTAGCTAGCGTGATTTTATTAGCAAGCCTCACCAAAACGCGTCAATATTGCGATGCCGATGAAATACTGCAGAAGGCCACCACCAAAAACACCTCTATATATATATTTTTTAAGGAAGTTGGGTAAAAAGTCGCGATATATGACGCCACGACTGCAGGTTTCCGCCCTTCCTCCATTAACCAGCTGATAATTATATAGGAAAATCCTCCATCAGAGTCATCCCCCAAATTACTACCACCTATCTACTTTATACGCGTTCTTAACGCTAATGAAGATAAGCCAGTAAAGGACCAGCTTAAGGTTATAAGGTAGGACGTGCTATATACGTTAAATAAGGTGTATCAAGTGCTACAAGTGGTAGAACGGTTCAACCAGCGGTTATTCGATATCCAAGCGTCAATGAGGCGCCAGCACCCTTGCTACCGCACTGACCAGAGGCTTTAACACCAAGCTTTATATAGTATAGAGCCTCTAGATTGGCTTATGAGGCGTGCATATACGAAAAGTCCATGAAAAACTTGCCAGACGAAGGGATATTAACCTTATCAGTACCAAGCATACTTATTTCCTGTTGCAGGTAATTTCGCATCGGTCTAAGACTTAATGCTTGACTATAAAATACAGTTCGCTTGTCTATTAACGCAGCTTAAGAAATATGGAAATAGATCTCAAGTCTACAAAATGCTTAAAACTAGAGGGTATCTACTAGATACAATGGATATACCACTGCCATCCGGAGCTTCTGTGGTCAAAAGCGACCAAAATATGCCGCCCATATTTTTCTCGTTATTTCATTTAGTCGTCCGAAACAAGACAAATTTCCCTAAAACACCTCCTTTTTGTACCTCTGATGCAGATATATCCCTCTCTAACCGACTTCATATATGACGCTCCCAGCTACTTCCTCCGCCTCTTTGGGCTTCTTGTAGCTTCCTCTCCGAAATTCTCCTCGACGGTATTGGCTGGACTGGTCGCCGCACTACTCACACTCTCGATTCTGCTACCGCTACTGGCCCCAAGGCCGCATTGTTGCCCTGTTTCATTGGAGCAGTCGATCCCATCAATTCCATCACTGCTTCCAAAGAGAGCACCGTTTGGCAAATCTCCGGTGTCAGCAAGATCGAAGTTCAAGTCTGGTAGATCTAGATCTGTGGATCCAGCCGGATTGGGTTGTGGAGGAAAATAGTCATCGGAGTTAACGAAGGAATTGAGTTCGAGCTCAAAGTCTGGGACTCCAAGATTTCCGTTGTAATACGAGCCTCCATTTGTTCCATTGGCCGCCAGTCCAGGTATGGTTCCTGAAGGACTGAGAGGCTGTAACCGTTCCTGGAGGTTCTGAACCCTTGAATTTTGCTCTTCTGACATCTTCTGCAATAGGTCAAGCTGAGCTTGTGTAGCAGTGAAGTGTTGGAGCGGGGGTATTAGGGGAGGTTGCGGATTGACGAGAGCGTTGTTGCTGTCTACGATGGCACCATTTGGGGAGGCCGCGTTCGCATTGTTCGCCATTAGAGACAGCATATCGTTACGCTGCTCTGGGGTAAGAGGGATGTTACCATCGGCAGTTTGATAATGGGTAAGTGCAGCTGGGAAATCAAATTGGGGCCCTTGGCTTGTGTTTTGGCTGCTAGCATTGACATTATGGATCGCCGACATTATTTCATCGTTCTCCGGAATCTGACTTAAGCTCGGAGAATCCGTATCCACTTTTAAAGGAGGACTGGTAGTGGTTCCGTCAACAGTACGATTGCTGTTAATGCCCCCAGGAGCTTGAGCATCATTCCTCGACTGGACTGGAGGCTTGAACACTGAAGGCCTGCTTTGCGGTCCTACTGACGAGCTAGCAGTTGACCTTGCGGAAGAGCTAACCGTTGCTGCACACCCCGTAGGAGTGGCTTGGTCTTTTGGTACTGGAGCAGGGAGAAGAGCAAGCGGCCTCCTCCCCGTTCTAGTAAATTGAGGGGATTTAGTCACGTTGGTCTCAGGATATTCGCCAACATCCACAACATTGCCATGATTTTGTGGATTTTGGGGGATCGCATGCGCGAACATATCGGCGATATTCGCCCCATTGTTGCCCTCCAGACTGCGGTTATAGAATGTTGCTAGAAATGTCAAGATTGCATTAATGGAGCTTTCATGGCGGTCATGTAAGGTTTGGAATGCTGTAGCTTGCTGATAGAGTTGATCGTTTTGTTGACGAATCCTGTTAAGGACTCCGGAGATGATCTTTTGCTGTTGCTGAAGTGCCCGAACTTCACTCCTTAAGCTGTTGTATTCCGTCCTGGGTATCATTGCCATCTCTTGATTCCTTCCACCACCTCCATCATCTGCTCCTAGGAAACTCGGACCACCAGCTGTCTCCACACCATACCTCCTTCCTTCGTCGTCGCTATCGCCCTGCTTGACATTTTCGTCATCTCTCTTCCGCTTCGGATTCGTGGAGGGGTTCTTCGGCTTCTGAATGAGCCATAGCAGTTCAGGCCTACCACGTTTAAAGTACTTATTAAAGTACTCGCTAGGAGCTTTGGCTTTGGTCTCGCTAGCTTTCATGGAATTGTCCGAGAGACCGACTTTCTTGTGGAAACCATACATGTTCAACTGTCGCACGAAGGACGCATAATTATTATGCTTAAAGAGTTCGGGGATAAGGGTTCTAGCAAATTCATCTTCATCTAAAACAATGAATGAGTTACCGTCGTCAGACCACCGGATAAGGTTGGTGTTCTTTTTTTCGTCAAGGAAGCTAGTAAGTACAAGTTAGCAATGACAAGGCCCATGAAAATCGGATGAAAAGAGCCTACCTGCTTAGTTTCTGAACAAAGGGAGGTATCTGCTTGCGCTTCGACTGGGCGTCCTTCCTCGCAAGCATAGCCTTCTGCTCCAACTCTTCATCATCGTCCGTGTTCTCCCACCCGCCAGCTTGCTGACCCCCACCTGAGTCGCCATTGAAAGTCTCCCAGGGAGACCGCCCCCGAGCTGCCAACTGCTGGTTTGTATTCCGCTTCACAAGTTGGCCTGAATATGTAGCAGAGTCGGTAGGAAGATTAGCTCCACTAACTTGAGGTATCGATCCGTTCGTGTTAGTAGTGTACATATTACTATCGTATAAGGAAGGGTCGGAGTACGCTGATGGTACGTTGTTCATGATTGCGGTGTCATCCCAGTTGAGGTATTGATCGGTGGACATGTTGGTCGCTTCTTGGGCCGGCGGGTAGACGTTGGGCTGCAGAGCCGACTGCTGCTGCTGCTGGATCTGGGGCGAAGCGCCAGGGGCGCGCCTCTTACGGGATGACATTTAAGGGTTTATATGTTTCGTCGTGTGTGAGTACGATGGTGGAGGTAACCTAAGAGGTTCCGAAAATGAATCTCGAGTCACGGCGAAGAGCCCAATATGCTTGAAGCCTATTTCCGCCTATCGCCGGCTTTCCTTTGGGGAGCGATATGCTGTTTGTGAAGGGCGCTAGATCACAGCCCGGAGCCAAAGGAAAATATGGTTGAAGGGTCGAAAATCCCAGAGTGAGGCGGGAATATAGGAATGTTATGAACAAGCTCTGGCGCGGTTGCTTCAGTGGCGGAAGGCTCTGGCAGGAAGTAGGAAATGGCAGGAGTCTTCACAGTATATTGACCTCTACAAAGAGTCGCGTACCGAAAGGCGAAAATCCGATTGTTGTGATTAAAGACGGCCCGGGAGGCTGCAGTTGAAGACAAGGCAGTGTCGGAGAGCGTGAGGCTCAGGTCTGTCGGCTGTGCCCAAGCAGGTGGTTTTTAGCGATACCGGATGTTGCTGGGAAGATTGATTCTTCCGTAGGCATTGAGCTGGATATGCTAAAGAGTGAAAGAGGTTAAAGCTGCTTTGCTTGGGAGGTTGTTGTTGCAAGCAGCGCCATCAAGTCGTAACTCACACCAGCGACTGATGAATTGCAGTCAGTTTTCTGCCACCGCCTAGCTTTCGAACTTGACACGCACGCAAAACTAGAAAATTTAGTATGAACCTGCAGCCTGATTAGTTTATATGTCATAATTACTTCACGCCATCGACCCGCACACAACCTTCACATGGAATTCACGTGATCATTTCGAACGATATATCCACATATATCTGCATCTCCAGAAACTGAGCTCCCCTAGGTTTACCTAAATAAGAAAGAATAGCTAAATCTACTAGGTGTCATAGAACGAAAAGAAAATATCAAGCCATGGTTTTGGGCAGCCAGAATCGCAGCCTCCTCTCCCTCCTCTTTGCATATTCAATAGTAGCTCAAATCCAAACCCGGCTCACGTCTCCACCCACTAGTGCGACTTCCATAGTCAAGCACCAAAGTAACCTCTCCATGAGAATTATGGAGAAGCTCATTCACGCGCATGTCTAAGAAACTCCGGTGTTCTTGTCTGCCAGCGCGTACCCTGAGCCTCGCTCTCCGGCCCATGATATCGCCCTGGGCCCGAATCAATTGCTGCTCAACTTCTGAGTTTCACCCATCGCAGCCCAAAACATTGCGATGCGATGGCCAGTTTCATGAATCTCCAATCGAACCCCTTGAATTTGAATATGAAAGACGTGAACGTCATTGTATCGAAATGCAGCCTTTGAGAAGCATGAAGGACAAGCACTGGAATCCTCTCAGACACCGACTATCATGCCGCCTCATACCTCTAATATCGGTGGAAAGGTCGTCATCACTAAATCCGTCCGCATCGTCGCTGCGCAAGTCGTCCTCGTAGTAATCATGTCTACGAGGACGCTGCCGCAAGTGCGCCGGAATCATAACCATCAAGTCATTGAGTCGCCCTGATCTAGGGCCATGGCCAAGGGGGGAATACATCAGAGATTTTCTCGCCAGAAGGTTTTGGTCCGAGGGCTCGATCAGCCGGTGCTGTGATAGAGCTCAGATGCCCACTGTTGGTGTTAATGAGTAAGATCTGTGATAGCTTCTCTGGCCTTAAAAGGAAACAGGATAAGCATAAAAAATTGCCGTCGCTCTGAATATATGTGAGAAAGGCGCCTGTTTCTTGAGACTTCAAACAAGCAATTAACGTGACGAGTGACCCTTAATAGAAAATTGGCTATAGAACAGCTACAGGATTGAGCAAACCGGTTGCTGTCATCTTAAACACTACAGTTTGAGTTTCAGAGCTGATTGGTGCATGTAACATTCAGGAAAAGCAAACTAAGGGTAAACCGGGAAGACAAACTCACCTGCGGCAAATCGCATGATATTATGCTAAATGGAAATTCGACTATAAGCATATCCCAAAGGATGTCAGATTCGAGTACTATCAAGACTTAAAGAGAAGACGACGTTAAGAGACAAAGGAGAATCTAGATGTTGCCATGTTTACAACGTTAAAACCGTTTCTAGAAATGCGTTTCATTTGACCAGATGCAGGTCGCTAGGCACTCAAAGTGATAATACTAGGTTATCGAGTCTTAGAAACATGATGTTCTGGAGGGGCTCCAATTATATCTTACGATGCGGTGAGGCCTGTGCTTTGAGCTTAAGCTTAACTCGTCATTATACCGCTACATTAATACATTCAATTGTACTCTTATAACGGCGGCGGGAATTACCTTATTAGGCGCTTAGTCTCGAAGGAGGGGTATTTCGGTTTCATTTCACCTTGTAATTATACGCTTGACTCTGTATGGGCATGCGGGCAGAATTCTTTCCGTAAGGGTTTGCCGGAAATGGAGGTGGCTCTGCTGGTAATTATCCTTGAGCCTAGGATGTTTCTGTGGCATTCTCAATTGTAATTAAAAGCAGTGAGATGTTAGGTTAGTTACTCCTGTAAGTTTTTGCAAGCGCTATAGGATTGATACTTTCTCTCTGCAGCGAACTTGGTATGGTAAAAAGTTCATTAAATTTCAGTCTTACGTATAATGGTGTTAGGTCCATGGTGATCATCGTCATAACTCTAAATCCTAGCAATGATCAAATCGCAGTCACTCTAGCTAGTTCTGAACACCATCCAGTGGTAGGAAACAAGACATGGAGTTCAATGAGCCTCCACGGCAGTCCCATCCATTGACTTGAGGTATTCCTTCCGGTATTGGTTCTCATCCGTCTCGGCTCCACGGTTCAGAGGAGTCCACTTTGGATCTTCTTTAAATAATCGCATGGCTTTGCAATACTGAATCAGGAAGTCAGCTCGATTCATGGGCTTACAGTTATGGGGCGTACGTTTTTAGTACCGGTTGTGAACCGGTGATAAATCCCTGCAGGCATAATCATAAGATCATGCTTCTCCATCTGAATCCTCACCCAATCATCATCCTTGCCGCGCACATCGAAGAACCCCCCGCCATCCAGAATGTACCTAATCTCCTCGTCTTCGTGCAGATGTTCGTTGAAAAATATCTTAACCTTCTCCTCATAGACATCGCCCATCTTCTCCGGAGAAATTGTAATCTCGTCGCGATTCTTATAGTTGCGCTGCTGCGCTACAGCATTGACATCTTCGACGTTGGGATAATGAAAATGTAGTATTCCGAGCTTCGATAAATACTCTGGACTGACCTCGCGGCTAGAATCGTGCGGTTCCCGCTGATCACCCTAATATTACGACTCAGTAAATGCCTCACGAAGCATGACTTGCATCTCGTCTCACTTGGAGGTTGTCAAACCAGTAGGCCCTCATTCTGCACGACGTTTGTATCCTCTCTGGTATAATAATTTTCAGATTGGATGGGCGAAGGATGGGTATTAAAGCAAAGGAATGGTGTTAGCACAAACTTTTCAGTAAGCAATGATGCGATGTCATTTGCCTTTTCTCGTTCCCAAACCTTCATCCTAGGTTTAACCGCGCACTAAACCGGTTTGGGTTAAACCTTGGTTAGAAGGTCTAGTACACAGATCGTATTTTATATAGTTCTATGCGGGGTATAACGGCCTAAATACACCTACTTTGAGCTTAATTATATCCACGACTCCTGAAGCTATTCTTAATGGCTGGAGTAACCAATTCAAGCCCCACAAAGAAGACTATGTTGTCCGATTTACCCGATTCGAATTTATTGTTGCGTCGTCGCGCAACGCTCTCCTGCAAAAGCCCCCCCTCCCAAACGTCAATTACGGCGGCAGCTCTCTTACTACAGCCAAGGCACTCAAACCGACGATCTAGGATTAGAAAATGGTCAGAGTTTAGGAACATTTATATATAATCGCGAATAGGTTAATTCTATACTAGCACAGATATATTTTAGTGGAGCTTTATCCCCTAACACGTCGGTTTGCGTAGATCTATTAGCGATAAGGACTAAGCAATTAATCAACCGAATCGAATCGTCCTACTCAGGAATATAAGACTAGTAATATTTACAAAATCTTATATAAAACAATCTATATAGTTTATTCCTTAGAATTTAGTCGCTCAATATAAGGTAACCAACACTCGTCCTTTCTGCAGAACGGAATCTAATATATTTTACACCCAAAATGTCCTCGGCGCTCGCACAGTCTAATTAAAAATTTGGTGTTTTGGTGTTCCGCGCACGGATTAGATTCTAGACAAACGTTAACGTGTTAAGGGATAACCTTTCTTTAGTACTATATAACTGCTTCTTCCTCTAGCGGCTACGAGCCACCAGAACGACGCGCGGATAGGCTTTAGAAGGCAATATTTAAGAACTTAGTTACTAAATATTAGCTTCTACGACCTATTTTTGCCGTAGGTGAAAGTATATCGATAGGAGGCTTAGGGTGTAAACAAGGGTGGTAAATAGAGCAGTAGCAGTATATAAGTGATCGGGGCGGTTATGGACAAGTGAAGTAGATCTACAAGTAATACGTTGGCTGAATTAAAGCTCCTCTAGTAACATGCGGAACGTTGGTCCCCCAACGCAAATTTTGACCCGAGTGTAATAAGCTAATTAGTTAACCCAAAGCTTTAATTTAGAGCTTTATTATATAAACTTTAATTAATATATATAGAGATGAGGTTTTCCAGGGGGAGACCCCCTGGGACCCCCCTATATAGAGCTTTT